>Ga0182030_10009464_pt1 | contig 19939 bp, 16 predicted proteins | sample 812S3MmetaG_FD_121299 | JGI IMG/M metagenome (GOLD analysis project Ga0182030, IMG submission 121299) | Permafrost microbial communities from Stordalen Mire, Sweden - 812S3M metaG (Illumina Assembly) | ecosystem: Environmental > Terrestrial > Soil > Wetlands > Permafrost | place: Sweden... | reverse complement strand
GACGACCGGCGCCAACCTGCGGCTCGGCGTGCCGATCACCAACGAATTCACGGTCCAGCCGAACTATTCGATCTATCAGTCGCAGATCAAGATTCCGTCGCAATACGAGGACTGCCCGGCGGGTATTTCAGGCACGGGGATACCGAGCTATTGGAACCCCGGCGCTTCGCCGACAGTGCCAACAATTCCGCTGCAGCCTTACAATCCCGCGACGACCTCGACCAGCAATTGCTTGACCAACGGTGAAGCGTCGGTGGCGTTCAAGGCGGCGGCGGCCGAGGGCGCGGTTCTGACCTCGGCGCTCGGCTATTCGCTGATCTGGGACAGCATCGACGACCGCAAGAATCCGTCGAGCGGCATCTACGCCAACCTCCATCAGGACATCGCCGGCCTCGGCGGCCAGTCGCACTTCCTGCGCGAGACCTTCGACGGCAAGTACTTCTATCCGATCACCGACGATCTCACCGGCGTCGTCCATCTGCAGGGCGGCCAGGTAACTCAGATCGGCGGCGGCTATCTGCCCCTGACCGATAACTTCAACGTCGGGCCGACGCTGGTGCGCGGCTTCGCGCCGGGCGGCATGGGTCCGCGCGACATCAGCGATCTGTCAAACCTCGCCGGCAACGGTCTCGGCGGCACCACCTATTTCGGCGGCTCGGCGGAAATCCAATTCCCGATCTTCGGCCTGCCGAAGGAAGTGGGGTTGAAGGGCGCGCTCTTCGCCGATGCCGGCACCGAGTTCGGCTTCCAAGGACAGACCAACTATTCTTCGCTGTGGGGACTGTCCAACACGACGCCGTGCTGGAAGACCAATACCGGCCCGTATTACACCCAGAGCAACTGCTTGCAGGTCGACGACGAGCACACCATCCGTTCGTCGGTCGGCGCGAGCATCATCTGGGCCTCGCCGCTCGGGCCGATCCGCCTCGACTACGCCTACGCCGTCACCCACGGCAAATACGACCAGTTGCAGGCGTTCAACTTCACCGGCGGCGCGAGCTTCTGACCGCGCGGCGCGAGGGACCAAACACAAGCGCGCCAGGGCTCCTGGCGCGCTTTTTCGTCGACGAGGCGCGGGTCGCGCCGATCCGGCGGAGCGGGGAGCCGACGCGACGAGGCGATCCGGACCGCGGCGGGGTTTGGCGAGGCTGATCGCTTCGCTTGGCTCGCCGCCGCGACCAGCGGACGGATCTGGACGGCGCGAGACGGAAACGACAGGACCGTGGCGAAGATCAGCTTTTTTCCGCTCGCCGCCGCGCCGACGCTCGGCGAGATCGCGCAATGGACCGGCGCGAAGCTCGGCGACGGCGCCGATCCCGACCGGATCGTCCGCGACGTCGCGCCGCTCGACGAAGCGGGCGCAGACGACCTGACCTTCCTCGACAATCCGCGCTACCTCGACGCCTTCCGCTCGACCCGCGCCGGCGCGGCGATCGTTGCGCCGCATTACGCCGCCAAGGCGCCGAAGGATTGCGCCCTGCTCGTCACGCCGCAGCCCTATCGGGCGATGGCCGAGACGATGGCGCGCCTCTATCCGCAGGCGGCCAGGCCGCGCTCGTCGTTCGGCGAAACCGGCGTTTCGCCCGCCGCCTTCGTCCATTCGGCGGCGCGGCTGGAGCCTGGCGTCGTCGTCGACCCCGGCGCGGTGATCGGCCCCGGGGCGGAGATCGGCGCCGGCGCGCTGATCGGCCCCAATGCGGTCGTCGGCCCCGGCGTGCGCATCGGCCGCGACTCCGTCGTCGGCGCCCAGGCGACAGTCGCCTGCGCGCTGGTCGGCGACCGCGTCGTCATCCATCCCGGCGTCCATATCGGCCAGGACGGCTTCGGCTTCGCGCTCGGGCCGCACGGGCACCTCAAGGTGCCGCAGGTCGGTCGCGTCATCATCCAGGACGACGTCGAGATCGGCGCCGGGACGACGATCGATCGCGGCGCCAACCGCGACACGATCATCGGCGAAGGGACCAAGATCGACAATCTGGTGCAGATCGCCCACAACGTCGTCATCGGCCGCCATTGCGTGCTGGTGGCGCAATGCGGCGTTTCAGGTTCGACCGTGGTCGGCGATTTTGCCGCCCTCGGCGGCCAGGCGGGCCTGACCGGCCATCTGACCATCGGCCCCGGCGCCCAGATCGCCGCCCAGTCCGGGGTGATGAAAGACGTGCCGGCGGGGACGAAATGGGGCGGATCCCCGGCCGTCCCGCAGCGCGAGTTTCTCCGCCAGGGGGCGATCCTGCGCCGGCTGACGACCGGCGGCCGGGAGCCAAGCGCAGAGTGAACGCCGTCTAAGGCGTCGGCCTCATGCGGGTCGCTTCGCCGCCCTCGGCCGGGACCGGCCCGGCGAGGCTTGACGGCGGCCCGAGGACGGGGCATGGCCCCTCCCTGCGCGCGAGGAGGGCGAAATGGACGAGGAATCGAGGGGGCGGACGATCGAGAACTACGACATCCAGCGACTTCTCGAATGCCTGCCCCATCGCTATCCGTTGTTGCTGGTCGACCGCATCGTCGAAGCGCGCGGCGACGAATATTGCGTCGGCGTCAAGAACGTCACTTACAACGAGCCGCAGTTCCAGGGCCACTTCCCCGGCAAGCCGGTCATGCCCGGCGTGCTGCTGATCGAGGGCATGGCGCAGACCGCCGGCGCCCTTTGCGTCGCCAGCCAATCGGTCGGCGCCAAGCCGAGCGTCGTCTACCTGATGACGGTCGACAAGGCGAAGTTCCGCAAGCCGGTCACGCCCGGCGACCAGGTGCGTTACCAAATGACCCGCATCGCCCACCGCCGCAACATCTGGTGGTACCGCGGCGAGGCGATGGTCGACGGCGTCCTCGTCTGCGAGGCGACGGTTTCCGCGATGGTGGTGACGGAATGAGCGCTGTCGTCGAAGTTTCTCCGGCCAAGACTTTCATCCATCCCAGCGCCTGCGTCGAACCGGGGGCCGAGCTCGGAGCGGGCGTCCATATCGGCCCGTTCTGCCATGTCGGCCCGGAGGCGCGGCTCGGCGACGGCGTCGAGTTGATCTCGCATGTAGTCGTCGCCGGCGTCACCGAGATCGGCGCGCGCGGCCGCGTCTTCCCCTTCGCCTCGATCGGCCACCAGCCGCAAGACCTCAAATATCGCGGCGAGCGCACCAGTCTGACGATCGGCGAGGATTGCCTGATCCGCGAAGGCGTGACGGTGAACCCCGGCACCGCCGGCGGCGGCGGGCGCACGATCGTCGGCGCCCGTTGCGTTCTGCTCGCCAACGCTCATGTCGCGCACGACTGCCGCATTGGCGACGACGTCATCCTCTCCAACAACGTGATGATCGCCGGTCATTGCCAGATCGGCGACTTCGCGATCCTCAGCGGCGGTTCGGCGACCCACCAGTTCACCCGGGTCGGCGCGCACGCGTTCGTCGGCGGCTTGAGCGGGGTCGAGAACGACATCATCCCGTTCGGCATCGCCATCGGCAATCGCGCCTCGCTCGCCGGCCTCAACGTCGTCGGGCTCAAGCGGCGCGGCTTCTCGCACGAGGCGGTGCACGAGCTGCGCCGCGCCTACAAGACGCTGTTTTCCGCCGCCGGCACGCTCAAGGAGCGCGTCGAGGAGGTCGCCGCCGCCTTCCCCGACCAGCCGGCGGTGCAGCAGGTCGTCGTCTTCTTGCGCGAGGGCGGCGAGCGGGCGATCTGCACGCCGCGCGCCGGGCGGGAAGACGAGGCTTGAGCGAGCCGGGCGAGACGCGCCCGCTCGCCATCGTCTGCGGCGGCGGGAAATTCCCGATCGAGGTCGCTCGCGCCGCCGCCGCCGCCGGCCGCACGCCGTTCCTGGTCGGCATAAGCGGCGCCGCGGACCCGGCGATCGAGGCCTTCGCCCACGTCTGGCTGCGCATCGGCCAACTCGGCAAGCTGTTCTCGACCCTCAGCGACCGGGGCGTCGCCGACGTCGCGCTGATCGGCGGCCTGACCCGGCCGGAGCTCGGCGACCTGCGCCTCGATTGGGGCGCGATCAAACGCCTGCCCGAACTCGCGCTGGCGTTTCGCGGCGGCGACAACCACCTGCTCGCCGGAATCGCCGCGATCTTCGAGCGTGAAGGACTCAACGTCGTCGGCGCCCATGAGATCGCGCCGCGCCTGCTCGCGCCGCTCGGCCCGATCGGCGCGCGCGCCGCGGCGCCGCAAGCCGAGGCCGACATAAGCATGGGCGCGGCGCTGATCGCCGCGCTGTCGCCGTTCGACGCCGGCCAAGGGGTGGTGATTGCGAAAGGCCGCGTCGTCGCGGTCGAGGCGGCCGAGGGGACCGACGCGATGCTGGCGCGCGTCGCCGCGCTGCGCGACGCGCGCCGCTTGCGCCTTTCCGGACCGGCCGGGGTGTTCGTCAAGGCGCCCAAGCGCGGTCAGGACTTGCGCCTCGACATGCCGGCCATCGGTCCGGAAACCGTCGCCGCCGCCGCCAAGGCGCGTTTGCAGGGCGTCGCGGTCGCCGCCGGCGCCGTCCTGATCGCCGAGCGCGAGGCGGTCGCGCGCGCCGCCGACGCTTCCGGCCTGTTCGTCGCCGGCTACGCGCCATGAGCGCCCGATCGCGTCGCCTGCGCGTCGCCCTCGTCGCCGGCGAGCCATCCGGCGACCAGCTCGGCTTCAAGCTGATGCGGGCGCTCAGAGAGCAGACGGCAGGCGAAATCGAATTTCTCGGCGTCGGCGGCGAGGCGATGGCCGCCGAGGGGCTGAACAGCCTGTTTCCGCTCGCCGACGTCGCGGTGATGGGGGTGCTGCCGGTCGTCAAGCGCCTGCCGACGCTCGTTGACCGCATCCGTCGCGCCGCGGCGGGGATCGTCGCAGCGCGCCCCGACGCGCTCGTCATCATCGACAGCCCCGACTTCACCCACCGCGTCGCGCGCCGCGTCCGCCGCGCGCTGCCGGGTCTGCCGGTGATCGACTACGTCAGCCCGTCGGTCTGGGCCTGGCGGCCGGGCCGGGCGCGGGCGATGCGCGCCTATGTCGATTGCGTGCTGGCGCTGCTGCCGTTCGAGCCGGAAGCGCACGCGCGGCTCGGCGGACCGCGCTGCGTCTATGTCGGCCATCCTCTGGTCGAGCGGCTCGCCGAGCTGCGGCCAAGCGCCGAGGAGGCGCTGAGGCGCGCCGCGAAGCCGCCGCTCGTCCTCGCCCTGCCCGGCTCGCGCCGATCCGTGATCGCGCGCCTGATGGCCGATTTCGGCGCGGCGGTCGCCGCCGCCGAGCGGGAGGCGGGCCCGTTCGAGGTCGTTCTGCCAACCCTGCCGCACGTCGAGGGCGACGTGCGCGCGCGCGCCGCGCTTTGGCCGCGCCCGCCGCGAATCGTCGTCGGCGAGAGCGAGAAGTTCGCCGCCTTCCGCAGCGCGCGCGCGGCGCTCGCCGCCTCGGGCACCGTCACGCTCGAGCTCGCGCTCGCCGGCGTGCCGCTGGTCGGCGCCTACAAGGTCTCCGGCGTCGAGGCTCTGTTGCGTCCGCTGGTCACGCTGCCGTTCTCGGTGCTGCTTCCCAACCTCGCGCTCGGCGAGGCGGCGATCCCTGAATTCCTGCAACGCGACTGCCAACCGCAGGCGCTGGCGACGGCGCTCGCCGCGCTCGTCTCCGACGGCCCCGCCCGCTCAGCCCAGCTCGCGGCGCTCGCGACGCTCGACGCGCGCATGCGCCTGGCCGATAGTCGCGCGCCCAGCGCCCACGCGGCGGCGGCGGTGCTGGAAACGATCGCCGGGCCCGATTCGGCGTAAGCGCCTCAACCGACGCTCAGAGCAAGTTGTCTTTAGATCGGCGCAATTCCGATCGTCATCGCGAGCAAAGCGAAGCGATCCAGGCTAGGGATTGCGGCTGCCCTTAGCCTGGATCGCTTCGCTGTCGCTCGCGATGACGACCCAGATGATTCGACTTGAAAGCGTCACGTCCTAGAGATCCTCGAGATCGAAATCGAGGATCGCCATCTGCAGGGTGAAAGCGCTGCCGGCTTTGTCGTCGGCGGAAACGACGCCGAGGAAGTCGTCGCCGTTGTTGAGTTCGACCGAGTCGATCTTCTTCATCCGCGAAACGATCTTGAGCTTGTCGTTTTCGAACAGCTTGCGCAGGTACTCCTGCAACGTCGCGCGGTCGACCGGGATCGGCATCGCGAAAGAGAACGAGCGATCGCCGTCCTCATCGTCGAGGATGATCTTGCCGATCTTGCGCTCGCCGATCGTCACGTCGGCGGCCTCGCGCTCGCGCGCGTTCGGCGTCACCGTCAGCGCCGGCGAACCGAACGATCGGCGCAAATGCGCCCGCAGCTTGAGGATCTCGTCTTTGGTCATTCTCGCCCCCGCCCCCGCGGCCGGGCGTGGCTTTGCCACGAATGGCCGGCGGCGGCAAGCTTTCGCCGCCGCCTCACGGTTCGATGAGTTTCTCGGCGAGAATCTGGTTCATGTCGCGCGCCGGTTCGGCGCAACCCGCCTCGCCGACGATGCGCGCCGGGACGCCGGCGACCGTCTTGTTGTGCGGCACCGGCGACAGCACCACCGACCCCGCCGCGACGCGCGCGCAATAGCCGACTTCGATGTTGCCGAGGATCTTCGCCCCGGCGCCGATCAGCACGCCGTGGCGGATCTTGGGATGGCGATCGCCGGTCTCCTTGCCGGTGCCGCCGAGCGTGACGCCCTGCAGGATCGAAACATCGTCTTCGATGACCGTCGTCTCGCCGACGACCAGACCGGTGGCGTGGTCGAGGAAAATGCCCTTGCCGATCCTTGCGGCGGGATTGATGTCGACGCCGCACACGGTCGAGGCGCGGCTCTGCAGGTAAAGCGCGAAGTCGCGCCGGCCGGCGCGCAGCATCGCGTGCGCCAGCCGATAGGTCTCGAGCGCGTGGAAGCCCTTGAAATAGAGCAGCGGCTCCATCATCCGCAGGCAGGCGGGGTCGCGATCGGCGACGGCGATGATGTCGGCGCGAAACGCCGCGCCGATCGCCGGGTCGCGCGCCGCGACGTCCTCGTAGACCTGGCGGATCAAGGCGCTCGACGCATCGGGATGGTGGAGCCGATCGGCGACGCGGTCGATGACCGCGCTCTCCAGCGTCTCGTGATTGAGCACCGCGCGGGTCAGAAACGCCGCCAGCACCGGATCGTTGCGCGCGGCTTCCTCCGCTTCGACGCGAATGCGGGCGAACAGCGGATCGTTGTCGCCGAGGCCGATCACCCGAGCCGTCGATCGTTGCGCCATAGCGAGCCTCCTCGAGCGCCGCCAATTGGGGCGGGCATATCTATCACAGCGGCGCCGCACCGCGAAACCAGACGGCTTGAAAAACGCCAATTAACCGTTAGCGCCGCGGGCGCGCGCCAGTCCCATGCGCGAGAAGATCTCGTCGCGCTTCACCCAGGCATGCCAGGCCACGGCGGCGAAGTGCAACGCCAGCGCCGCGCCGATCGTCCAGGCGAGCCAGTGATGGGCGAAGCCGGCCGCGTGGGCGAGCGCGTCGTTGCGCGCGACCAGCCCCGGCCAGTCGAACAGGCCGAACCACGGCGCCGGATGGCCGCCGGCGACCGAGTCGATATAGCCGCTCACCGGCATGGCGATCATCAGCGCGTAGAGCGCGATATGCGTCGCGTGAGCGCCGATCCGGCTCAAGAGGCCGAGCGAGGCCGAATAGGGCGGCGCGCCGACGGAAAGGCGCCAGGCGACGCGCAGGACGATAAGGACCAGCGCCGTCATGCCGAGCGACTTGTGGATCGTCAAAATCTCGACGCGCGGCGAGACGCCCCGAGGCAGGAACGCCGCAACGACGCCGAGCGCGATGGCGACAAGGATGATCGCCGCCATCGCCCAATGCAGGATTCGCAGCGTCGCGTCGTAGCGCGCCTCAGGGTTCGACGTCGTCATATCCGCCCGCTCGATCGGTCGCCCCGCCGCGGGGACTATGGCGAGCGACGGCGCCGAGAATGCGGCGCGACGCCGCGACGACTTTTCTCACAATTGGATGGAGGTGATCTTTTTATCGCGCGGCCAAAAAGATTAGCGTTTCGCAATGTTAGAAGATGGCGATCCGGCGTTTCCATCGGTCGGAACGTTGGAAGAATCCGACCTTCGGCGCCCGCGGCTGCGTGGCGCTCTTTCTGAATATTGTAATATTTCGACGCATTTAATTCTGTTCATCAGAACAATTGCCGACCTCGCCGGAACGGGCTCATTGGCCCTACTCTCGAATTAAAGCAAAGACATTCAATAGATTGCCGGAGTCGCGGTCCGTCAGCCAACGATGCGCAGCGAGTCGAAACAACAAATAAGTCAAGCAATTCACGAGTTTCACTGAGTGACGTAGAGGCGGCGGCAAGCGACGCTGCGACCTGACCGAACGTGTGGCTCGCTAGCCTTGACCACCTGTGACATTCGACTTAGTCAAGACTCAGAAAAACTGGGGGCCGTCACGATGCGCAAGCAATTATTGACCTCCGCAGCGGTGTTGGCGCTTTCCGCCGGCGCGGCGTTCGCGTCTGACCTTCCCACCCACAAGGGGCCGCCCCCTGCTCCGACCCCGGCGCCTTTCTCGTGGACGGGATTCTATATCGGCGGCGAGGCCGGCTTCGGCTGGGGCGAGGAAAGCGATAATTTTGACTCGGTGACGGGCTTCCCGCTCGACCACTTCGGCGTTTCCGGACCGAAGGGCGGCGTCAAGGCCGGTTACAACCAGCAATTCAACAATTTGGTCCTCGGCGTCGAGGCGGATATCGAGGCTAGCGGCATTGAGGGCAAGAAAGGCACAACAACCTCAATTTCGTGCGAAGGGACGTGCGTCAGCACCAGCTCGCTTTCGATGCGCAACACCTGGCAGAGTTCGCTGCGCGCGCGCGCCGGCCTCGCCTTCGATCGGCTGTTGATCTATGCGACTGGGGGCTTGGCGATCGCGGACGATACGGAAAAATACTACGTTAACGATACGGCCATCCCCGCCATTTGGGCGGGATCGCAGACGAATACGCTCTACGGATGGACGATTGGGGCTGGCGCTGAATACGCCATCGATAGCCACTGGAGCGCCAGCGCCGAACTGCGTTACGCGAGTTTTGGCCACGCCAACTACTCCATACCGGCGAGCCTGAGTTTTAGCGGTACTGCGACAAGTTATTCGGCCGGGTTCAACGAAACTCTTGCGCAGATCGGGTTGAGTTATCACTTCTGATAAAGCGTAAGCCTAATCGACCGGGGGCCCTTCCTCCTCGCGGCGGAAGGGTGTTTGCGTGTTGGCGATTCGTCTGACGCGCGCCTCGACAAGATCGGCGCCTCGAAAGCAAAGGCCCGCAGTTCGTCCGCCTCGGCCGCGGGGTCACCCGTTCTCGCCGATCAGCGACAGAAACATCTCGTGGGCCTTGCCGCTGCTGATGTTGTTCTCGATGCGATCGACGACGACGACGCTCGTCTTGTGATTGGGCAGGCTGTTTTTCACATATTCTTGCAACGCTTCCCATTGCTGCGGACTCGGCGGACGCGGAACGACGATCCTCAGCATGATGTCGGTGAGGCTGGTTTGGACCAGCTGCCATTCGCGGTGGTCGAGGATCGCCTCCAAGCCTTTGGCGCGAAGTTGATTCGGGAGGAACAGGTTGCCGTCCGGCTGGCGAAGCAGATTGCGCCCGCGGCCAACGACGTCATCGAGGCGGCGCAGGCCGAGGGCATCCCTGACGTTGGCGTTGGAGAAGCGGACGTAGTCGCCAGGCGCGTAGCGGATCAGCGGCGTTCCGAAGGCATAGAATGGCGTGACGACGACGCGGGTTGGGGCCTTCGGAATATGTGGCCCCGACGGTCCTTCGAGAAGCAAGGTCTCTTCGTTGATGCGCAAGCGTCCGTCCGGCCCCTCGGATGCGATGGGTCCAAGTTCGCTCGCGGAATAAAGGTTGATGACCTTCACTTTGAGCTTCTGCTCTATTTTTGTCCGGATTTCCGGACGCAAAACTCCGCCCGTGGTTATGACGGCGATGAGGTCCGGCAGATCTTGGGGCGCCGCGGCGTTGGCCCAGGCGGCGGCGATGCTCGGCGACGCTACGACGTGGGTCGTCTGGTTTTGTCGCAAGAGTTCGATCTGTTTGTCAAAGTCGAGCCCGGCCGGCACTTTCAGCATACCCGGCGCCGGAGAGCTCGCCGCCGCATCGTAGGTGGAGGCCGCGATCCGTTGAATCGGCCAAAGTCCGCGCCAAAGCAGCATTCGGTTGACCAGGACTTCCGACGCAACGAACTGGAACGAGGTCTGCTTGAACTTGAGCGGCGTTCCCGTCGAGCCGGACGTCGAGCGAATTTCCAGCGCGCCCATGTCGGCTGGAACGGCGCGCGCCTGCAGCGCCTCTTCGTTCTCCCTCGCCTCGTTACGCGTGAGGATCGGGACGTCGCTCCAGCCGGCAAATTCGAACCCGCCGTCGGCGCGAAACAGCGGTTTCAGACGCTTGCTGTCGCGATAAAAGGGCACCTGCGCGTCCGCGTGCCGCACCAATCGTTCAAGCAGTGCGATCTGGCGCCTGCGGACTTCGTGACGCGAAAAATCCTGGCTCTTCGCAAAGGCTCGCGTTAGCTGTTGAAAAATGATCTCTGTCGGCAGAGCGACCATCGCGATTGCGATCTCTCTTTCGTCTGTCGTAGCTTGGCTTCCGCGCATGGGATAGGTCAGAAGGGAATTCGAAAGCAAGTCGACGGCCATGCGCGTTCGGGTTCGCATTGGAGGACGCGCCATCGCCACTGAGGGGTTGCAAACAGCGGTCGGCGATGACTCTCGAATTCCGCTCGAAACAGAGCCCGGTCAAACCGAGCAGATCGAGCCGACGGTGCCCCTGTCCTGCTCCAAATAGCTGCTGCCCGGCGAGCGGCGCACAGACCGGCGGGCGACGTGACGCCGACTTGCAAGAAGCCGTCAATCGCGTCAGATTCGGCCGCAATTCGGCGCCTATTGGAAACTGCGTACGAAGGCTCCGGCGCCCGGCAATTTGTTCGCTGACGAGACGTCGTCGGCGATTCGACGTCGAGGCGGACACAGTTGAACTGCGACCTATCCACCGATTTCACATGAACCATACCGCTTTCGCCTGGAACAAATATGCCGAATGTTTTATTTCTAAACGCACGATCAAGTACGTCATGTAATATTTCGTCAATTCCTTATGCAGATACTCACATAGATGACGCGTTATGTTTTGGCGTGATTGAAGATGGTTCCACTAAATTACTTAATCGTGCTCTCGAGCGATATTTCGGTGACAATACATCTAACAACAGATTAGTTCTTATCGTTTGTCCTGCGAATTCACCGATCGACGACAGGCGCAACGACCCGCCGATTCATTCTTTTCTGGCGACGGGCGCGCTTTACGACAAAGCAAGGCTTTCGGACTTTTCTCCGGACCAATGGTGTTTTCATATCCTGAAATGGGCGTTGTCCGGGCCAAAATCCGAAGTCGATATTCAAATCGTTCACAAGCTCGACGGCAACCCTGTGACTCGGGCCTCAGGGTCGTGTGAAACGACCATCAGCCATCGTGGACCGGAGCGCCATCTACGTAATTGCGTGCAATCTTTGTTGCAACAGTCGCATCCCACCAAAATCACTATTGGAATCGATCAGAAATACGAATGCAAAAGGTTTCTTGACGATGTAAAAGGAAATCAATTCGTTCAGACGTACCAGATTCGTCCAAATCCGGCAGGGATGTACGTCGTATTGCATGTCCTCGGTAATCTATCCAACGCGGATTTCATTGCACGCCAGGATTCCGACGACGTGTCCCTCCCGCATCGCTTGTCGACGCTGATTGACGCGGCGAATAGAACGGGTTGTGGGCTTGTCGGATCTCACGAACTCCAACTGCACGAAGTTAAGCGTCAGGTCATTCCCGTTCGCTATCCCGCCGATGTCAACAATGCCCTGAAGATCGCGGGAGCCGGACATCAGGCGCTCCTGCCAACGACAATTGTCAGAAGGGATGTGTTCGAACGGATTGGCGGCTTCTCGACGAACAGGATATTCAGTTTGGATGTGAATTTCTGGCTTTCTGCGTCACTCCACGCGAAAATAATAAATGTGGATGAATTTCTATATATCCGACGTCGACATTCTAGTTCGTTGACGATGCGAGACGATATCGGCAATTTTTCGCCGACAAGAATTAAATATAGGGCTGAACGTGAAAGACATTTCAATTCAATTATTAGTGGAGATATGACGTTTGAAGAATCAAGCCTTGCGATATCGCATCGTCTTGCCCCGGTGTATTTTCGCAATACAGAGTCCGGAACGGAAAGTGAAATATTCCTTGATCGGCCGGAAACATTTGCCGCGATGACTCATGCTGTCCTTTGACGTGGCGAACGCGATACAAGTCCGCGGCGGGAAATCTTTGGTTGCCGGGCGGACTCGAATATGAGTCATGTCTATCGATCGCCGGCGCGGCGTCGATCCGTCGGTCTGCCACCCTTGGGCGTCTCATGCGATTTCTAGTCACGGGAACGGCGGGATTTATCGGGATGCGGATCGCCGAGCGCCTGCTCACTGAGGGACACCATGTTGTCGGCCTCGACGCGGTGACGCCCCACTACGACCCGTCGCTCAAACGCGCCCGCCTGGCTCGGCTGGCCCGATTCCCCGCGTTCATCAACCATGAAACGCCGCTCGAAAATGCGGGCGCGCTGACGCGCCAAGTCGCGAAGGCGGACGCCGAAATCGTGGTCCACCTGGCCGCGCAGCCAGGCGTGCGCGACAGCCTCGGGCAGTCGCGCAGATATGTGACCTCAAATGTCGAGGGCGCTTTCAATCTGCTGGAAGCGGTCAGGTCGTCTCCCGTTCGCCATCTGATGATGGCCTCGACGAGTTCGGTCTACGGCTCCGGCCCCACACCGTTTCGCGAGACGGACCGCGCCGATCACCCCCTGTCGCTCTACGCCGCAACGAAAAAGGCGACGGAGGACATCGCACATTCCTACTCGCATCTGTTCAGCTTACCCGTCACGATGATGCGGTTTTTCACGGTCTACGGCCCCTGGGGTCGACCGGACATGGCAATGTTCGCATTCACCCGCGCCATTCTCGCTGGGGAACCGATCGATGTCTATAATTCCGCCGTGGCGCGACGCGATTTTACCTACGTCGAGGACGTCGTAAAGGCCATCACGAGCCTCACGGAGAAAATTCCCACTCCGGGCGGAGACTCGGGCGCTTCGCCGATAGCGCCCTACCGCGTGGTCAATATCGCCAGCGGCGCGCCCGTCGCGCTCGACGACTTCATCGCGGCAATCGAAGCCGCGGTGGGCAGACGGGCAAGCCGCCGGGAGCTGCCGGCGCAGCCCGGCGAAATGGCGCGAACCGAAGCCAATGTGGACTTGTTACGCGCCCTGACCGGATTCACGCCACGCACGTCGCTCACCTCAGGGGTGCGAGCCTTCGTCGCCTGGTTCCGCGCTTACTATAGCGCGTGACCGCTTCGTCAGCGCGACCCATTCCGGCGCCGTCGGCCTCATTGCCTACGTGCTGTCGCCGCTGATCGGGGCGTGCGACGGCTTGGCGGGTTGACCTCGTCCCCCCCCCTCACGGCGCCTTGATGAACAGCCCGACAGTCAGCGCGACGCCGATCGCCACCACGCCGACGCGCAGCGCCTTCTCGTTGACCCTCTGCAGCATCAGCGCGCCGAGCCAGCCGCCGATCGAGGCGCCGACCGTGGTGACGGCGACCTGCGTCCAGTGCACGTCGGGCGAAAAGACGAACAGCGCCACCGCCGAGGCGTTCATCACGCCGGCCAGCACATTCTTGGTCGCGCCGGCGGCGCGCACCGCCAATCCCGCCATGGTCAGCGCCGCCATCATCAGCAGGCCGATGCCGCCGCCGAAATAGCCGCCGTAGATGGCGATGCCGAATTGCGCCAGGCCCGCGCCCCACGGAGGCAGGCTGGCTTTTCCCGGCTCGGGCTGCCGGCGCAGGAAGCTGCCCCAGGCGAACGTTGCGGTGGCGAACAGCACCAGCCACGGCACGAGGTGAGCGAAGAAGCTCGGCGGGGTGGCGAGCAGGATCGCGCCGCCGACCGCCCCGCCGGCGAGGCTGATGGCGAACAGCATCTTCAACGACAGGCCTTCGGCGCCCTGCGCGCCGGCGCGCCCGGTGTAGCCGGTGACGATCTGGGCGGGAAACAGCGCCACTGTCGAGGTGATGTTGGCGGCGCGCGCGTCCATGCCGGTGAACATCAGCGACGGCAGGGTGATGAACGAGCCGCCGCCGGCGAGCGCGTTCTGTCCGCCCGCCCACAGCGACGCAACGAACAACACAATCAACGCCGCCATGTCAGCTCCTTAGCAAAACGCGAGAGGGCGCCGCAGGCGCCTCCCCTCGCCGCCGGCGGCGCAAGGAACGGGAAGCCGCCGCGCGCGTCAAGTCGCGCTTCCCGCGTCACGTCGTCCCTCAGGCGAAGGCGCGCGCCGCTTGGCGATGCTCGGCGACCAGCGCCGCCAGATCGAGGCCGACCGGCGCGCCGTCGACGACCCGCCAGACCCCGCCGACCATCACCCGGTCGGCGCGATGGGCGCCGCACAGCACGAGCGCCGCCAGCGGGTCGTGCGCGCCGGAGAAGCGCGGCTCGTCGAGCCGGAACAGCGCCAGATCGGCCTGCAGGCCGGGGGCGACGCGGCCGAGGTCGTTGCGGCCGAGACAGCGCGCCGAGCCCTCGGTGGCCCAGCGCAACGCGTCGAGATGGGTGATCGCGGCCGCGCCGTAGCGCAGGCGGCCGATCATCAGCGCGTGGCGAACCGCCTCCATCATGTTGGAGGAATCGTTCGAGGCCGAGCCGTCGACGCCGAGGCCGAGCGGCGCGCCCGCCGCCTCGAGCTCGCAGGTCGGGCAGACGCCGGAAGCGAGCACCATGTTGGAGGCGGCGCAATGGCAGACGCCGACCCCCGCCGCGCCGAGCCGCTTGATTTCGTCGGCGTTGAAATGAATGCCGTGGGCGAGCCAGGTCCTTCGCGACATCCAGCCGGCCTCCTCCAGCAGCTCGACCGGCCGCACGCCGTACATCGCCAGGCAGAAGCGCTCTTCGTCCGCGGTCTCGCAGAGATGGGTGTGAAGCTGGCAGTCGTAGCTTTCCGCGAGCCGCGCCGTCTCGCGCATCAGATCGCGGTCGATCGAGAACGGCGAGCACGGCGCGAGAGCGATGCGGATCAGCGCGCCGGGCCTGGGATCGTGGAACAGCTTCAGCACCCGTTCGCTGTCGGCAAGGATCGTATCGGCGTCCTGCACCACCGAGTCGGGCGGCAGGCCGCCGTCCTTCTCAGAGCGGTTCATCGAGCCGCGCGTCACCGTCATCCGCATGCCGAGCGCGCGCGCTTCCTCGACCTCGATGTCGACGGCGTTCTCCAGCCCGGCGGGATAGAGGTAATGATGGTCGGCGGCGGTGGTGCAGCCGGAGAGCAGCAATTCGACCAGCGCCAGCCGCGCCGCCAGACGGAGGTCGCGCGGCGTCAGGCGCGCCCAGATCGGATAGAGCGCGGTCAGCCAGTCGAACAATTCGCGATTGATCGCCGCCGGGTGCGCGCGCGTCAGCGTCTGGTAAAAGTGATGGTGGGCGTTGACCAGCCCGGGCAGCACGACATGGCGGGAGGCGTCGAAGACGGCGTCGACCGGCGTTCGCGGCTCGGCGCCGCGCGCCAGGGTTTCGACGATGCGGCCGTCTTCGACCACGATTCCGCGTTCGGCCGCCTCGGCGAGGATCGCCAGCGGGTCCTTGATCCAGGTTCGCATCGCCAACAAGCCCCCTGCGCGAATGCGCCGCGCGTGGCCGCCGATTCGGCCTCGCGCATCGCCGCCCGCTAGGCGGTCTCGATTTCGAGCGTCTTGAGCAGCGGCTGCAACGCGTCGGCGTGCTTGCGCCAGCGGCCGCTCGACGAGCGGTAGATCGGCTGGCGAACCTGGTTGACGCTGGCGGTGCGCACCGGGCGCTCGACGCGATAGAACTCGAGGCAGGCCGGATCCCAAGGCAAGTCGAGGAATTCGAGCATGCGCCGCGCCTCGGCCTCGATGTCGTCGACCACCGCTTCGTAGTCGACCTCGAGGAAATGCGAGGCGGGCAGAACCGCGCGCCAATAGTCCGTCAGCTTCAGATAGTCGCGGCAATATCGGCCGAGATCGGTCAGGTCGTAAGTGAAGTTCAGCGAGTCGGCGAACAGCTTGGTGTAGCAGGAAAGGCAGGTGTCGACCGGATCGCGGCGCGCGTGAATGATCTTGGCGTCGGGAAGGATGAGGCGAATCAGTCCAGCGTTGATGAAATTGCCCGGCGCCTTGTCGACGACGCGCGGCTTGCCGCCGGCGAGCGCTTCGACGCGCGACAGATAGCTTTGCCCCAGTCGCTTCAGCGCGCCGGCGTCCAGCGCCGCGACCCCCTTGGGAAAGTCGCCGATCTGCTCGACGACGGCGCGCATACAACGGAGTTCGCCCGCGCCGTGGACGGCCGGGTGAGCGGCGAGGATCTGCTCGATCAGCGTCGTGCCCGAGCGCGGCATGCCGACGATGAAGATCGGCGCCGGAGACCGCAACCCCTGGTCGGCGAGCCGGTCGAGCAGCGCGGGGGGGAAAGCGGCGGCGACCTCGGCGAAGAACTTTTCGGTCGCGGCGGCGCTGTAGGACGCGATCGCGCGCTTCATCCGGTTGCCTTCGTCCAGATGACGGAACGCCGCCGGCGAGTCGCCGAGATCGAGGTAGGCCTTGCCAAGCGCGAAATTCAGCACCATCCGAGAGGCGTAGGTTTCGCCCTTCTCCGGCGCCAGCAGCGCCTCCATCGCCGGGATCGTCGGATCGTCGGCGGTGAACTTGACCAGTTCCGCGCGCCCGGTCATCGCGCTCGACGAGGTGGGATTGAGCGCCAAAGCCTCGTCCAAGGCCGCCCTCGCCTCGTCCTGTCGGCCGAACGTTTCCATGACGCCGGCGCGCTTGGCGCGCAAATCGTCCTGAGTTTCGCCCCCTAACGCGATGGCGCGATCCAGCGCGGCGATCCCCTCTTCGTAGCGCCCCTCGGACAGCAGGTAGGTGGAGATCGCGCTTTCCTTCTGCACGCTCTCCTTCGTGTCGCGCGGCGTCAGCGTCATCAGTCGCTCGACGTCGATGTGCGCTTCGTCGTCACGATCGAACCTGACGAGAATTTCCACATGCATGCTGAGCGCGAGGATATTGTCGGGCGACTTCGCCAGCAGATCGCCAAGCCAGCGCAGGGCCGCCTCGCGCTGCGACCGCCCCAACTCGGCTGTGGCGAGATTGAGAAGGACGTCGGCGGAATCGGGCTCGATCGCGAGCGAACGGCGTCCGCATTCCACCGCCTTGTTGTATTCGCCGAGCGCGTTGAACAGGATGAGGAGGTTGGCGTAAGCGCCGGCGTGGCGCGGGTTCAACGACAACGCCAACTCGAAGGCGCGCTGCGCTTCCTCGCGGCGCTTGAGCGCGGCGAGCGCATTGGCCTTGTTGTAATAGGCGTCGCCGTAGCGCCGGTCCAAGGCGATCGCGCGATCGAAATCGGCGATCGCTTCCTCGTAGCGCTCGAGTTGCGAATGAACGGCGCCGCGATTGTTGAGCGCCTTGGCGTGCCGCGGGTTGATGGCGAGCGCCGCGTCGAACGCCGCAATCGCCTGCTCGAGCTTGTTGTTGTGCTTGAGCACGGTGCCGTAATTGTAATGGGTCGCATCGCTGGAAGCGTCGATCCGCAGCGCCTGCTCGGCGAAGGCCTCGGCCTCGTCGAAGCGCTCCAATCCGGTCAACGCGACCGTCAGCAGGTTGAGCGCGCCGAAATGGCGCGGCGCGATCTCGACCGCCTGGCGAAAGCAACGCTCGGCGTCGCGCAGACGGCCGCTTTGCAGCGCCGCCACGCCCTTCTGCAGCAGTCCATCGACGTTCTTCATGGCGCTCGAGCGGATCTCCGACTGGCCAAGGGCGTGACCGATCCCGCCGCTTGCCGCCCGCCTCATAGCGTCAAAGGGGGGCGCCGGGAAGCCCTAACGGGCGCCGGCGGCCGGCGCGCGCTCACGCGCCCATGGCCCAGCCGGACGGCCCGCGCGCCGTCACGACTTCGGCGCGCGCGCCGCGGAAAATCGCCATCGTGGCGACGCCGGTCATGACCGAGCCGGAGTCGAGGTTGAGACGGAAGCGGCGGATCTGGTCGGCGGGCGACGGGTCGGGCCTCAGGTCGTTGGGCGTGTGGCCGTGGACGACGAAATAGCCCCCGTATCCCTGCGGCCCCGGCGCAGCGGAAAGGAAAGGCCGGCGCACCCAGGCCCAGTGCTGGTCGCCGCCCAGCGTCGCCAGCGGCGCATTCCACGGCTCGGCAAGGAAGCTCTCGAGCTCGACGCCGGGGTTGACGCCGGCGTGAACGAACAGGAGGCCGCCGGAGCGCCAGTGCGACCGCAAGCTCGCGAGCCAGTCGGCGACGCGCGCCGGCAGGCTTTGGCGCGCGTCGCTGAGCAGGTCGTCGAGATCGGCGGGCGTGGCGGAGAAGCGCACGAATTCGGCGAGCGTGTGGTCGCCGCCGTTGGCGATCCAGGTCTGAAGCGCATCGATCGCGTCGGCGCGCGGCGTCGCCGCGTCGAGGGCGAGGCGCATCATCGCCTCGTGATTGCCCATCAGCGCGACCGTCTCGTCGCCCTCGGCGCGCTGCGCCGCCGCGAGCGCCAGATCGATCGCGCCGAGGCTGTCGGCGCCGCGGTCGACGAGATCGCCGAGCAGGACGACGACGCGACGCAACGCGCGGCGCGGCTCGCGCGCTGCTTCGTCGAGCAGCGCGGCGAGCAGATCGCTGCGGCCGTGGATGTCGCCGACGGCGAAGATTTCGATTTCGTCGGCGCCGGCGCGCGGCAGCGCGTAACCCTGACGATCGAGGACGATGGGCACGGGCGGGTCCTTTGTGGCGGGTCCGCGGCCAGCATGGCGCGTCGCGGCGGAGATTTCCAGATCGTGGGTCAGTTTGGACGAACGGTTTGCGCCCACTACGGCCGTCCCGATCGATGAGACGGTTCCCGAAAGCGGACAACCTCACATTCGGTTACCGTTCGCGACGGCTGCGCCAATATCCCGCTTGCGGCGGATGGGGTTCAGGAGGGCGAAACCATTCTTGTTGGCGGCTTTTCAGGCCACGGATATCGACGTCTTGTCCTCCCGGATCCGCCAGGACTGATCAGAACCGAAGATTTCTCGTTCGGCCGGGAAGGCCAAACGAGAGTCTTCCAGCTTCGCGCGGACCGAGAATCCGAATCCGGCTCAGCTGCGGGCGGATAACCACCGTCGGGCCAAGGCGAGCGCGGCAACACGTCGCGCCCCGGTTTGCTTGAACGGCGAAACGAATCAGTCACGTCGGAGTACCTTGATGTCTAAGCGCGGTCGAATCGATGTGACAGTTAGGGGATCCCCAGAATAGCGGCTGGGAAGACCAAGGCGCGACCGAAGCGTGTGGCCACGTCGAGGGGGCGGTCGCATGAGAACATGTCTTGTGTCGTTTCGGCGTCGACCTGGGTTTGTCGCCGCTTGCTTCTTGTGTTCTCTGTTCGCCGCGCCGCTCCTGACCGTCGGGGCGGCCGGAGCGCAAGAGAGCTCTGCCAATTGGCCGGCGGGAGGCGACGGGTCGTTCGCGTCGTCCGCCCAGAAGCCGGTCGACCCGCCGCAAAGCGCGCCGCGATGGACGTTCTCGACCGAAGCGATCGTCTTGGGCCGTACCGGCGGCGCAAATCAGCCGCTCGTTGGACTCCTGCCGGGCAGCACGACGTTCGCCGCCACGCAGACCGCCGCCGCCTCGGCCGTCGGAGCGTTCAACAGCAACCAGTTCTGGCAAGGCTTTTCCGCCGGGCCGAAAGTCAGCTTGACCTATCACGACCCGTCCGGCGTCGGCGTGGAGTTCTCGTATTTCAACATCTTCACCCAAAGCGCCACCAAGACGGTCGGCCCCACCAGTCCGACGACGCCGGACTGGCTGGTCATGTACG
>Ga0182030_10009463_pt1 | contig 19939 bp, 10 predicted proteins | sample 812S3MmetaG_FD_121299 | JGI IMG/M metagenome (GOLD analysis project Ga0182030, IMG submission 121299) | Permafrost microbial communities from Stordalen Mire, Sweden - 812S3M metaG (Illumina Assembly) | ecosystem: Environmental > Terrestrial > Soil > Wetlands > Permafrost | place: Sweden... | reverse complement strand
TCCCGGAAAGAACCAGAATGTCGAGCCAGCCGTCGTTATCGTAGTCGAAGAAAGCGACGCCGCAGCCGATGGCCTCGATGATGTAGTCGTTGCGGTCGACGCCGCCGTAGATGGTCGGCGCGGTGAGTCCGGCGGAGGCGGCGACATCGGTGAGCCGCGCGTCGAATGGCAGGCCGGACGCTTTGCCACGCGGCGCCGCGGTCACACCGCGGGAGGCCATTTGCGCCCCGAGATCGAGTGCCGAGCCCAGCGTGGCGGCGAGAAGCGCTCTTCGCGTAATCATGGTTGTTTAACGGACTCCTGTTCGCCGACCGCCGCGGCCCATCGCCACGGTAAGCCCCGCGGCCGCCGCGATACCGGCCCGCCACGCATCACCGCGTGAGACCATTTCCGCGCTTCGCATCATCATGGTTGTTTGACCGGCTCCAGTTCGCCGAGGCGGGCACGCTGCGCCTTGAGTCCTTCCTCGCGCTGGCTTTGAATGAGCTGCCTGGTGCGCTCGGCCATTTCCTTCGCCTTCACGTCGTCGCCGAGCTGCGCATAGATGCGGCTGAGCTGGTAATGCGCGCCGGTATTGCGCGGGTCCAGACGAATCGCGTGTTCGAAATCCGCGCGCGCCGCCGCGGTGCGATTCAACGCCGCGTCAGCTTTGCCCAGCATGAAATACGTTTCGGGATCGTCGGGGTTGAGGCGGATGGCCTGCTGGAGTGGCGCAATCGCCTCCTCGTACCGCTCGAGCCGCACCAGTGCCAACCCGTAGTAGTGCTCCACATTCGCGTCGGGCGGAAACTTCGCTCGCGTCTCGGCCAACTCCTTCGCGGCATCGCCATCGCGCCGTTCGCGCAAGTAGGTCTGCGCCAACGCGACGTGGCCGAGAGCCATGCCGGGATTGGCGTCGATGGCCTTGCGGAACGTCAGCCGCGCCTCCGCCAGCTTGCCTTGCATCATCTGGAGAGCACCCAGGCGGATGGTCAGCGCATAGTCGTCGCCGAACTGGCGCAGGCTGCTCTCGATGAACTGCTCCGATTCGTCGTAGCGATTGAGGTCGGCCAGCATGCGCGCGTAGTCGAGATAGTAGTCGTGATTGCCGGGGTCCGCCGCCACGGCCAGGCGGTAGGAATCGAGCGCGCGCTCCGGCTTTCCGGCATTTTGATACGCCGATCCCAGCAGGCTCAGCACGGTCGCATTCGCCGCTTTCTCGGCGGCGAGAGACTCCAGCAACGAAACGGCTTCCTCATTCTGGCCGGCCTCCAGCATTGCGTCGGCGAGATTGTAGCGATTGACCCAGTTAGCCGGGTTCATGTCGGCGATGCGGCGCAGCCTTGTAACGGTTTGCGGATACAGACCTTTCGCGTTCAGCAGCGCTGCGAGCTCGAATTCTTGCGCCGCGGTGAGCGCCGACTGTTTTTCGAGGGTGTCGACAAAAGCCAGCCCCTCTTTTATATGGCCGGTTCGCAGGCAGGCCCCAGCCATGCGGAATTCGCCATCCCGGTCGTCGGCCAACAGTGCGCGCGCCGGTTCGGACTGCGCGGCAGCTTCGTCGTCGTGGCCCGCATAAAGGAACGCCAGTGCCAGATAGTAGTGCGAAAACGGATTGTCCGGCTCAATCGTGAGCGCCAGCCGGAACTGTTTCTCGGCGGCATCGTACTGTTTCGCGTCGAGGTAGTTGATGCCCAGGTTGCGGTGCGGATCGGCCGACTTCGGATCGAGCCGAATCGACTTCTCGTAATGGCCGTTGGCTTCCGCGATGCGGTTGAGTTTGGTCTCGGTCAGCCCCAGCGCGTTCTCGATGGCGGCATTCGAGGGTTCGGCGCGCGCGGCTTGCTCGAACTCGCGCAGCGCCGCCGGGTAATCGGCTTTCTCGAACAGCTCCACGCCTCTGCGGAAAGCCGCGTTCGGCGTCTGCGCCTGCGCCATCCAGGCCACGCTCAAAGCGGCCGTCCACAACAGGGCATGGAACCTGAGAGTCACTTCTCGGCCTTTTCCGCATTGACGGCGTTCAGCCGCTCCGCCTTGATACGGCGCGATTCCGCGAAGGCGGCGTTGGCATCCGCATCGCGGCCCAGTTGCTTGTCCACGTTGCCCAGCAGATAATGGATGGTGCCCTCGGGATCGTCCGCCAGCGCCTTTCGCAGTTCCTTGTCGGCACGGGCGAACTCCTGCCGCTGATACAGAGCCTTCCCGAGTTCCTGGTGCGCCAGCAGCAGTCCAGGCTTCAGCTGGAGCGCCTTCTCGAGGTACGGAATGGCGCGGTCCGCCTCATGCTGGCTCACCAGAATGGTACCCGCCGCCGCGCTGGCCTCCGCATAGGCCGGATTGAGGCGCAGCTCCTGTTGGAATTCCGCCATCGCAGGGTCCGTCTGCTCCATCTTCCACAACAACTCGCCGATCGCGAAATGCACGCCGCCGAGCGTGGGAGCGGCAGCCTCCACCTTGCGATATTCGGCGAGGGCCCTTTCGTTTTCGTCCCGCTCCGCGAGAGTTTGCGCCATCAATCGGTGCGTCGGCGGGGAATCCGGCGCGGCCGACAGCATGTTCGCCAGAACGGAAAGCGAAAGCTGGCGATTGGTTCTCGCCAGCAGATAATGCGCTTGCGCATTTTCCGGCGAAGGGTGCGCTTGCGCATTTTCCGGCGAAAGGCGCACTTGCGCATTTTCCAGCGAAAGGCGCGCTTGCGCATTTTCCGGCGAAGGGTGCGCTTGCGCATTTTCCGGCGAAAGGCGCGCTTGTGCATTTTCCGGCGAAAGGCGCGCTTGCGCATCCTGCGAAAGGTGCGCTTGCGCATCTTGAGGGTGCGATGCGAGAAACGCCAGTAAGTGGGACCGCGCGCCATCGAAATCGTGCCGTTCGAACTCGCGGAGGGCGCGATCGAGGTCGTTGCCGGTCCCGGCCGTCGACCGCACGAGCGCGCGATAGCGCTCCCATTCGCGCGCCGCCTCCTCCACCTGCCCGAGTTGCAGATCTACGGTCGCCAGCGCCAAGTGACGCGCCGGTGACGACGGCATACTTTGCAGCGCGTCCGCCGATTTTCGGAATCCGTCACCGGCTGGCGCGTCGTCAGCGAAAGGCAACGGCGGCAAACCCAAAGCGTTCGCCGCGGCGTCGGGCTCCTGCTGGATGGCTTGGTTTAGTAAACCAACCGCGTCTTCCGGCTGACCCTGAAGGAGCGCGATCTCCGCGAGCCGCGCAGTGGCAGCGGCGCCGACCGAACCGGGGCCCCGCTCCGATAGAAACTCCGCCCGCGCCTGGTCGAGATTTCCCTGCCGCAACCAGGCTTCGCCCAGACCCAGGTGCGCGCCGGCCCACTGCGGATCCTTTTCGAGTGCCCGCCGATAGTGGCCCAGCGTCTGTTTCCAAGCTTGTTCTTCTTTATAGATGTCGCCGTACGCCTGATGATAAAGCGGCGTCCCGACATCGGCCAGCACGCGCTCCATCTCCTGATTGCCGGCGTTGCGGTACGCCTGCCCGAGAAGAAACAGGATGTCCGGGTCGGCGGGAAAAGCTTTCTCCGCGGCGCGCAATTGGAGGATGGCTTCGTTTTCCTGCCCGGCATCCCACAGCGCACTGCCCAGCCAGGTCAGGGCCTGCCGATTCCTCGGTTGCTGCTCGACTGCCCGTTTCAGGCAGGGAACGGCCTGCCGCGGCTGGCCCAGTTTGACGTAATCGATACCGAGGAACAGGTCCGCGCCTCGCAAGCCGGGTTTCGTGGAAAGGGCCTTCTCCAGGGCCCTGGCGGACTCGTCGTAGCGGGCCTGCAGATAATATACGAGTCCGAGATTCACGCGCGCTTCCGCCATCTCCGGCGCCAATCGGACCACCGTAAGATACTCCTGCGCCGCCACCTTGAGATCGCCGGAAGCCTGCGCCTGGCGAGCGGCCGCAAAGTGGCGGCTCACCTCGGAATCCGCAGCTTGCGCGAGAAGCAGAACGGGAAACAACGTCAGGAGGAGGACTGAGGTAGCGGAGAAGCGGAACCACTGAGGAATCCTGCGAAACATTGGCGATTACGATCTCATTCTATGTAATTTCAGAGTACATCTCAAGACTCCGCACTCCTGAAGTCGGGGGAAACTTGGATGATACGAAGGAAATTGCGATGACCCGCAACCCTGTTGTGTGGCAGCCAATCGTGGCTGCAGGCGGGCTTTCAGCCCGACCGGCGGTCTGAAAGGCCGCCTGCAGGCAGGATTGCCTGCCACACGAAGAAATGGGGCGGAATCCTCACTTGAGGACCCCGCCCCGCACCACTTTAGAAGTTCACCCGCAGACTGGCTTGCATGGTACGATTCCCGCCCACCCCGTTGTACTGGCCAAAGGTAGGATCGGTAACCGTCAGGTCGATGGAGTTGAACCGATGGCGATTGAACGAGTCGAAGGCTTCCATCCGGAAGATGGCTTTCACTCTCTCATGGATCGAGAAGCCCTTTTCGAGAGTGATATCTTCATTCAGAATCGGCTTTTCCCAAACGTTCGAAATCCTGGCAGCGTCGCCCAGCGTGTAACTGGCAGGCTGGGAGAAGGCCGCCGGATTGAAGGCGTAGGCATTCGGATAGGTGTTCGAATTGCCCGTGTAAGAGGTACTCACGCCGGAGTTGACATTGACGCGGCAAGAGGGGTTGAAGAGGCCCGAAGTGTAACCGCCGCCGCAACCGATGGAAACGGGATTGCCGCTTTCGTAAGTCTGAATCCCTCCGACTTTCCACCCGCCGACGATGGCATTTACCACGCCACCCTGATTCAACATCGGCTTACCCTTTCCGAAAGGCAGTTCGTAGGAGTACGCCAGCACAAACCACTGCGGGATATCCTGCGCGCTTAGCGACTTTTCCGCCGAGGCGTTGTAATTGTTTTGCATGCTGGAATTGTCCTGCGTATTCCAGCCGCCCTCGGGCGGGTAGATGCCGTCGGCATTGGTCAGAGTCTTCGCCCAGGCGTAGCCGGCGTGGAAAGTGAGACCGCTGGAGAAGCGTTTCTCCAGTTTTACCTGTAACGCCTCATAGCTATAGAAGCCGAAGGGATTGCCCTCCTCGGCATTGTCGAGTTGGAGATCGCTGTACTGCGGGAAGGCCCGCAAAGCCTGGCCTACCGTGGCGCCGGAGCCCCAATCGCTGAGGAACTTGGTATAGGGGATGGCCACCGCCGCCTTGCCGGCACAGGCCGGATCGGTCGACTGCTGAGTGATCAGAACGCCGAGGCACGGACCGTACGAGAGGTCTTGCGTCGGCAGTTGATTGGGCGCGCGCTGTTCCGCCTGGAGGTGATCGGCATGTGCCCCGACATAACCGACGTCCAGCACGAAATTCTTGGCGAACTGGTGCTGAATGTCGATGTTCCAGTTGTGGATTCTGCCGGGTTCCACGGTGTTGTTCAGAATCGTGCTGGGCGACCCGCCAAGCGATCCGTTGGAAATCGTGGGATCGATGAAGGGCGGCTGAACGCACGGATAGCCGGTCATGGTGCCGGGCTGAATGATGGGCGCCGTGGTATTGCCGGTGGCGGAAATGCGGCAGGAATTGGAGAAGCCGGTGCTCTCCACCTGCGCGAATCCGTTGACGATGATCGGCGCGTAGTAGATGCCGTAGGCGCTGCGGACCACTGTGGTCGGCGTCAGTGCATAGGCAAAGCCGAGCCGCGGCGCGAAAGCCTTCCAGTAAATGCTCTGCGGCGTGTTGCTGCCGGTGCGCCCGCTTCCGGAGCCGGCAAACTGATAGGCGCCGGGCAATTGCGCGCCGCTGGAAGTTACGGCGCCGGGATTTCCCAGCGTCTCATTCATCCAGGAGAGCCGATTCCACGCTTCGGTGACCGGTGTGGTGACATCCCAGCGCAGGCCGAGGTTCACGGTCAGTTTAGGACTTACCTTGAAATCGTCCTGTACATAGGCGCCATAGTATTTCAGCCGCATCCCGACTTCCTGCGGCGTGGGAATCCAGGCCTGCTGGGCGGCGCCCAGGAACATGCTGGCGTTGGCATGGCCGGAATTGGCATCGATCAGATTGGATGTCTGTTGCGGGTTAAAGAGGAAACGCCCGGAAGAATAAGCGTTCTGGGGCGTGTTGAACTGCAGGGCGCGGAAATCGAGGCCGAATTTGAGACTGTGCTTGCCCTTGTTCCAGCTCACGTTATCGTTGAATTCCCAGCTATTGTCGATGAAGATGGAATCGGCGCTATCCGGGTCGGTAGTGACGCCATAGCCGCCGCTCTGGATGAACGAGGGCAATTGGTCCGGAGAGACCCCCTTCAGCCCGAGTTGTCCCGCCAGATTCTGGTTGAGGGTGGAAAGCATGTTGACCTCCGCCCGATGCGTCGTGGAGAATCCTCCGGTGAACTGGTTGATCAGCGTGGGGCTGATGATGGAGACCCAGTTCATACGGTAGTAATGGGTGTATTGCGTCGGATTCTCGGTGGTGAAGATATCGCCCAGGTTCGATCCGGCCATTACGGGACGGTCGTCGTAGCTCCAACTTCCGGAAAGCTTTTGGCTCGACGAGAAGTTCTGGTCGAGCTTCGCGGTAAACATATTGGCGTTGGTGGTCTGGTACGAGTTCTGCATGAAGTTGTTGTAGACCGAGCTGTTCTGCGGAACGGGCCAATATTTCGCCGCCTTGGCGATGACCGGGTCTTCCCGCGTCGCCGGGATGATGTTGCCGGCAAACGCCTGGCACGGTCCGGGGGTGCAGGTGGTCCAGTCGTAAATTATATGAGCCGGCTGCACTTGTCCCAGAACTGTCGTGGGCTGCAGGAGGTTGGAGAAATCGCCCTTGACCCAGGATGCGTCAGGTACGGTGGTGAGACCGTTACCGGTCGACCTGTACCGGTAGAACTCGGTATTGAACATGAAGAACGTTTTATTCTTGCCGTTGTAGATTTTCGGAATGTAGACCGGTCCGGCCACCTCGGCGCCGAAATCGTTCTGCGTATCGCGCCCCTTTGCGGCTCCTTGATAGTTGTTCCACCAGCCGTTGGCGTCGAGATCCATGTTGCGCATGATCTCGTACGCGGTCCCGTGGAGCTGGTTGCTGCCGGACTTGGTAACCAGATCGACCACGCCGCCTACCGTGCGTCCGTACTGGGCTTCGAATCCACCGGTCAGCACCGTGAACTCGGATACCGCGTCGGTCCCGACTCCGTAGTTCATCTGGAGATTGGGATGGGTGAGCGAAATGCTGATGCCATCCACCAAAACATCGCTCCCACCTTCCTGCCCGCCGTTCAGTTTGAAGGAAAGCTGGCTGGTAGGAGAGTTGGGCAGAGATCCCGTGAATCCCGGAGTCAGCTCAATGAACTGTACCGGGCTGCGAAGCTGCCCGGATACCTGGAGCGGCAAATCCTCAACCAGATTCCGGCTGATCTGGTTCCCCACTTCGGAGGTGTCGCTCTCTATCTGCTTCACGTCGGCGTGCACCTCAATACTTTCGGTTGCCGCGCCCACCTGCACGGCCACATCCAGAGTGGTAGTGGTTGCCACCTGCACGAGGATGCCCTGCTGGGTGGACTTCTTGAACCCCCCGGCGACGACTGTCAGGTCGTAGGTGCCCGGAGGCAATGTCGGTATGGTGTAGGAACCGGCATCCGTCGTAACGGTATTCCAGCGGCTCTGGGTTGCCGTGCTGGTAAGGGTGAGGTTTGCTCCGGCCACTGCGGCGCCGCTCTGGTCCCGGACTGTGCCGGTAAGCGTACCCCCCGCCTGACCCCATGCCATGCCCGCTAGGAATAGCAGGGATATGCACAAAACGGCTCGCGCGACCGCTCGCCGGTTAATCGACTTGGACATACATTCTCCTTGCAAAACGAGATTAACCTCAGCGTTGCCAACCCGTGTTGGCGACCCTGGTCAGACCGTCACCCATCCCGAGAACACGCTCCATTGCACACGTAACGATCCGGTGGGTGACCTAGCGGAATTGTGAGCGATCAGCTAATTGGTTTCAAGTATATTTTACTGTTAATTCACGGTCGGATTACCTGAAAGACACACGTAAATGGTATCCGCACGCGCGTTTGCTCGCGGCACCTAACTCATTGCCAGCCCGCATTTTCCACAGTGTTTCTGCCGCAGCGCGCGATTCAGGCCGCGCACACTTCGTTGCGCTCGCTAACCGCGCCCAACGTACTGTCCGAGTACGTTTCCTCGCGCTGAACTTCGCGAGCCTCGCTTAGAAACATTGCGAGAAATACAGGCTAAGGACTCGTTAAGAAAGCAGTGCCAGTTTGCGGCAACCGCTCCCTTCGGTCGCGGCTCAGTAACGGCACCGAGCGTTTCCGAGCCGCGACCAGAGGGAGTGCTTATGGCACGGGCGATCTGGAAGCGATCACTTCGGGATATGCGAAGCCTCCCGGAACCGAGGTTAGCTTCATTAAAACCTCGAACGGCTTCACCGGCGTACCGGGTTTGTGTCCGAGTTTGCGCAGCAGGATGGCGAGCTTATCGGGATGCGTTAAGACGTCTCCCACCGCCGCCGTGCCCTCCATACTCAGGCCTTCCACGATCAGAACGAATCCCGTACCGGCGAGATTGGGCAGAAGCGCGGCCACGGCGTAGGACACCATCTGATGCTTCTCCGCGCCGGCACTGTCAAAGCGGCTGGGAATGGTAACGTCGACGACTTCGCCCTGCTGCGGCGCCCGATTGTGAAAGTTGGGAGCGCCCGTATCATTATTCATTGTCAGGACGAAATTCATGTGCGGCTCGAACAATCCCACCCAGGGATCGGAGCGCCGGCTGCCCATGAGTACGGCATTGCCGGTGCGCAACTCGCCGGCAGTCATGTCGCGCGCGTAGCGATGCCGGGTGTGACCGTGAAATGCCATGCTCACCTCGGACATTTCGAGCGCCACGGTCAAATCCGCTGGGCTGGTGACCAGGCGGGAGGCCACCTCGCTGAGTTGCGGATTGCTATCCTGCACGAACTTCCGGGTGATGTATTCGCCCAACTCGATGTTCTGGCCCGCCATATCCTGCCACAACGCGAAACCCGAATCCGCGGACACGAAAGTGAGTTCGCGATCGTTGTCGTGGAAAAACTGTCCCCAAAGGTCGCGGATCGGGGACGACGAGGCAAGAGCGTTGTTCGGCGCGGTGGCAGGGCCGGCAGGAACCACCGCCCGGAATGCCAGGACCGCGACGAGAATGCCGGAAACACTCCAGGGGATCCACTGCGGAATACTCCAGGCCTTCGGTGGCGGCTGAATTGGCTGGTTTGGGGCTACCGCAGGCGCACCCGCGGGTGCAATCGGCGTTTCCGCCTCCCGTAGCGGCGCCTCGCATGGCCGCGGGATGAAAATCGGGACGTAGCTGCCCTTGGGGATGGTAATGATGAGGGGTTCGTCGGCGCCCTCGGTGATGAAATACTTGGCCAGTTTCTGACGCAGTTCGTGGGCCCGAACGCGGACAATATTGTCTACCGCCGGGTCGTAGTCGTCCTTGCGTCCCAGCACCTCGCTGCCGATGCGCTTCTCTTTGATGGCATCCAGATCTCCGGAAACGGCGCGATCGGTGATGAACTGCAGAAACGCCTGAAGTGCGTGCGACGAGGAGAGCGCCCGGCTCTGGAGCACGCGAGCGACCAGGTCGCGCCTCTCTTTCTCGCTACTTTCAGGTCCTGAAACGACCAAATACAACCCCCAAACGGTGAACCCGGATTATCAGCCCTGAGTATATCTCAAATACATTACGGCCGATGTTGGGGGCTGTCTTTACGGGTGCTTAACCCATCTGGGGAGAATGGGAGTCCGCGAACCGCTCCCTTAAGGGTCGCGGTGGGGCGGACGCCCTGGTCCGCGGGTGACCCCCTGGTCACCCATCCCGCGCTCGCCCACCGATACTCATTCGCCTCCCGGCGAGAACGCCGATTTTCTCACCAAAGCAAAGGCCGACCAGGGGGTCGGCCGCGGACGAGGGCGTCCGCCCCACCGAGCAACCCAGTCCACATCACTTTTAAGTCGCGCACTCCTGAGCTACGAAATCCCCAGATCGGTGAAGCACCCGGCCCGTTTTTACGGTGAAGTTTACGGTTACCTTTCCTTTTGGAAGCCACGGCATCGTGTCAGAATGCCCTTTGACATGGCCTCCGATCTAGGTTAGGCCCGCTTGCGCTCAGCCCACATCTGGCCCGAACAGGAGATTTCAGATTGCTCCGCCACCTTCTTCGCCTATCAGCCGCGTTTGCCGTCGCGTTCACCAGCGTAGGACAAACTCCACCAGCCAGTATGACTCCCGCCAGCCTGGCCGATTTGCCCGACCCCCTCGTGGGTACCGACTCGAAATACGAGCTTTCCCATGGCAACACCTATCCCGCGGTCTTCGTCCCCTTCGGCATGGTCGATTGGACGCCGCAAACCGGCGAGGGAGGTTGGCCGTATCAATACTTTAAGGATACGATTCAGGGGTTCCTGGCGACCCATCGCCCCTCGGCCTGGACTGACGACTACGGGCCGTTCTCCCTCATGCCGGTGAGTGGGGATCTCCGTGTGCTTCCCAAGGATCGCGCCACTAAATTCTCCCATGCCAACGAAAGCGCGAAAGCGTACCGCTATAGCGTGAAGATGGCGAACGGCGTGCATGCCGAAATGGCGCCCACCACGCGAGGCGGCGCGATGCGCTTTACCTACCCGGCCACGACGAAGGCATGGCTCGTTCTCGACGCGAGCGCGGGCGGCAGCTCCATCGAAATCCACCCGGAGACGCGCACGATCACCGGCGTCAATCATGAAATAAACGATCGCTTTCCGGCGAATTTCGGCCAGTATTTCGTCGCCGTGTTCGACCGCGACTTCGTCCAATATGGCGCCTGGGACGAAGGCGGCATCAAGGATGGATCGAAAGATCACCACGGCGATCACGTGGGCGCATTCGTGCGCTTCGCCGAGTCCGGGCAGCCCGTCACGGTCCGCATCGCCACTTCCCTGATCAGTCCCGAGCAGGCCATGCGCACGCTGCGGGCGGAGATTCCCAACAACGACTTCGAACAGGTGGCCGCGCACGCCAAGACCACCTGGGAGCACGAACTGGGCAAGATCCAATTGAGCGGGGGCACGCCCGCCCAGCGCCGCACATTTTACACGGCGTTCTATCACTCCCTGGAGCTTCCGCGCGTGCTGCATGAGATCGGCGAAGATGGCAAGTCCGTCCACTACAGCCCTTACGACGGCAAGGTCCATCCCGGGACGATGTACGCCGATACCGGCTTTTGGGACACCTTCCGCGCGGAGTTCCCGCTGTTCACGGTGATCGAGCCCAAGCGGGACGCTGAGATCGTCCGGTCCCTGCTAAATGCCTCCGATGAAGGTGGCTGGCTTCCGAAGTGGCCCAATCCGGGATACACCAACGTGATGATCGGCACCCACGCCGATTCCGTAATCGCCGATGCCTGGACCAAAGGCATTCATGACTTCGATGGGGACAAGGCGTACGCCGCTTTGCGCAAGGATGCCACGGAGCCCGGCACCGGGCGGTACGAGGCTCGCAACGGCATCAAAGATTACATCAAGCTGGGCTACGTTCCGGCGGACAAGGTGAAGGAATCCGCGTCCTGCACCCTGGAGTACGCCTACGACGATTTCTGCGTGTCGCGCATGGCTCGCTCACTCGGGAAGAGCGAGGACGCGCAGGTCTTCGAGAAGCGCGCGCAGAATTATCGCAACGCATACGACCCGGCCGTAGGCTTCATGCGCGGGCGCAACAGCGATGGCTCGTGGGTGCCCTTCGATCCGTTGGCATGGGGCGGTGTGTACACCGAAGGCAATGCGTGGCAATGGTTGTGGTCGGTGCAGCACGATGTCGCCGGCTTGATGGCCCTGCTCGGCGGGAAAGATGCCTTTCAGGCCAGGCTCGATACGCTCTTCAGTATGACCGGCGATTACAAAGTGGGCGGCTATGGAAAGGTGATCCACGAGATGACCGAAGCCAAAATGGCCGGCACCGGACAGTACGCGCACATCAACGAACCGGTCCATCACGTGATCTACCTCTACGACTACGCCGGCCAGCCATGGAAGGCGCAACGGTGGACTCATACCATCATGGACAAGTTTTACTTGCCGGGTCCGGACGGCTGGCTGGGCGACGAAGATACCGGGCAGATGTCGGCATGGTATATCTTCAGCGCACTGGGCTTCTATCCGGTGAATCCGGGGCAGCCCATTTACGCGCTGGGAAGCCCGATGTTCGACAATGCCGAACTGCACCTGGAGAATGGAAAAACGTTCAAGGTCGAGGTCCAACGGACAAGCCCCGGTGACATCTACGTGCAGAGCGTCTCGCTCAACGGCCAGTCGCTCGACAAATGCTGGATTGAACACCGGCAGATCATGGCGGGCGGGGTATTGCGATTCCAGCTCGGACCGAAGCCCAATACCAATTGGGGAACGTCCGGCATCCCGGCAGCGGAATAACCATGCGGAAAATCCTTCCGATCCTGACTCTGGCCGTGCTTTTGCTGGGGACGCTGGCGCTTCGTGGAGACCGCGATGCCGGCCAGGAGTGGCTCATCCCCGATGCCGGCCAGGAGCGGCTCAGCCGCGATGCCGGCCAGGAGCGGCTCAGCCGCGATCCCAGCCAGGACCAGCCCAGCCGCGATGCCGGCCAGGAGCGGCTCAGCCGCGATCCCAGCGACGAACGGCTGAGTTTTCAGACTGGAGGCCCCTGGGAGCCGCGCGTGAATGTCGATGGCGATGTCGCCATGGTGTACGGGATCGGTCCGAAAATGCCGGCCAATATCGCCAGTTGGCGCGATCACGGCTACACCATCCATGTGATGACCGGCGTCGCGTGGGGACAGTATCAGGACTACCTCAACGGCCAGTTCGACGGAACGCGGCACTGGGATGAAGCGCAGACCGACAGCAAGGGTAAACGGATTCTGCATGGCGGCAACAAGACGATTCCTTACATCTCGCCGGGCTTGAATTACGGCCGCTATCTGACGACCGGTGTGAAGCGGGCGCTCGACGCCGGCGCGCAGGCGCTCCATCTGGAGGAGCCGGAGTTCTGGGCCGCGGGCGGGTGGGAAAAGAATTTCAAGCGTGAGTGGAAGTCGTACTACAAGGAGGAATGGAGCGCGCCGGATTCGTCGGTGGACGCTCAGTATCGCGCGTCCAAGTTGAAGTACTTTCTGTATCGCCGGGCGCTCTCGCAGATCTTCGATTTCGTCAAGGAATACGGCAAGCAACACGGGCGCGTCATCCGTTGCTACGTGCCCACGCACTCGCTGATCAACTATGCGAACTGGCGAATCGTCAGCCCTGAGTCCTCTTTAATTCAGGTGGGCGCCGACGGCTATATCGCCCAGGTTTGGACCGGAACCGCGCGCACTCCGAATCTCTATGAGGGCAAGCGCAAGGAGCGCACCTTCGAGACGGCCTTCCTGGAATACGGCGCCATGCAGAATCTAGTCCGTGCTTCCGGACGCCGCGTCTGGTATTTGAACGACCCCATCGAAGACGATCCCAACCACGATTGGGACGACTACCGCTTCAATTGGGAGAGCACGCTGACAGCGTCGCTGTTTCAGCCCGAAGTCTGGCACTACGAAACTATGCCGTGGCCGCAGCGCATCTTCAAGGGAAGATATCCCGTGAAGAGCGTGGTGGCGGAGAGGCCGGTCGAAGAAGCCGAGCAGGCGCCCACGGGAACCGGGCTGGGTGGAGTTCTGAAGGCCCGCGGCGATGTGGAGCGCGTGGGGATTCCCAAGGCGTACGAGACGGAACTCCAGGCGGTGATCCACGCACTGGGAGAGATGAAGCAGTCGGCCGTACGCTGGGAACGTTCGGGCACGGCGGAAACGGGAGTTCTCGTCTCCGACACCATGATGTTCCAGCGCGCCGCGCCGAGTCCGTCCGATGCCAGCCTGGGGTCGTTCTATGGACTCGCCATGCCGCTGTTGAAACGCGGACTGCCGGTGGAAGCGGTCCAGATCGAGAACGTCACTGCGGCGGACGTACTCCGTCCCTATCGGCTGCTGCTGCTCACCTACGAAGGCCAGAAGCCGCCGGCGCCGGAATTCCACAAGGCGTTGGCGCAGTGGGTGCGCGAGGGCGGCGCGCTGGTGGTGATGGACGACGATAGCGATCCCTATTGCAGAATTCGCGAATGGTGGAACACCGCGCCGCTGGCCTACAAGACTCCGCGGCAACATCTATTTGAGGAGCTCGGAATGGCGCGCGATGCGGTCGGTCTCGAGCGCGTGGGCCGTGGTGTGGTGATGAGTGAACGGGTCTCTCCTGCCGCTCTCAGCTATCGCGCCGATGGCGGTACGACGGTTCGCAAGGCGGCGCAACAGGCGGCGGCAGCGATTGGGATCGAGTGGCGCGAGGCGGATGCGCTGGTTCTCCGCCGCGGACCGTATGTCATCGCGGCCGGGCTCGACGAATCTGTGCCGGAAGCGAAGCCGTACTCGCTGCATGGCCAGTTTATCGATTTGTTCGATGCGAACTTGCCGATTCTCCACGACGTCCGAATCGCGCCCGGCAAACGGTTCCTGCTGTATGATCTCGATATCGCCGGCGACGCGGCGCCCCATATTGTCGCAGCAGCTTGCCGCGTGCGCAACGAGCGCGCCAGTGAGAAGAGCCTGACGTTTCAAGCGGACGGTGTGGCGGAGAGCCAGGCAGTGGTGCGGTGCGCCGTGAAGTCGGCTCCCGTACAGGTGTCGATCGATGGCAAGCCGGTTGGCGACACTGTCTACGATGCGGCTTCCCGGACGCTGCTGCTACGGTTTCCGAATACGGTATCCCCCACGCTGGTCGAGGTCAGGTTTTGATTCTTGTGTGGCAGGCAAGATTGCCTGCAGGCGGCCTTTCAGGCCGCCGTTTCCTTTTTCGTGGGGCAGGCTTCAGCCTGCGGAGGGCTTCAGCCCGACCCCAAGGAAGTTTCGTCGGCTTCGCCCGAAAGATTCGTCGCGGATCGGAAACGGCGGGCTGGAAAGCCCGCCTGCAGGCAAGATTGCCTGCCACACCAAGGCGGAACACACATGCACACGAGGCAGGCTATCCTAAAGGCGTTTCCAATCGGAACCATTATGCGCACTTTGCCAGGCATTCTTGCGTTGCTCGCCCTCCCTCTCATGGCGCAGGACGGGGCGTTTCAAGGCTTTCGGCCGCCGGCCGTTCCACTCATCGCTTGCGATCCGTATTTCAGCGTGTGGTCCACCACCGACCACCTTACCGACTCCACCACCACGCACTGGACGGGCAAGCCACAGCCGCTGAATAGTCTGATCCGCATCGACGGCAAAACTTATCGGCTGATGGGCCGGCAGCCGTCCGGGGCGCCGGCGCTCACCCAATCCAGCGTGCGAGTTCTGCCTACGCGTACGGTGTACGAATTCGCCGGCGCGGGAGTGCAGGTGCGGCTGACATTCATGACGCCCATGCTGCCGGACGATTTGGACGTGCTGGCGCGCCCGGTCACCTACATCGCGTGGGATGTGAATTCCAGCGACGCCGCGGAACACCGAGTGGCGCTGTTCCTCGATGCCGCGGCTTCTCTGGCGGTCAACGATCCGGCACAGGAAGTGACGATGGGGCGGTATCGGGAAGAAGGCAACGAAGTCCTGCGCGCCGGCTCCAAAGAGCAAAAGGTCCTGGCGCGGTGGGGTGACGATGTCCGCATCGACTGGGGCTTTCTCTACGCTGCCGCGCCGCAAAGTGAAAACGGCCGCGCGGCGTTGACCAGCGCCAGGGCCGCGGAGTCTGCGTTCGAGTCGACGGGGACCGTGCCCGCCAATGACGATCTGGAGGTCCCGCGGCCCGCGTCCCAGAATGCGCCGGCGTTGGCCTGGACGTTCGACCTCGGTTCGGTGGGGCGCCAAAGTGCCAGCCGCTATGTGCTGGTGGCGTACGACGATTTGTACTCGGTGGAGTACCTCTTCAGGCGGTTGCGGCCCTGGTGGCGAAGGAATGGCGCGGGAGCCGCCGACCTGATCCGCAACTCCCTGACCGACTACGAGTCTCTGAAAGCACGCTGCGAAAAGTTCGACGCGCAACTGATCGCGGATGCCAGACGCACCGGCGGCGATCAATACTCCGTGCTGGTAGCGCTAGCCTATCGGCAGTCCCTCGCGGCACAGAAACTCACCGCCGACATCGACGGCACGCCATACCTGTTTCCGAAAGAGAACTTCAGCAATGGCTGCATCGGCACCGTGGACGTGATTTACCCACAGGCGCCGCAGTTGATGCTCTTCTCGGCGACACTGCTCAAGGCATCGCTCACCCCGATTCTGGAGTACGCCCGCTCGGGCCGCTGGAAGTTCCCGTTCGCTCCCCACGACCTGGGCACATATCCGCTGGCTAACGGTCAGGTTTATGGAGGCGGAGAACGCACGGAGGAAGATCAGATGCCGGTGGAGGAGACGGCGAACCTCCTGCTGCTGGTCTCAGCGGTGGCGAAGATCGAGGGTAACGCCGGCTATGCGGAGAAATACTGGCCGCTGCTGGAGAAATGGGCGCACTATCTCAGCGAGAAAGGTTTCGACCCCGAGAACCAACTCTGCACGGATGACTTTGCGGGCCACCTGGCTCACAATGCCAACCTGTCGATCAAGGCCATCGAGGGGTTGGCGGCGTACAGCCAGCTATGCGAACGGACCAAACGCGGCGCTGACTCCGAGGTCTTCCGGGATCAGGCCGAGAAATTCGCCGGCCGCTTTATGCAAATGGCCGTCGAAGACCAGCACTCGCGTCTGGCGTTCGACCGTCCTGGAACGTGGAGCCAGACGTACAATCTGGTGTGGGACAAGATCCTGGACCTGCACCTGTTCCCCGCGTCTTTGGCTCGCGAGGAAGTCGCTTTCTATAAGGGCAAGCAGAATCAGTATGGCCTGCCCTTGGACAGCCGCAAGACTTACACCAAACTCGATTGGACGGTGTGGACGGCCACTCTGGCCGACTCGCAGGCGGACTTCGAAGCGCTGGTGGCGCCGCTCTACAAATGGGCCAATGAGACCACCACGCGCGTTCCGCTGACCGACTGGTTCGATACCGTGAGCGGCAAGCAGGAAGGCTTTCAGGCTCGCTCGGTAGTAGGCGGACTTTTCATTAAGATGGTGGCCGATAAGGAATCGCTGGCACGCTGGGGACAGAAGTAAACGCTGTTCGCTTTACAAGCGCAGGCGTGGAAATTTTGGATTCCTAAACCGCGGGGGGCGGATGTTGGGGCACTTGGCGTCCGAACCGGCGGTAGCAGTCCGCCCGATCCGTCCCGAAAACGTTGGCACGTCAGGCGCCCGCGTTGGGGATTGCAGCGTATTGCAAGCCTGTAACCGCTCGGTTGAAGAACACCTGGTGGGGCGGGTCCCCTGACCCGCGGCCGAGCCCCCCGGCTCGGCCTTTGCCGGACCACTTTGCCGGACCAGGGGGGCCGGCGCGGACGTGGGCGTCCGCCCTACCAGAGAGAGCTTCATTCTCTTCGGTGGCGCGCCGCGCCACGGGCACCCCTTGCGGTCACTGCTCTGTACGGGCGTAGCTAATAAGCACCCGGAGCCAACGGCGCTGCGCACATGTCCTACGTTATGATTGAATTTAATACCATCACCTCTTCAAGGAGCAGGAATGTTCAATCGTGTTGCATTCGTTACCGGCGCGAGCCGTGGAATAGGCCGGTCGATTGCATTGACTTTGTGCCGCACGGGATTCGATATCGTAGTCGCATCGCCGGAAATTGAGAACAATGAGGCGGTCGCCGAGGAAATTCGTGCCTGCAGCGGCGAGGCGATGACCTTGAATCTGGATGTGACCTCGGCCGAATCCATCAAAGCAGGCATCGCCAAGGTGATGGCCGACAAGACCCGCATCGACGTGCTGGTGAATAACGCCGGCATCACCCGCGATGGCCTGGCGGTTCGCATGAAGCTCGCGGATTGGGAACTGGTCCTCAAGATCAATCTGCAAGGCGCCTTCCTGTGCTCGCAGGCGGTGTTGCCCAGCATGATGCGCAACCGCTGGGGCCGCATCATCAATATCGCGTCGGTGGTGGGCCAGGCGGGCGCCGCCGGACAAGCCAACTATGCGGCGTCGAAGGCCGGCCTGATCGGCCTCACCAAAGCTCTGGCGCAGGAAATGGCGTCGCGCAACATCACCGTGAATGCCGTGGCCCCCGGGTACATCGCCACCGACATGACCAAGGTGCTGCCGGAAGAAGTGAAGGAAAAAATCCTCGCCTCGGTCCCGCTGGGACGCATGGGTACCCCCGAGGACATCGCCGCGGCGGTGAAATTCCTGGCCAGCGAGGACGCCTCGTATATCACCGGACACGTGCTCGCCGTCAACGGCGGCATGTACATGTGACGGCCAGATCCTCCACCACGCGCTCGTAGTGAAAGCGCAGCTCCGCCTCCATCTCTTTGGCTGGCGGAACGCCGCAATCCGGGCCGCAACCAACGCATGTTCGGATCTCCTGATCTCGTGGAAATTGAGGTGAGCCCAGCGGCGGAGATATGCGTGCTTCGTGTGGCAGGCAATCTTGCCTGCAGGCGGCCTTTCAGGCCGCCGGGCGGGCTGAAAGCCCGCCTGCAGCCAGGATTGGCTGCCACACAACAGCGTTGCGGCTCAACTCAATTCCCCGACCGCTAAACTCGCTGGGGACGAGATCAGGAGATCTGATGTTGTACCTCCTCTATTCGACCGCCTGCAAGACGGAGGCGATAGCGGCGGCAGTTGGCCGCGCGAAAAATATCGCGCCCCTCATAAAAGGAAAACCAGCACTTGGGTAACAATAGTCTGGAGGCTTTGCAATGCCCAGACCGACTCATTTCGAGATTCCTACAGACAATCCCGAGCGCGCCATCGCGTTCTATTCCGCCGCACTTGGCTGGACCTTCCAGAAATGGGAAGGCCCCATGCCGTACTGGCTGATCGCCACCGGCCCCAACGAGGAGCCCGGCATTAACGGCGGGCTGATGCCGCGCCAACATCCCGGACAGCCGTGCGTCAATACTTTGACCGTCGCCGACCTGGACGCCACGCAGGCGGCCATCGAGAAGGCCGGCGGGACATGCGCGGTGCCCAAGATGGCCATTCCGACCGTGGGCTGGCTGGCGTACTTCAAAGACTTGGACGGCCACATCTTCGGCGCCATGCAGATGGACCCGTCGGTCACCGCTTAACCTCGACCGTGCCTTACGATTCCGATACCGCCATGGGCGGTCCGCACCGCCCATTTCCCACTACGCGGCACTCGCTGATTTGCAGTGCCGCCGGTACCGGAACTCTGGCCCGTGAGGCCCTGGATGCCATCGTGGCGGTTTACTGGAAGCCGGCCTACAAGCATGTGCGCATACAGTGGAGCCGTTCCAATGAGGACGCCAAGGACCTGGTGCAAGGCTTCTTCGCCGCCCTTATCGAGCAGCAAATTCTGGCCGGCTTCGACCCTTCCAAAGCGCGCTTCCGCACCTATCTGAAAGGCTGCCTGGACCATTTCGTGATGAAGCAGGACGAGCGGGCGAATCGTCTGAAACGCGGCGGAGGCGCAACCACACTCTGCGATTTCGAGGCTGCGGAGCGCGAAATCGCCGGCACACCGTCCGTGGAAGACGTCTTCCTGCGGGAATGGCAGCGTCAGATGTTCGCCTTGGGGCTGGATGACCTGCGGGCCTTCTGCCAGTCCGCGGGAAAGTCCGTGCAGTACGCCATCTTCGCGCAATACGACCTGGCCGACGGCGATCGGCCCAGCTACGCCGAGCTCAGCGCGCAGCACGGCGTCCCGGTCACCAGCGTGACCAACTATCTCGCCTGGGCGCGCCGCGAGTTGCGGCGATTGGTATTGCTGCGCTTGAGCTCGGTCACGTCAGGCGACCCCGAATGCCAGGCCGAACAGCGCATCCTCTTCGGAAAATGACAATGGACTTTCTACCCGACCGCGCGCTCGACCATCTTCGCGACGTCACCGAGAGTCCCGATTTCTCGGACACCCGCTATCGGGTGGATGAGGAGATCGGGCGCGGCG
>Ga0182030_10009462_pt1 | contig 19941 bp, 21 predicted proteins | sample 812S3MmetaG_FD_121299 | JGI IMG/M metagenome (GOLD analysis project Ga0182030, IMG submission 121299) | Permafrost microbial communities from Stordalen Mire, Sweden - 812S3M metaG (Illumina Assembly) | ecosystem: Environmental > Terrestrial > Soil > Wetlands > Permafrost | place: Sweden... | reverse complement strand
CGAACTGCCGGACGCGGACGGCTGCGGCACCGACATCAGCGTGGCTGCGTTGCGAACCGCCCGCGCCAATGCCGTCGATCTGGGACTGGCCGGCCGTGCCGCCTTCATTGCCTGCGACCATGCGGCCGCGCTGGCGGGGGCGTTCGATCTGATCGTGTCAAACCCGCCCTATATCCGCTCGGCAGCGATTCCCGGTCTTGCCGCCGAAGTACGTGATCACGACCCCTTGGGCGCGCTGGACGGCGGCATCGACGGTCTAGACGCCTATCGCGCCCTGATTCCCCAGGCGGCGCGTCTATTGACGCAACGGGGCGCCCTCGTCGTGGAGGCAGGGCAGGGCCAGAGCGGCGAGATCCAGCGATTGATGACAGCGGCAGGGTTAGCGCTGGATCGGCCTCCGAAATCCGATCTGGCGGGGATCCCGCGGGCGGTCGCGGGCCGCAAAATGGCTCCCTGAAGCCTGATAAGAATGCAAAAAACCACTTGGAATATTCCCCGGGAGCGACTACGTTCCGGTTACAACATCGGTCCAGGGTTGCTGGCCCCGCAGATACTCCGAAGGGATATTGCGGGTGAAGGCCAGAGTTCTCAAAGCGAGAGCCCGCCCCGAGTGAAAGGTTCCAAAACGCAGGTCCAATTGAGCGCGATGGCTGAGAGAGCTGCGCTGCTTCCGACCGCAAAGCGAACGAAAGCCTGATATTGCGCTTGAAAACTCACGCGAGAAACCTGTGCTTGTCTTGGCTTGCTGATCTTTGGCTTGCTGATCTTTGCCAGGCTGACCTTTGGCAGACGGATCCCGGCAGACGGGATGATTCGATGCGGCTGGCGGCGTAGGCCGGCTGTTGGGGAGCGCGTCTTTTGACCGCGACGTACGGCAGAAATCTGTGCGGAGTAGAATTTCACTCGATTCGGTGCGCGCGACGCATGCCGGACCGGGCGAAGCGAGCATGACAATCCCAAGGCGATAACTTTCAGGGCTGGAATAAAGGCACGACATGAGAAACGGTCAGAACAACAACAAGCGGATGCGTAACCGGAACAACAACAACAATAACAACAATAACAACAACAACCGGCGCGGCCAGAACCCGATGACCCGGGTTTTTGAGTCCAACGGACCCGACATCAAGATTCGCGGCACCGCGTCCCATGTCGCGGAAAAATACGTGCAGCTGGCGCGCGACGCGCGCAGCTCCGGCGATCCGGTGGCCGCCGAGAATTACTATCAGCATGCCGAGCATTATTTCCGCCTGATCGCCGCCGCCCAGGAACAGTTCCGCCAGAACCAGCCGCAGCCGCGTACCGAGAATGAAATGCCCTCGGAGGACGGCGACGACGAGAGCGAAAGTTTCTCGAATTTCGGCCAGGAGCCGGGTTTCGTGCCGGTGCAGCCGCAGCCGTTCGTGCCGCGCGACAACAATCCACATCAACGCGACCATCAGCGCGACAGCCAGCCCTATCAGCCGCGCGAACAGCATCAGCCCCGCGACCACAATCGCGACCATCGCCCGCAACCGCAGTTCCAACCGCAGCCGCCGCAACCGCAGCCGCAGCCGGTGATTGCCGACAGCGTCAGCGTCGATCGGCTGCCGTCGTTCATCACCGGACCACAGCCGCAGATCAATGGTGGCCCGGGCAGTTTCGAGGGCAATGGCGGCGAGCGCTTTCCGCCGCGCCGCCGCCGCCGGCCGCATGGCCCGCGCCCCGAAGGCGTCGCCGCGCCGGCGACGCCGGGCGACGATTTCAATCCGGGCAACGAGTAAATATTTCGCGCGATGCGTCGTGCTTCGCAAGGTGGGCAAAGCGAACGGGGCGCGCGAATGCGTGCGCCCGATAGCGTGCCCACCAATTAATTTGATTTTGTAGCCGACAAAAGTGGTGGGCACGGCGCGAGTGCGCCTTTGCCCACCCTACCCGTCTTGATCCCGTTGCAGCGACGACGGCACCAATACCGGCTGCAGCGCCGGAATCAGCCGGGTCCGCTCGCGGTGCGCCGGGATCGCGCGGTAGACCTGCTTGGTGGCTTCCACGATATGCACGCCGGCGAACGGCAGCGACAGCGCGGCGCCGATCCGCTCCCAAGCCATGGCGGAACGCAGGAACCAGCCGCCCGCCACCGGCGGCATGAACAGCGCCTCGCCCCATGCCGTCGGCGTGAACCAGGTCTGCCGCAACAATTGCGTGATCTGCGAGCGCGAATAGGGCCGGCCGTGACCGAACGGCGTGGTGTCGGTGCGGGTCCACACCCCGCGTCGGTTCGGAATGACCGCCATCACCCGACCGGAGGGCGCCAGCACCCGCCATACCTCGCGCAGCAATCCTTCGGGGTCGTCGGACATTTCCAGCGCATGTACCATCAGGATGCGGTCGACGGCGGCGTCCGGCAGCGGCAGCGAAAATTCGTCGACCAGCGTGGCCAGGGCCGGCCGCGCGGTCGGCCATTTCAGCACCCCCTGCGCCGCCGGCATGAAGGCGATGCAGCGCTCGCTGTCCTCGCGAAACAGGCCGAGATAGGGCGTAGGGTAGCCGAGGCCGAGCACCCGCTGGCCCTGCGCGGTGGGCCAGCGCGCGTGAATGCCGCGATTGATCAGCCGCCGCGCCACGATACCGAGGCGCCGCGAATAGAAATCCCGCAGATCTATGACATCAATGGTCATGAACCCAATCTAACACGTTGCCGCCCGGTCCGGCGTGCCGAATATGACGTTGCCGGGCAAGCCTCGACGTCATATTTCCCGGGCCCGCAACGCTGTGCTAGCGTTGCCGCCTGATCCCGCACATGGAGATATCATGGCTGCCGAAATTCGCTTGTTTCCCTGCCTCACCGACAATTTCGGTTACCTGATCCACGACCCCGCCACAAAGGCCACCGCCTCGATCGACGCGCCGGAAGCCGCGCCGATCATCAGTGCGCTGGAGCGCGAGGGCTGGACGCTGACGGATATTCTGATCACCCATCATCACGGCGACCATGTCGGCGGCGTCGCCGAGCTCAAGCATAAATACGGCTGTCGCGTGGTCGCGCCCCACGACAAGTCCGCTGCGATCGCCAATGTCGATCTGCGCGCCGCCCAGGGCGACGTCGTCAAGGTCGGCAGCCTGCTGGCGCGCGCGCTGGAAACGCCGGGCCATACGCTGGATCATATCTGCTATGTGTTCGACGCCGAGAAGGCCCTGTTTGCCGCCGACACGCTGTTCTCGATCGGCTGCGGACGGGTGTTCGAAGGCAACTATCCGATGATGTGGGAATCGCTGTTGAAGCTGCGCGCGCTGCCCGACGACTTCAGGCTCTATTGCGGCCACGAATACACCGCCGCGAACGTCAAGTTCGCGCTGACGGTCGAGCCCGACAATGCGGCGCTGAAGGCCCGCGCCGAACAGGTGACGCGGCTGCGCGCCGAGAGCAAGCCGACGGTTCCGACCCTGCTGGGTGACGAAAAAAAGGCAAATGTGTTCCTGCGCGCCGATGAACCGGCGGTCGCGGCCAGCGTGCGGATGAAGGGCAAGAGCGCAGCCGAAGTGTTCGGCGAATTGCGCGAACGCAAGAACAAGTCCTGATGGTTCGCACGCCGACCGCGGCCGACATCATCGCGCGGCTTGGACTGAAGCCCCATCCCGAAGGCGGACATTATCGCGAGACCTTTCGCGACGGCCGCCTCGAGGCCGGCGGGCGCGCGCTGTCGACCGCGATCTATTTCCTGCTGGCGCGCGGTCAGCGCTCGCACTGGCATCGCATCGACGCGGCGGAGGTCTGGCATTATTACGCCGGCAGCGCGCTGACCTTGCAGATTGCCGATCAGGGCCGCCGGCGCAGCGTCAGCCTCGGCCCCGATCTGGCTGCGGGCGAAGTGCCGCAGGCCGTGGTGCCGGCGCAGGCGTGGCAGGCGGCCGAGAGCACCGGCGACTGGACGCTGGTGGGATGCACGGTCGCGCCGGGTTTCGAATTTTCGTCATTTGAGCTGGCCGCACCGGACTGGGCGCCGCCGGACTGATTCGACATCGGGGTCGGATCGGCAGCGCGCTGCTCACGGCAACCCGTTGCTCAGACCGGTCGCCGCGCCAACATATCCTTTGCCGCAATCAAGCCGCCGCCGGCGATCAGCACCGCGGCGAGCGCGATGTTAGCGCTCGGCTTGGCAAAACCCGCCGTCATCAGGAACCCGGTCGAGAGCAGTGGCGTCGCATAGGATGCCGCACCCAGGACGCGGATATCGCCGCGTTTCATTCCGATGTCCCAGGCATAAAACGCCGCTCCCACCGGGCCTATGCCGAGCGCCACGATCGCCAGCCATTGTTGCGTGCTGTCGGGCCAGACCGTTACCTCGACGACAGAATGCACCACGGTCGCGAGCAGCGCGGTGGCGAGGCAAAAACCCGCCACCGCGTCGGTCGGCACCGATTTCAGCCGGCGCGACATCACCGAATAGGCCGCCCACACGAAGGCCGCGACGAAGGCCGCGATCAACCCGGGCAACTGGCCAGGCGCGAAACCGCCGCTGAAATTGCCGGCCAGCAGCAGCACGGTACCGGCTAATCCGAGCAGGGCTCCGACGATGTGGTGCGGCGCCAGCCGCTCGCCCGGCAGCAGCGACGAGAACAGCACGATCAACAGCGGCCAGAGATAGTTCAGCAATCCGGCTTCGGCCGGCGGTGCAAAGCGCAGCGCCAGGAAGTACAGCGCATGATAGCCGAACAGCCCGCCCGCTCCGACGATCCAGGCAACCGGCGGCTGCCACAAGGCACCGACCGCATCCGGCCGTCCGATCCAGGTCAGGAATCCGACCAGCGCGCCGATCGCGAATGTCATCGCCGCCAGTTGAAACGCCGGAATTTTTCCGGTCGCCACCGTCATCACCGCCAGCAGCGACCACATCAGGATCGCGGTCAGTCCGATCAGCGTGGCGGTGCGGGGGGAAGCCTTGTTTGGCATTTTGCAGGGACACACTTCGTCATGGCCGGGCTATGGCGCGGCCATGACGATTCGTAAAACTCATCGGCGAGCGCAATGGCGCCCCATTCAGATCATGCGTGGTACTGTCCGCCATTCACGGTAAGGGTCGATCCGGTGATGAACCCGGCGTCGTCGGCGGCGAGGAAGACCACGCTACGCGCGATCTCTTCCGGTTCGCCAAGACGATTGAGCGGGATCAGCGGCAGGATGCTCCTCTCCAGCACTTCCTTCGGTACCGCCTGCACCATTTCGGTATTGATGTAGCCCGGGCAGATCACGTTCACGGTGATGCCGGCCTTGGCGTTTTCCAGCGCCAGCGCCTTGGTGAAGCCGATGTCGCCGGCCTTGGCCGCCGAATAATTGACCTGGCCGAACTGGCCCTTCTGACCATTGACCGAGGAGATGTTGATGATGCGGCCGAATTTCCGGGCGCGCATGCCCTCGATCACCTGGCGCGTCATGTTGAACAGCGAGCCGAGATTGGTGTTGATCACGGCATTCCATTGCTCCAGCGTCATCTTGTGGAACGCGCCGTCGCGGGTGATGCCGGCATTGTTGATCAGCACGTCGACCGGGCCGAGTTCGGCTTCGACCTGCTTGACGCCCGCGGCACAGGCGTCAAACGAACTGACATCCCATTTATAGACCGGAATGCCGGTCTCGGCCTTGAATTTTTCCGCGGCCGAGTCGTTGCCGGCATAGCCCGCCGCGACCTTGTAACCCGCCGCCTTCAGTGCCCGGCTGATCGCCGCGCCGATGCCTCGCGTTCCCCCCGTCACCAATGCAACACGTGCCATGTCGAAACCTCCCTGGAATTTTTTATGCAAGCCGGAGTTATCCCGGTCGTTGAACGCGCTTCAAGAAAAAAATGCCCGGCATCACACCGGGCATTTTCGTTTTAGCAGTATGCGTCGAAGTTGACAGATGATCTTTTCATCACGCACCGCACCCCATTTGATCAATCGCGTGCGATGCACATGGCGATGCCCATGCCGCCGCCGATGCACAGGGTGGCGAGGCCCTTCTTGGCATCGCGCTTCTGCATCTCATGCAGCAGCGTCACCAGCACGCGCGCGCCGGATGCGCCGACCGGATGGCCGATCGCGATCGCCCCGCCGTTGACGTTGACCTTGGAGGTATCCCAGCCGAGGTCCTTGTTGACGGCACAGGCCTGCGCCGCGAACGCTTCGTTGGCCTCGATCAGATCGAGATCGCCGATGTTCCAGCCGGCCTTTTTCAGCGCCGCGCGCGAGGCCGGGATCGGCCCAGTGCCCATGATCTTCGGATCGACGCCGGCCTGGCCCCACGACACGATGCGCCCGAGCACGGTGCGGCCTTCCTTGGCCGCCTGCCTGGCGGTCATCAGCACCACCGCGGCGGCGCCGTCATTGATGCCGGAGGCGCTTCCGGCGGTCACGGTGCCGTCCTTTTCGAAGGCCGGCTTGAGCTTTCCCATCGCTTCCAGGGTGGCGCCATGACGCGGATATTCGTCGGTATCGACGACGATGTCGCCCTTGCGGGACTTGATGGTGACCGGAACGATCTCGGTCTTGAACTTGCCGGCCTTCTGCGCGGCCTCGGCCTTGTTCTGCGAGCCGACGGCGAACTCGTCCTGCTGGGCGCGGGTGATCTGATATTGCCGGGCGACGTTCTCGGCGGTATTGCCCATGTGGTAGCCGTTGAAGGCATCCCACAATCCGTCCTTGATCATGGTGTCGATGAATTCGACCGGCCCCATCTTGACGCCGCCGCGCAGATATTGCGCGTGCGGGGCCATGCTCATGGATTCCTGGCCGCCGGCGACGACGATTTCCGAATCGCCGTTCAGCAGCGCCTGATAGCCCAGCGCCACGGTGCGCAGTCCCGAGCCGCACAATTGATTGACGCCCCAGGCCGGGCTCTCCACCGGAATGCCGGCGGCGATCGAGGCCTGGCGGGCCGGGTTCTGGCCCTGCGCCGCGGTCAGGATCTGACCCATGATCACCTCCGACACCCGCGCCGGCTCGATGCCCGCGCGCTCGAGCGCGGCCTTGATGGCGATGGCGCCAAGATCGTGGGCCGGCGTGGTGGCGAACGCGCCGTTGAAACTGCCGACCGGGGTGCGGGCGGCGCTGACGATGACGACATCGTCTGACATGGACATCTCCTGGGCTTGAGGTCTGGGATGGCGGGCGGCCGGATGGCGGGCCTGTCTCTCGGCCCCATCCTGTTAACCTCGGCAGGAAGTGTCAATCGGTCAGAGGGGGGAAATCGTGCCGCGACGCACTCAAATTACCACTCTTGGCACTTTCCTGAGCCGCCACTATGCTTTGGAATTAACCGTGCTGCACAAAACGGTAGCCGAACCCTATTGAAAATGCTTACTTTGCTGCGATGCGTTGCTCGTCCGCCCTTCGGCGATGCCGTCGGGTTCCTTATCCTCGGTGTGTATGTGTGAGCCCATGGCGAAAACCGACCAGCCCACCACGATCAAGAAATATGCGAATCGACGGCTCTATAATACCGGCACCAGTACCTATGTGACGCTCGAGGATCTCGCAGCGATGGTGAAGGAGGGCGAGGACTTCCTCGTCTATGACGCCAAGACCGGCGACGACATCACCCGTTCGGTGCTGGCGCAGATCATCTTCGAGCAGGAAAACAAGGCCGGCCAGAATTTGCTGCCGACCACGTTTCTGCGGCAGCTGATCAGGTTCTATGGCGACAGCATGCAGATGGTGGTTCCACGCTATCTCGAGCAATCCATCGACACCTTGACCCGCGAGCAGGAAAAATTCCGCAAGCAGCTCACCACCACCTTCAGCATGACGCCGTTCGCGCCGCTGGAGGAGCATGTCCGCCGCAACATGGAAATGTTCGAGCGGACATTCTCGATGTTCAAGCCGTTCGCAGCGCCTCGCGCCGGAGCCGCCGCCGAGCCGGACAAGACGCCGGAGCCGGCCGCGGAAGAAGACAACATCGACGATCTTCGCCGTCAGATGAAGGACATGCAGGAGCGCCTCGAGCGGATGTCGAAAGAGCCCAAAAAGGAAGAGTGAGCGCGTTCCCCGAACGCTGCGCCGCATCCTTGACGGGCGCCGTCAGCCCGCCGCCGGCAGCACCGCTCCGGCCGGCACTTCCCAGGGCCGTTGCGAGGAGGCGAGCCCGATCAGGCGGCCCTGGATGTAGTCGCAGCCCCAGTCGCGCAGCATGGCCGCCGATTCGTCATCCTGAACCCATTCCGCGACCGTCTTGATTTCCAGCCGCCGCGCCAGATCGATCAGCGTCTGCACGAAAGCGCGATCGTCGGCCGAGCGCGCGATGTTCTGCACGAAGGCGCCATCGATCTTGACGATGTCGACGCCGAGCTTGCGCAAGTTCCGGAACGAGGTGTAACCGGCGCCGAAATCGTCGATCGCGATCCGGCTGCCGAAATTTTTCAGCCGGGTGACGAAGCCACGCAGGTCGTCGATATCCTGGATGGCGACGGTTTCGGTGATTTCAACGATCAGCCGCTCGGCCACGCCGGGATGCGCCCGCATCAGCGATTCGATCGAAGCCCACCAATCCGGATCCATCGTGGTGTCGGGCGAGATGTTGAGGCTGAGCTGCACGTTCGGCGCGCCGGCGAGTTCGGCCACCACGAGTTCGAGCACGCGATGATCGACCAGCCGGATCAGGCCGAGTTTTTCCGCGACCGGAACGATGTCCGGCGCCAGCAGCATCTGCCCGTCGTCCTGCTCCATGCGGATCAGGCATTCGTAGAATGCCGCCTGGCGCGAGCGCGCCTCCACCACCGGCTCGAACGCCATCACGATCCGGCGTTCGTTGAGGGCGGTGACGATCTCGTCGGTGACGCGCATGTTGACGCGGCGCTGGGCGTCGCGCTCGACATTCGGGCGCCATAGCGAGAACGAGCCGGCGCGGCGGCGCTTGGCCATCTCGAGCGTTTCCTGGGCGCGGTTGATCGCCTCGTCGGCGTTGCGCGCGTAACGCGGCACGCTGACCGCACCGATCGACGCCGTCACCGCCACCGGACCGGATTTGGTCGGCACCACCTCGTCGCGAATCCCTGCCAGAAACCGCTCGGCGGCGACATTCATGTCGTCGACGGTGCAGTTCCGCAGGATCAATCCGAATTTGTTGCCGGAGAAGCGGCCGAGCACGTCGCCGCCGCGCAGCCGCGCCCGGATCCGCCTTGCCGCCTCGGAAATCACCGCATCCGCCACATCGAAGCCGAAGGCGTCGTTGATCCGCGACAGGTGATCGATGCCGATCAGCATGAAGGCGCAGGACGAGCGGAAGCGCACCGCTTCCTCGACCGCCTCGGCCAGCGCTGCGACCAGATGGGTTCGGTTGAGCTCGCCGGTCAAAGGGTCATGCCGCGACAGCCGCAGCAGCTGCTCTTCGCGGGCGTGGCGTTCGTTGTTGATGCGGACAATTCCCTGCGCGCGCGCCGGCCTGCCGTCGGCGCCGGCGAACCAGCAGCCGGATTCCTCGATCCAGAGCACGGGAGCGGAGGTGCTGGTCCGCACCCCATATTCCACCCGGTACGGCACGCCCTCGCCGCCGTGGGGCGGCGGCGAATGCCCAAGCGCGTCCGAGCGGACCGAACGCACCGGTTCGATCAGCTTGGAAAACTCCGCGCCGCTGGCCAGCGCCGCCGCCGGAATATCGGCAAAAACCGCATTGGCGTGATCGCTCCAGACGATAGCGTCGGTGGCGATGTCCCAGACGAAGGCGGCCTGGCCGAGCGAAGCCAGGATGGTGGAAGCTTGCGGAACCGCGGATGTCAAAGTCGCCTCGTTTCGGGACACTGCCGGGTGATTCTCGACCGCTAGAATAGTGCCTGTTTTGCCGCTGACCAGCGCGTATTCGACAAAAGCATGTCCCGGCCTTGTGATCAGAATAGGCGCAAGTCGTTAAGGGAGAGCCTTTGCTCGGCATAAGGGCCTGTTCCGCCTGGCCGAAAATTGCGCTGCGCCAAGTCCATCAAGGATCCGGAAACCACGTCATGCGGCAGCACGGAACCGTCCCCGCCGCTTCGGCATAACCCTTGCGACAGTAAGAATTGAGGGAGACCAAACGTCCCGAAACGAGACAATTCAGCTGAAGTCGGTTTGCAATGTTACATACCGGTCGACCAGGGCAGCAGACAATCGAGATCGAGGATGGAGCGGTGTCGGACGCCGGACCCTGCGTTGCGCTGGTGCCGATGGTTACCCCGGCGCGGTGGTCGCAGATCCCGCGCCACCAATTGAACCGCTCGAACTCGACTTTCGTCACCCATCTGATCGCAACCGCCGAGCAGGTCCCGCAAGCGCGCAGCCTGCAGCGGGCAAGTCTCGCCGATGCGCAGTCCGCCTACAGCGCCAACCAGCACCGGGTCCAGGGCGCCGGCATCCGGGCGCGGCAAATCATCTGAGCTGGAGCATGATCCGGAAAAGTGGAAACCGGTTTTCCGAAAAGATCATGCTCAATAAAACAGATAGCATCTAGCGCGGCTAGGCCTCCGGCGGTCGCGGCGAACCATCAGCAGGCTGCAGCCGCGCCTGGGAGGCCTCCGGTGACGACGCATGCGACGTCGCTTCGACGCCGGGATGCACGAGCGTCGGTTCGGGGTGGTCCATCGGCACGGATTCGGCGACCGCGGCCGCCGCCGGGACCGATGGCGCCGGCACGGGATCGGGTTGGAGGAGCGGGGCTGCGACGGGCTTGGAGACGCCGCGCCGGGAGACCGCAGCGGTTGGCGCCGCCTGCATGCCGCGCCTCGCCCGCAACGCAATGCCCGACAGGAAATCCGAAAGCGCCAGCATGGCCAGCAGGAAATAGCTCGAAGTGCCGAACCGCGGCCACAGCAGGAATTCGGCCAGCGCGCCGCCGAACACGATCAGCGACAGCAGGTGATCGGTGAGATATCTGGCACCGGGACGCGCACCCTTGATGACCTCGAGCAGCAACATCAGGATGCCGAGCGCCAGCAGCATGTCGCTCAGCGACAGCGGCCATTCGGCGCCGGACATCAAGGTCAGCTTCACAAGCGGCTCCGCGAAGGAAACGCCGGGCATCAGGAAGACGATGATGTTGTAGATCGCCAGTGGAATCAGAAGAAGCGGGAAACCGACCATCGGCGAGGCCTTCTTTTCAAGCAGCGGAGAAGCGGGCGTTCTGGTACGAACCAATCGGGCTCGCGGCAGGAAACCTCTTATCTCACCCGTTGGCCGAATTCAGGCCGGGATTGCCGCTTGCAAGATCCCGGCTCTGGATCGCCGCGCCGAGCCTCGGTCCGGGCCGCGTCCGCCGGGCGCGGGATGCAAGCCTCTCGCGGGCCGATCAGGATTCCTTCTTGGCCCTCAGAACCTGCCGGCCCTTGTACATGCCGGTCTTCAAATCGAGGTGATGCGGACGGCGCAATTCGCCGGAATCCTTGTCCTCGGCATAGGTCGGCTTCTTCAGCGCGTCCGCCGAGCGTCGCATGCCACGCCGCGAGGGCGATGTTTTTCTTCGGGGAACGGCCATATCGGTATCCTCTAGGGGTGTTGTTGGAGGCATCGTCCGTAGCCGGACGGCTCAGCGTCTTTTCGGCGCGAGCTGAAATGCCGACAAGGCCGCGCTTATAGAGGATGGAGTCGCGCAAAGCTAGGTTCAAAATACGGCAAAATGGCTCAAAAGCCGCGATTTTCCCGCCAGCAAGGCTGCGCTCCCGCAACCTGCGCCCGGGCCATATAGGTCCCGGCCAGGCGGCGCACCCCGGCACCGGGGTTGCGGGCGCTGCGCTTCACCGGATTGGGCAGAATCGCCGCCAGCAAGGCTGCCTCGCGCGGCGACAGCACCGAGGCGGGATGGCCGAAGGCGTAGGCGGAGCCGGCTTCCGCGCCGAACTGGCCGGACGGCCCGAGTTCGGCGATGTTGAGATAGATTTCCAGGACCCGCTGCTTCGGCAGCACCCAATCGATCCACAGCGCGAGCGGCAGCTCCAGCGCCTTGCGCACCACGCTGCGGCCCGGCCACAGGAACAGGTTTTTCGCCACCTGCTGGGTGATGGTCGAACCGCCGCGGGTCACCTCGCCGTCCTCTGCGTCATCGATCACGTCGCGCAACGCGTCCCAGTCGATGCCGTGATGAATGCAGAATTTCGCATCCTCGGAGGCCACCACCGAGCGCGGCAGCGCCGGCGCAATGGCGCCGAAATCGATCCATTGCCGCGACACCGCTGCGCCGGTCAGCCAGCGCCACGCCATCAGCGTCGAGACCGGATGGCCGAGCCGGTACAGCGGCGCCAGCAGATAGGGCAGCAGCAGCACCGCCAGCAACATCAGCAGCAGATTTCGGGCGATGCGCAAGATTCGCGGTTTCTGGTTCCGCGCGGTTTCCGCAACAGCATGACCTTGGACCTGATCCGGGGATGGCTGCCGGTTTTGCGAAGCGACGCGCAAGTTGTTGTCGGGGAGCATGTTCCTGACGCGACCGGATTCCGCTTGGCCGAAAAATGCACTGCGCCGCAGGCATCGGCGGACGAGCGAGCCGGCATCGCACGATATCTTCACGATATTCCGGTTTTTTCCAGCAGTTTTAAGGCGCCTTCAGGGGAGCCACCGGAATTGACGAAGCCGGTGCCATAACCGATTGTCCGGCCAACTCGATTGGGAGCTGTTTTTGATGACGACCGGCCCTGCACCATCCGACTTTGCGAAACGACTGGACCAGACCGCGGAGGAGAGCGAGGCCCTGCTGGCCAGGCTGTTGTCCGACACGCCGTTGCCCGACGAGATCGCGCGGCCGAAGCGGCTGATCGAGGCGATGCGCTATTCGAGCCTCGGCGGCGGCAAGCGGCTGCGGCCGTTTCTGGTGGTCGAAAGCGCTGCCGTGTTCGGCGTCGGGCGCGAGGCCGCGCTGCTGGCCGGCGCCGCGCTCGAATGCATCCACTGCTACTCGCTGATTCATGACGACCTGCCGGCGATGGACAATAGCGATCTGCGCCGCGGCCGCCCCACCCTGCACAAGGCCTATGACGACGCCACCGCGATCCTCGCCGGTGACGCGCTGCTGACGCTTGCCTTCGACATCATCACACGCGACGAGATCCATCGCGAGGCCGGCGTGCGTCTGGCATTGACCCGGGCGCTGGCGCGGGCCTCGGGGGTCGGCGGCATGGCCGGCGGCCAGATGCTCGACCTCGCCGGCGAGGGCCGGTTCGGCGACCGCGAGCCGGTCGACGTCGCCCGCCTGCAGCAGATGAAGACCGGCGCGCTGTTGCGTTATGGCTGCATTGCCGGCGCGATCCTCGGCCAATCCTCGCCACCGCAATACCAGGCGCTTGACGATTATGGCCGCGCGCTCGGCGAAGCCTTTCAGATCGCCGACGATCTGCTCGACGTCGAGGGCGACGCCACGGCGCTCGGCAAACAGACCGGCCAGGACGCCGCCTTGGGCAAGACCACCTTCGTCACCCAGCTCGGGATCGATGGCGCCAGGCAGCGGGTGCGCGACCTGTTGGCACGCGCCGATGCCGCGCTCTCGATCTTCGGCGCCAAGGGCGAGGTACTGCGCGCCGCCGCGCGATTCGTCGCCGAACGCAAGAACTGAAGGCAAGCGATGCTCGGCAAGGAATTCGAGGACTATCTTCTTCGATTCAGGAAAATGCCGAAGCCGGTCCGCGTGGTCTATGCGCGGCCGCGCACCTTCATTTCCATCGCGATCGGCGTTGTCACATTCTTTCTGCTGCCGGGCTCGCTGCTGCCGGGCTCGCTGCGGCTGGTGACGCGGCTCTTGATCGGCTGGGATAGCTTCATCGCGCTCTATCTGGTGCTGGTATACATCATGATGATGCGCTGCGGGCTCGGGCACATCCGGCGCAATGCGGTGCTGCAGGACGATGGCCGCTTTCTGATTCTGCTGGTGACGGCGCTGGGCGCATTCGCCAGCATCGCCGCGATCGTGTTCGAGCTCGGCGGCGGGCCCCACGACGCCGCGGCATTGTCACTGGCGACCGTGACCATCGCGCTGTCATGGGCGGCCGTGCACAGCAGTTTCGCGCTGCATTACGCCCATGATTTTTACCGCGGCGCCAAACCCGGGGGCTTGCAGTTTCCAAGCGGCGACAAGCAGGAAAATGCCGACTATTGGGACTTTGTGTATTTCTCGTTCGTGATCGGCATGACCGCGCAGGTCTCCGACGTCGGCATCACCGACAAGACCATCCGCCGCACCGCCACCGTGCACGGCATCATTTCCTTTATCTACAATACCGCGCTGGTGGCCTTGATGGTCAATATCGCCGCCAGTGCGATCTGAGCAGGCGCCGAGTCGCGGGCCGGAGGCCGATCCGCCAGATAAGAAATTTGCGTCAGCGGCCCGCTGGCATCGTTGCCGAGTGCGGCGGCTGGCCGTCATCCGGACGAGGCGCGGATCTGGCGGCGGCCGGCGGCGGCCGCACCACGCGCCGCTCGAGATCGTCGCGGTTCTGGGTTTCGACGAACTTCACCGCGAAGCCGTCGGGCAGGTGTCTGACGACACGTCCGATGCAGGCTCCGACCGCCATCGGCGTGCCGATTTCCGGCTGCAACTCGGCCGCCACCGCCGTCCCCGACACCGACATGTCGATGACAAAGCAGCTCGAGGTACTGCCATCGGCAAAGGTCAGCGACGAACGCGGATTTGCCGGGATGATGCGCGCCTGCTTCCTGCCGTCGGGGATCCCGGGGTTTTTCTGCCTCTTTTCCAGCCAGGTGAGCTTGCTGGCGAACTTCTCCCGCATCGACGAGGTCATCTCGAGTTCGAGCAGGAAGCCGCCGGGAACGGTATCGCTGATGACGCCGTCGAGATTGCCGAAATCGCCGAAATAGGGTGTGATGCGGTCGCCGAGCTTGCCGACCACGGGCACCGCGACCATCATCCGGAATGGTGAAACCCGGCTGGTCCGGCACGGGAAGGTCCGCGGCTTGCCCTGCGCGTCAAACCACTTGGCAAGCGTGTAGCGCCCGCTCACCGCGATGTTGACGGCCCGCTGCTTGAGAAAATCCTGGACGGACACGTGCAATCACTTTCGCCAAGTTCACGCCGCGCTCGATACAGGAGGCATTAAACGCCGCAGGTTTGCATAAACATAACCTGAAAATATTATTTTTTTCATGGTTAGAAAACGGTTTCGGTCTCGCCCTCGCCGCTCGAGCTGATGCGGCAATCGGCCAGCTTCATGACCGGAAACGGTTTTATGATCGGAAGCGGCTTGGCGCGAAATCGCCATGACGAGTCGTCAGCAATCGGGGCAGGAGTACACCCATGAGTCATGACCGTTCCACTGTCGAAGCTGTGGTGCAACATTATTTCGATGGTCTCTACGAGGGCGATGCCGACAAGCTCGGTGCGATTTTCCACCCCTCGGCGGATCTGCGCTGGCTGGAAAAGGGCGAGTTGCAGGTTCTCAGCGTGCCGGATTGGCTTGATCGGGTGCGCAGGCGGCCGTCCGCCAAGGCCGAGGGGCTGCCGCGCGAGGATTTCATCGTCACGGTGGACCACTCGGACCCGTCCACCGCCTTCATCAAGCTGCGCTGCCAATTGCCGCCGCGCTACTTCACCGATTACCTGGTGGCGATGAAGCTCAATGACGGCTGGCAGATCGTCTCAAAATCCTACCGCTACGATATGCGGAACTAGAGGCCGCGGTGCCCCGGGCCATTGACGCCGCCGCCGGCCAGGGCAAATTGACCCGGCACAGGAATGGGAGACCGTGGAAGCCAAGTTCCAGATATTCCTGATTCTGCTGGCGGCGCTGGCGGGCACCGCGCTGCTGGCGCGGCGGATCAACGTCGCCCCGGCGATCCTGCTGCTGTTGACCGGCATCGTGCTGGCCTTCGTGCCGGGTGTGCCGTCGCTGGAACTGCCGCCGGAACTGGTGCTGCTGGTGGTGTTGCCGCCGCTGATCTATTCGGCCAGCGTCGCCATGAGCTGGCGCGAGTTCAAATCCAACCTGCGCCCGATCATTCTGTTGTCGGTCGGCTGCGTGATCTTCACGGCTTTCGCCGTCGCCGCCGCGACGCATTACCTGATCGGGCTGCCCTGGAACGTCGGCTTCCTGCTCGGCGCCATTGTTGCCCCGCCGGACGTGGTGGCGCCGCTGGCGATCGCCCGCAAGCTCGGCATGCCGCGCCGGATCCTGGTCATCCTGGAGGGCGAGGGACTGGCGAACGACGCCACCGCGCTGATCCTGTATCGCTTCGCGGTGCTGGCGATTTCGACCGGAATGTTTTCGCTGCCGAAGGCGGCGGCCGCCTTCGTCGTCATCGTCGCGGGCGAGATCCTGTTCGGCGCGGCGGTGGGCTGGCTCAGCCTGCGGGCGCGCCATCGCGCGCGCGACCCGCAGATCGAGATCACGCTGTCGCTGATCACGCCCTATGTCGCCTATTGGATACCACAGCATTTCGGCGGCTCCGGCGTGATCTCCACCGTCGCCTGCGGACTCTATATGAGCTGGAACGGGCCGCTGTTGATCTCGTCGGCGACAAGGCTGCAGGGCATCTTCTTCTGGGACCTCGTGATCTACCTGATCGAGGGCTTGCTGTTCCTGCTGACGGGTTTCCAGATGCGATCGCTGCTGGAAAAATCCAAGGCGTTCCCGCTGCATGACATCCTGTTCGCCACCGCCCTGGTCGTGGCGATCGTGATCATGGCGCGCTTTGCCTGGGTTTTTCCCGCAACCTATTTGCCGCGGCTGTGGAGCAAGCGGCTGCGCCTGCGCGATCCGATGCCGTGGCGCACGGTGTTCGTGATCGCGTTTACCGGGGTGCGCGGCGCGGTATCGCTGGCCGCGGCGCTGGCGCTGCCGTTCGCGCTTCCCGGCGGCGAGGGGTTTCCGTACCGCGACCTGATCCTGTTCGTCAGTTTCGGCGTCATTTTCATCACCCTGGTGGGACTTGGGCTGGGGCTGCCGCCGGTGGTCCGCTGGCTCGGCGTCGCGCAAGCCGGCCGCGACGAATATCTGGCCGAACATGAGTCCGAGATCGCGGCACGGCGCGAGGCGCTGGCCGCGGCGCTGAGATCGCTCGACGCCATCACCGACGACCGCGAATTGTCCGATGAAGTGGTCAAGCTGTTGCGCGCGCGGCACGAGATCCGCGCCAACCAGCTGCCGGATTCGCTCGACCCCGACGCCCACGACGTCTCGGCGGCAGGCACTGCGCTGACGCGGGAACTGATTTCGACGGAGCGGAAATTCATTCACGCCCTGCTGCGCGACGGCAAGATCACCGACGAGATCCGGCGGCGGATCGAGCGCGACCTCGATCTGGAGGAAGCCAGCCTCGCCAACCGCGAATTTCGCGGGATTCCGCTGTGAGGTAAACTGGATGCGAAGCGACTGAAGATCTGCCAATCATAGTCGGATGACACGACAGGGTCTCGAAATCTTGCTGGAGCGCATCTCAATCTGGCCTGAAGAGGCTCAGGAGGAGTTCGTCAGGTCGGTCGCGAGCATCGAAGACAAGTATCCTGGCGTATATCGGCTGAGCGACGCCGAGCGGAACGCCGTGCATCGCGGCCTGGAGGATATGCGCGCAGGGAGGCTCGCGAGCGGCGACGCCGTCGCAGCGATGTTTGATCGCTAAACGGCCATAAGTTCCGTCACACGGCCAGCAATCGTCTACTCCGCCGCGGCACTGCGTGGCCGTCCGACGAACCCTGCGGCATCGCCAAAACGCTCGACCATGACCGCGGCCAGATCCTTGGTCTTGTCGGTGACGCAGGCGCCGGAACGCACGGCGTAGCGATGCGGGTGCGCGAGCTGGGCCGGCGGCTCGCCCTGCTGCAGCGCGCGGGCGCTTTCCATCACCAGTTTGCGGAAATGCAGGATGCCGAGATTGGTCGGGCCGAGATGTTCACGGCTGCGGTCGGCGATCGGGCCCTGGCTGTCCTGCACCGCCGCGTCCTGCTCCGACACCCCCTCGATGCCGGTATAGCTTCTGGTCTTCTGCAGCTTGCGGTCGATCAGATAGTCGTTGGCCTTGTTGCGCAGCGGCACATAATTCTCGTCGACCACGGCCATCACGCCATTGCCGTTGGCGTAGCCGTCGCGCTCTTGCTGCGTCAACGGCCGCTCCGGGTTCCAGGCATAGGTGAAGATCCAGCAACTGGTATCGGTGACGGGGATGAAACTCTGGCCGAAAATGTTCTGGCCCGGCATCGAGCTCGGAGCATAGGCATGCACCGGCATCAGGAACTGGGCGATGCGCCAGTAGATATCGTCGCTGCCGGTAAGCCTTCCGCCGGCGATCGTGAGGCCGGCGTCATGCGGGCTGATTCGTATCACCGGGCGCGGATCTTCGGCGATCCAGCGCATCTGATCGGAGTTCATGCGCGCCAGCGGATTGACGAAGTGTTTTTTGATGTCGAGGATTTCGTTCTCTTCCTTGTCGAAGCTCAGATGCGCAAATGTGAAATGCGCGGTATCGATCGAGCCTTCCAGCGCCTGCACCCAGTTGCAGTCCTGCCACTTCTTGGTGACGTAGCGGTGCGAGGCCGGCAGCAGCGCCATCTCGAGGTCGGGCAATTCCGGCAAGGTCTCCGCCGGGCCCATATAGGCCCAGATCATGTCGCCCCATTCGCGCACCGGATAGGATTTGATCCGGATCAGGTCCTTGGCATTGAGATCGGGATAGGAGGTCGGCATGTCGACGCAGCGGCCGTCGGTGTCGAATTTCCAGCCGTGATAGACGCAACGGATGCCGCATTCCTCGTTGCGGCCGAGCCACAGATTGGCGCCGCGGTGCGGGCAATGCTGGTCGATGACGCCGACCACGCCGCGGGAGTCGCGGAACGCCAGCAATTGTTCGCCCATCACCACGATTTTTTTGGGCGGCCCATCGGCTTCCGGCAATTCCTCGGACAACAGCACCGGCAGCCAGAACCGGCGCAGCAACTCGCCCATCGCGGTGCCCGGCCCGCTTTCGGTCAGGAGTTTGTTGTCCTCGGCGCGGAGCATGGTCTCCTCCGGATTGTTATTGCTTTTGGCCGAGCTTGGCGCAGGCGGGGCTGGCCGTCAACGCCGGCTCCGCGGGGGCTGATCCGCCCTTGCCGCTCCCCTCACACCGGCCGCTCGCCCTTTACCGTCACCCTGGTGCCGGCGCGGGTGTGCGGCCAGTAGTCCCACATCGCGCGGTGCTGGGTGCAGCGATTGTCCCAGAACGCGATCGTATTCTCGGTCCAGCGGAAGCGGCACTGGAACAGCGGATTTTCCGCATGCTGGTAAAGATACGCCAGCATCGCGTCGCTCTCGTCCCTGGGAATGCCGACGATGTGGCGCGTAAAACCGCGGTTGACGTAGAGCGCCTTCTTGCCCGTCACCGGATGGGTGCGCAGCACCGGGTGCTCGGCGCTGGGATAGGACGGCCGGTCGGCGACGCCGTAATTGGCGTAGAGCCCGCGATAGGTCGATTCGCCGTCATGCAGCGCGGTGGCGCCGTCGAGATAGGCCTTCATCCGGTCCGACAGCGCCTCGTAGGCCGCATACATGTTGGCGAACAGGGTGTCGCCGCCGCGCGGCGGGCACTGCCGGATGTAGAGGATCGAGCCCATCGGCGGCTCGAGGTCGCAGGATACGTCGGTGTGCCAGCCCTCGCCATTGGCCCGCGGTGAATCCTTGTCGGCATAGATCTTCATCAACGCCGGATCGTCGCCCTCATGGGGGGCGGCGGGATGGATGTGCAATTCGCCGAATTTTCGTCCGAAGGCGAGATGCTGCTGTGGGGTGATGTGCTGGTCGCGGAAGAAGATCACGAGATTTTCGGCCAGCGCGCGATGGATCTCGTCGATCTGGCGGTTCGAGCGCGCGTCGTCGGAGACCGGCTTGCCGATATCGACACCGTTAATTTCCGCGCCGATGATCGGGGTGAGTCTTTCGACCGCGATGGTCTCGTAAGCCTCGGAGCTGTCGGCCAAGTGCCGATAGCGAGGGCCCTGCTTGCTGGCAAGCGACGACATTCGGATCCTCCAGCGAATTCTGGATTTCCGGCCATCGT
>Ga0182030_10009461_pt1 | contig 19944 bp, 20 predicted proteins | sample 812S3MmetaG_FD_121299 | JGI IMG/M metagenome (GOLD analysis project Ga0182030, IMG submission 121299) | Permafrost microbial communities from Stordalen Mire, Sweden - 812S3M metaG (Illumina Assembly) | ecosystem: Environmental > Terrestrial > Soil > Wetlands > Permafrost | place: Sweden... | reverse complement strand
TAATCGATGAGGCGCTTGGCGATGTCGCCGGTGCGCACGCCGAACTTGGCCTGGCGTTCGTCGCTGAAGACCACTTCGTGCATGTTGGGCTGCGGGTAGGGCAGGTCGAAGTAGGGTTCGAGCTGCTTGCGGATATAAACCGCGTTGAGCACCGCATCCACGGTGGCGTTGCGCAGGCCGGGGCCGCCATGGGCCAGAATGTAGGCCAGCGCGCGCACCAGCACGCCGAAGTTTCCGTAGAAAGCCTTTACGCGCCCGATGGAGCGCGGGCGATTATAGTCGAAGGCCCATTTCCTGCCCGCGCGGCGCAACCGCGGAATGGGCAGGAATGGCTCCAGAATCTTCTTCACGGCCACCGGACCGGCGCCCGGACCGCCGCCGCCGTGGGGTGTGGAAAAAGTTTTGTGCAGGTTGAGGTGCATCACGTCGACGCCGAAATCGCCCGGCCGCGCGATACCCACGAGCGCGTTCATATTGGCGCCGTCCATGTACAGCATGGCGCCCTTTTTGTGCAGGATATCGGCGGCGTGCACGATGTTCTCTTCGAACACCCCCAGGGTATTGGGGTTGGTGACCATGAGCGCCGCCACGTCCTGGTCCACGAGCTGTTCCAGGGCGGCCACGTCCAGCACGCCGGTTTCGCTCGATTTGATGTTCTCCACGGCGTAGCCGGCGATGGCGGCGGTGGCGGGGTTGGTGCCGTGCGCCGAATCGGGAATGAGGATCTTCTTGCGCGGATTGCCGCGCTTGGCTTCCAGAAACGCGCGGATCAGCAGGATGCCGGTGAGTTCGCCGTGCGCGCCGGCCGCCGGTTGCAGTGTGACGGCGTCCATGCCGGTGATTTCGGCCAGCGCGGCTTCCAGCCGCACCATCACTTCCATGGCGCCTTGCGCCAGCGATTCGGGCTGGTACGGATGCGCCCAGGCCAGGCCTTCGATGCGCGCCACCAGCTCGTTGATCCGCGGGTTGTACTTCATGGTGCAGGAGCCCAGCGGGTACATGCCGTAATCGATGGCGTAGTTCCAGGTGGAAAGGCGCGTGAAGTGGCGGATGGCCTCCACCTCGCTCACTTCGGGAAAGCCTTCGATGGCGGCGCGCACGTTGTCCGCGCCGAGAGCTTCCGCCGGGTCGACCGCGGGGACGTCGAGTTCGGGAAGCTGGTAGGCCTTCTTGCCGGGCGAGCTGCGCTCGAAGATCAGGGACTCGTTCTGCGACAGGTGCGGGGTGACTTTGTCGATCATTGGGCCACCTCCGCCAGCAGGTCCATATCGCGGCGCCGGGTCATTTCGGTGGCGCAGAGCAGCACGGAATCCGCCAGTTCGGGATAGAAGCGGCCCAGCGGCAGGCCGCCGATGATTTTTTTCTTGAGCAAGGCTTTATTCAATTGTTCGGGCGTGCGGCCCTCCACGCGGGCTACGAATTCGTTAAAAAAGGCGCCGGTGAAGCGGGGTTTCACTTTCCCGGCCAGGTAGTGCGCCTTGGCGAGGTTCTGCAAAGCCAGCTCGCGCAGCCCCTCCTTGCCGTAGACGGTCATGAAAACCGTGGCCATGAGGGCCATGAGCGCCTGGTTGGTGCAGATATTGGAGGTGGCCTTCTCGCGGCGGATGTGCTGCTCGCGGGTGGCCAGAGTCAGGCAGAAAGCGCGCTTGCCGCGCGAATCCACCGACTGGCCCACCAGGCGTCCGGGCACCTGGCGGAGGAACTTCTCCTTGGTGGCGACGATGCCGGCGTAGGGGCCGCCGTAGCTCGGCGAAATGGCGAAGGATTGCAGCTCGCCGGCCACGATATCGGCCTCGGCGGGCGGCTCCAGCAGGCCCAGCGATACGGCTTCGGTAAAGATCACCACCAGCAGCGCGCCGCTCTTGTGGGCGATCTCCGCCGCCGCCTTCACCTGCTCCACGATGCCGAAAAAGTTGGGCGATTGCACGATAACGGCGGCCGTGAAGCCGTCCATCTTGCGCTCCAGGTCCTCCAGGTCGATGCTGCCGGCTTCCGGCAGGTAGCCGAATTCCTCCACCGGCATGCCCTGGTTTTTGGCGTAGGTGCGCAACACTTCGCGATACTCGGGATGGAGCGAGCGGGCCACCAGCACGCGCCCTTTGCCGGTAGCGCGCACCGCCATCATGGCGGCTTCGGGGACGGCGGTAGAACCGTCGTACATCGACGCGTTGGCCACGTCCATGCCGGTAAGCTGGCAGATCATGGTCTGGAATTCGAAAATGGTGGTGAGCGTGCCCTGCGAGATTTCGGCCTGGTAGGGCGTGTAGGAAGTGAGAAACTCGCCGCGCGAGACCACCGTATCCACCAGCACGGGGCGAAAGTGGTTGTAGACCCCCGCGCCCAGGAAAGAGGCGTAGCCGTTAGCGGTTTTGTCCGCGCAGTCGCGGAAATACTGGACGATTTCGTATTCCGAAATGCCCGGATCGAGCGCCAGAGGCCGGGCGATCCGCACCGCCTCGGGTAAGTGGGCGAATAACTCTTCGGCCGACGAGACGCCGCAGACGGCGAGCATCTGGCGGCGCTCGGAATCGGACTTCGGTAAGTAGCGCAACTACTTTTCCGCCCCAATATACGCCACATAATCGGCCGCGTTCATCAGGCCATCCACTTCGGCGGGCGCGCTCAGTTTGAGCTTCACCAGCCAGGCCGCCCCGTGCGGATCGGTATTGAGGGCTTCGGGTTTATCGGCCAGCGCCGGGTTGATTTCCACGACCTCGCCGGTGAGCGGGGAGTAGACGTCGGAGACGGCCTTTACGGATTCCACCGAACCCAGCGACTTACCCTGCCCGATGTGCGCCCCCACCTTCGGCAGGTCCACATAGACGATGTCCCCCAGTTCATCCTGGGCGTGATCGGTGATACCGATGGTGCCGGTGTCGCCCTCCACCAGGACCCATTCGTGTTCCTTGGTGTAACGATAGTTTTCTGGATACATGTTATTTGGCTCGTTTGTAGAACGGAGTTACCACCGTAACCGCATCCACGGGCTGGTTGCGGACGGCGATCTGGATCGTCTTGCCGGCCTGCGCCTGCTCCACGGGCAGGTAGCACAGGCCGATATTCTTCGAGAGCGTGGGCGAAGGCGAGCCGCTGGTCACCCATCCGGCGGGCGCGGAATCGACATACACCTCGTAGCCGTCGCGGGCGATGCCGCGGCCGCACATCTCGAAGCCCACCAGGGCGCGCCGCACGCCGCTTTCCTTCTGTTTCAGCAGCGCCTCGCGGCCCACGAAGTCGCCCTTGTCGAGTTTCACGATCCAGGCGAGGCCGGCTTCGAGCGGCGAAATGGAAGCATCGATTTCGTGGCCGTAGAGGGCCATGGCCGCCTCCAGCCGGAGGGTGTTGCGCGCGCCCAAACCGCAGGGCTTGATACCGAATTCGGCGCCCGCCTGCATCGCTGCGTTCCACAGGCGCTCGGCTTCGGCGGGCGGCGCGTAGATCTCGAACCCGTCCTCGCCGGTGTATCCGGTATGCGCGATGCGCGCCGGAACGCCGCAAACCTGGCCATCGGTGAACCAATAGTACTTGATGCCGGCCAGGTCCACGGGAGTCATTTTTTGCAGCGTGGCGCGCGCGCGCGGCCCCTGGATAGCGATCTGGGCGTACCGTTCGGAAGCGAATTCCACCCGCGCATCGAAATGGTTGCGGGCGCGGATATGCTCGTAGTCCTTCTCCTGGTTGGAGGCATTGACGCACAGGAAAAAGTGGTCGCCGGCCACCTTGTGGACCAGAATATCGTCCACGAAGCCGCCATGGGGGTAGAGCAGCCCGGAGTAATGCGCCTGGCCGATCTTGAGCTTGCCGGCATGGTTGGTGGTGACGAAATCGGTCAATTGCGCGGCTTCCGGCCCGCGAATCTCGATTTCGCCCATATGGCTGACATCGAAAACGCCCACCGCGTTGCGGACGGCGTGGTGCTCGTCGATGATCCCGGAGTACTGCACGGGCATGTCCCAGCCGCCGAAGTCGACCATCCTGGCTCCGAGCGAGCGATGGAGGGAATGAAGCGGGGTGGTGCGGAGCGGCGCAGCGGCAGGCATGAAAACTCAGGCTAACAGCCGTCATTTGGGGTGTCAAACAAACGATAAAAGTTCGACCCTTGGACTAATGAAAGCGTTATGGTAGGAGTTGTCGCCATGGGAAAAAGGATCATGCTGGTGGTTGTAGGCGCGGGCGTGGGCTCGCTGGCTGGGTTGCTGGTGGATTTCCTGGGGGCGGGCAACTGGGCCCTGATTGGCGGGGCAGTGGCCGGAGGGGTGATTCCGCTCCTGGTTTTGGGTCCTCCATCACAGCCACCTCAATAGGTACTTGCAAATTGTACCGCGTACCTGTAAAGTGCGCGGAGGAGGTTTCATGCCGTTTTGCGCAAGTTGCGGTTCCCAAGTGGATGGAAAGTTCTGCCCGAAGTGTGGCGCGTCGATTGTGGCCGGTGCGTCCTCCCCGCCGCCGCCGCCGTCTACCTCTCAGTATCAGTCTTCGTCTCCGACCCCTGCCCCCTATGCAGCGCCGGCATCCGCGCCCATGGCCGACAACGTCGCTTCGGCCCTGTGCTATGCCCTCGGTTTAATTACGGGGATTATCTTCCTGGTGTTGGAGCCGTATAGCAAGAACCGGGCAATCCGGTTCCATGCGTTCCAGTCGATCTTCATGCACGTGTGCGTCATCGCGCTGTACATCGTGTTTGCCATCGTTTTTCGGATCCTGCTCGAAATTCTCGGGTTTTTCGCTCTGTTCGCGAGTTTGCTTTGGCTGTTGTTCGGTCTGGGATTTTTCGCGCTCTGGCTGTACCTGCTGATTTCCGCGTATCAGGGGAAGACCGTGGTTCTGCCGGTGATCGGGCCACTCGCGCAGAAACAGGCGCAGGCATAGGTTTCCCCGCAACAACCGAGGCAGCCGGCGCGTCTCACCAGGGTGACGCGAATTCTGATCGGCGTGTTATTGGTGTGTGCTGCCCCGGCACAACTGACTCGCATCGGCGACATCGATTTCTACGGTCTGCGCAAGACCACCGCGGAACAGATCCTCGCCGCGGCGCGCATCGCTCCCGGCGATCCCGTGCCGGCGTCCCGCGGCGACCTGGAAGACCGCATCACCGCCCTCCCCGATGTAGTGGCCGCGCAAGTGCAGGCGGTCTGTTGCCAAGGCGAACGCGCCACGCTGTTCATCGGCATCCAGGAACGCGCCGAACCGGCCCCTACGTTCCGCTTGCCAGCGCTGGAATCGGCCGGCAATCTGCCGGCGGACCTGATGACGCGTTATCAGGCGTACGAGGGAGCCCTCGTGCGGGCGGTAATGAACCACAAACCGTCCGGCCCCGCCCTGCGCCCTTACGAACAACGCTTCCAGGCTTACGCCGCCGCACACAGGCTCCTGCTGCGCCTGGTACTGCGCCAGTGCTCCGACGCCGAGCAACGCGCCGCCGCCGCCACCGTGATCGCCTACGCGGCCGACAAAAAGGCCGTGGTGGACGATCTGCTCTTCGCCTTGCAGGATCCGGACGAGGCCGTCCGCACAAATGCTATGCGGTCGCTCGCCACCCTCGTGCCCGTAGCGCGCCAGCAGCCGGCGCTGGGCATCCGCATTCCAGCCGAAGGGTTCATCGACCTATTGAATTCGGTGGTGCTGAGCGACCGCGTGGAATCCACCAATGCGCTGCTCGTTCTCACCGCCAAGCCGAATGCCGCGGCGCTCGACCTGATTCGCGCGCACGCGCTGCCATCCCTGGCGGAGATGGCGCGCTGGAAAACGCTCGCGTACGCGCAGCCGCCGTTCCAGCTTTTGGGACGCGTGGCGGGGCTGCCGGATGTTCAGGTCAACCAAGCCTGGGAGAAGGGCGATCGCGAATCGGTGATCCAAAAGGCGCTCGATTCCGCCGCCGGGAAGCAAGGCCTACAATAACAAAGGTAATGTTCACGCGACGACAGATGCTGGCGGGGATGGCGGCGGGCGCCGTGGCGCGCCCTCTGGCGTCGGCGGCGCAAGCCCGCGCCGGAGCCATGCGGCCGCGCGTGACTCCGGCGGTCTGCCTCTATTCGCGCGTGCTCATCAAGATCGGCTATATCGACCTCCCCATGATCGTGCAAGAGTTGGGCTTCGACGGCGTGGACCTGTCGGTGGAGCACGGCGGGCACGTCCAGCCGGAAAACGCCGATTACAGCCTGATGCCGGCCCTGGAGGCCTTCACCGGCATCGGGCTGGACGTCCCCATGATCACCACCGGTCTGACCACCTTGGACAATGACGCTGAACAGGTGCTGGGGCTCGCCACCTACATCGGGGTGCCGTTTTTCCGGCCGGGCCACTGGAAATGCACCGGGTCGATGCAGATCGAGATGCAACTGCCGCTGGTGCAGCGGAATATCGCCGTTCTGGCGCAGTTGGGGCGCGCGGCCAAGATGGTCATGGGCATCCACAATTATATGGAGGGCGCCGAGGGCGCGGCGGTGGCGGACATCGATCGCGTGATCCGGCCCATCGACCCGCACTGGGTGGGCTACGATTTCGACGTGGGCTACGCCACAATGGAGGGCGGTGCGGCGGGTTTCGGCGGGCCGCTGACGCTGGCGCTTTCGCGGCTCAAGATGGTCACGCTGCGCGATTTCAAGTGGGACCAGCCGGCCGGCGCCGCCCGCCAGCCGAAGCCCTGTCCGTTGGGAGATGGCGTGGTGGACTTCGCCAAATTCTTCGCGGCGCTTTCCAAGGCGCGATTCGCCGGGCCGATCTCGTTGCCCGTGGATCACAGCCCGGCGGGCGAACTCGACGCCATCAAACACGATCTGGCATTCGTCCGCAAGCAGATCGCCGCGGCGTACGGGGGGTAAGGGCAATGGTGGGATGAGCTGTTTTCTCGCCAGGATCCGGATGCCTCCCCTCTCTTGACGGGTTACCCTGGCTCGGAACGAGCTGTTTCGGAGCGGGGACGATCGGACGGCGGTTCAAGTAGTCATTCATTCAGGCGCCGCTGTTCTGGCTTCCGAGCAGCGTGTCCCAACCAGCAGAGCAAACCGTAGAACACACGTTCGAACTGGTCCCGCTGGAGGGCGCCGAGTTTCCGGATGGCCCTCACATTTGGATACGTCGCTACATTTTGTACCAGGAAGGTCCCTGGCTTCAAGAACGTCGTCTTGACAGCGATCTCGAATTGAGATCCGCGGAGGCTGGTGGTGCGGGACGATGGTCACCAAAGCTCGATCCGCATCGCCGAATGGCACGCTGACGACAAGCGCCGGCCGCACCTTCCCCTCCATTCCCAGGTCGAACAACCAGACTTCACCGCGCGCTGGGTTCATTCTCTTCGGCATCCATCAAGGCAAATAGTTGGTCCGTCGCGGATGCAGTCTCATCGTCGTCCAGCGGGCCGGAATCGAACGGTATCGCCCGCCTTAGAAATTCCGCGGTAAATACGCGCTTCTCCTCTTCGGGTAGTGCCTCGAAGGCCTCCAAGAGGTTGGCGGTCTGCCTGCTCATGTTTCCAGGGTACCGCCTGATCTGCCTGTAGCACAAATTGCGAATCCCGCGCCGCGGCGCGTTGCCATGACCGATGGAAACACAGGCTGGGACACACATTATTTCGCATCGACGGCTTCTAAATCAGTTGGGGTGGATCGTTCGCAACCCGGAAGCGCCACCCGGGACCCGTAGAGAGCACAATTTCGGTCTCTCCATGCAGGTGTTCGAGCACGGCCATGAGCTCCCTCACGGGCTTGCCAACGCGTTCGGCGGCGATCGGCACCCCGGAATCGAGGACTAATCCCATGCCGGCGAATTCAGCGGCTCGCGGTAGGCGTCAATGGCCGCTGGCGCATCCTGGCAAAGCCGGTGCTGGGCAGCGGCGCGTAGCCGAGCTTCTCTTCATACGCCTTCGCCCGAGCTATCCACTCGCTGATTTTCCGGCCCGGACCTTGGCAAACACGGCGCGGACATCCCGGGCGAGCTCGGCTCTTGTAACGCGAACCGCTGCTATCGGTCGAGCGTGATCCTCGCGAGCAGCGGCGCGAGCCACTTGGGAACCGGCCGGTGCAATTTCACCAGATGTCCGTTCTCGACGATCGCCACCAGGCGGTAGGGCTTTCGCAAATCGTTGTTGTCGAACACCCACACTCTGGGCAGTTCCCGAAGGGCCGTGCCCAGGTTGGCCAGGATGCCCGGAAAACGCTGGACCAGTTTTTCCGTGGGAACGTCGTGCCCGCCCTGCGAGACGCGCATCGCTACCCGCTGTTCGGAGACCCTCGGTCCCGCAGTCCCGATGAAACAGAGAATCGTGTTGTAGCCTGCGCGTGCCGCTCTCTTGAAAAAGGCGACTTTTTCGCCCACGGGATCGGAGAACACCGTCTCAAACACGAAGCTCTCGCGCTGCCGCACCAGTTCCTCCCGAATGGCCGCCGCCACGCGGGCCGCGGCATACGGGTCGATGTGGAGTTCCTGGGCGAGGACGTCGGCATTGACCAGTCGCAGCCCGGCGGACTGAAGATGGGCATAGTAGAAGGTGGTCTTGCCCGCGCCATTCGGCCCCGCGAGAGCAACTATTACCGGGCGTCGGTCGAGCGGAGGGCTCATCGCACGGACTTGGCGTTGACCGGCTGAAACCGCCGATTGCGGAATCGGCCGACGGTGCGGGTACCGTCCGCATCGATGCGGATCAGCAGCCCCGCGTGGCCGGGATGGGGTTCATAGTGGGGAAACGGCTGGGTATCGAGGAAAGCCGCCACTCTCCCGCGCCCTTCCGGGGAATCGACCGATTCGAGACATGCGGAGAGCGGACGCGCGGCGCCGTGGCGGCATAAGGCCAGAACCTGTTGCCCGCCCAGCAGCGGCTCGATGGACCGGCCCAACCGCGCCCAGAACTCCACCTGGCCGGCAATCGAGCGTTCCCAGGCTTCCCCGGCCAGCCGGGCATCCAGCACCAGGCCATCGGAAAGCTTCACCGGTTGGCTCATGCTGCTAAGGTAGCATATTGCTACCGGAGGGCGGTGCAGAGTTCGTCGCGGTTACGGCGACTGGCGCGGCGGGCGGTTCTGGCTCGGCCTGCGGCGCCGCCTCGACTTGCGCTTCCGCCGCCTGCGGCGCCGTCTCCGTCACCGCGCGCAGCGCCTCCCGCACCAGCTCGGGAATGTGCGGCGCCAGCGTCACTTCGCATTCGCAGCAGTCGCTGCACCTGCCGCACTTCTCGCACAAGTGGTTGTCGCACGCGTCTTTGGTGCAGCGCACGCAGATTCGCGTGGATTCTTCGCCGCAGATGCTGCACGGAAAGGGCATAGTTTGGGCCTATTTCTTCTTTGGCGGGGCCAATATCAGGGCGCGGCAGCGCTGCGCTTCCTGGTCCATCACCTGGTACTCTTTCTCGCGCTGCGCAGCCAGATTCACCACGTATTGCTGCAAGCGGTCGCGGTCGGCCCCCGATTCGGCCGCCAGCGCGGTGAGTTGCTGGGCGGCATCCGCGCTTTGATATTTGCGCATGGCCTCGGCCACCGAACCCAACAGGGTTTCCAGACCCTGCTCGCGAAAGAGAACCTGCAGCTCGGCCGAAAGCGCCTCCGGATTGCCGGCCAGCGCCTTGGCGCCATCGGCCAACGCCTGCGCCTGCTGCTTGCTCGACTGCAACTGCGCCGCGTAGGCTCCCGGCGCGCCCTTGGCGGCCCACGATTGCGGGTCTGCCCGGTCGAGCGCCGGCAGTACCTTGGCGGCGTGGGCGCCGATTGCCTGCAGAACCGCGGCGATATCCCAATCCGATTCCAGCCCCGCGGATTGCTGAGGGGGCGCCGGGGACTGCGTCCGGGCGGAGAATGCCCCGGCGCAGACGAATATCATCAATCCTCGCAGAGCGCGGTTCATAGGACTCTTTTCAATTTATCACGCGCCGGGATGGTGGCTCTCAGAGCGGCTCTCAGAGTCCGCCGCCGGGGGGCGCGGTCGTGGGCGGGTTCTTCTTGTTCTTCCCGCCATCGCCCTGCGCGCCTCCCGAGGCGCCGCCGGGGATTCCGCCTCCGCGGGGCAAGCCGAAACCGCCCGGATTGTTGAGAAGGACGTCGGCAACCGCGTTGCGGATGCGGTCGAACCAAAACTTGATCCCAGGGGAGGGGGAAGCGGCCTTGGCCAGCGGCTGATTCGGGAAAATGCGAATCCACTCCGGTGGATTGAGGATCTTCACGGGGCCGGGTTGCAACAGGTGCTGCACTTGTACCTGGCCCTCCTCCACGCTGACGTACGTGGTGCCGTCGTCGTCTTCCACGGCCACGTCGAAGATGGTTCCGCGAACCGAGATTACCGCCGTGGGGGTCGAGACCTTTTTGTGGTTGGGCCCGTTGCCATGCTCGATTTGCACGCGAATTTTGCCCAGGACGAGCTGCAACATGTCCTCTATGGTCCACTGGCCCTGGAAGGTGACCCGCGAATTAGGGAAGACTTCGAAGGTGCTGCCGTCGCCGATCTGAAAGACCGCGTGGCCATTGGGACCGGTGACGATCTCCTCTTTGGGCGCCACGGTGTTGTTGGGGAACAGAGCGACCTGTCCGCCGCGCAGCACCGAAACCTGGCCCTGCAGCTCGATGACGGTGGCAACTTCGTGGGATTGCGCCTGCAGCGTGGTGACACACGCGCATGCGACAACCGCCAGGAGCAGCATTTGGACGGTCCGCGCGAGCGTAGAGGGCGTGTGCATAACTCAAGTTTCAGGCTCTTATTGCCGATATCCAGCCTGATGGCTATGACTTCACAAGTCTAGCACCAAACTTGCAAGGCACATAGGGGGCCGCGAGGTTCCGTTCTGCAAGCCACTTGAATTCAGCAGTTTGTTGAGATCGGTTGGACGTGAATTAGGGTAGAATGGTACACAACTGTGTGTCATAAGGGAACAGGGCGCGTTCTGGCCCGCTGGCTGGCGCTAGCGGTTGCCGTGGTCGCCGTGGTCGCCGTCGCCTCCGCCCAGACGGATTGGCGGCGCGTCGGCGCGTCCGCTATGGAGTCGAATCTGGCGGGGCCGGTCACCGGCCCGATGGTGAGCGTCTGGTACGCCGCCGATGGTTCCTTTCTCTATGCCCGCACGGCATCGGGCAAGACCTTTCAGACGCAGGATTTTGAGAACTGGGATCCGGCTCCAGCCGGCGCGCCGGAGCCTCCGAAGACCTTTCCCCGCGAACCCGTCCGCAAGCCGGAACCAGCGGCCCGGTATCTCGCCATCAATGCAAACTCGCAGGAGATGTGGGGCCTGGGCCGGCAGCTCTATCGCTCCGACGATGGCAAAAGCTGGCAGTCGTTGACCGGCTACAAGTCGGAATCGGTGGTCGGCGGGCGCATACACAGCGTGGCTGTTTCGCCCGGCGATCCCAACCAGGTGGTAGTGGCCAACGAAGATGGCGTATGGCGGTCGATGGACGGCGGGCTCACCTGGGCCAGCCTCAACCTGCTGCTGCCGAACCTGTCGGTCCAGCGGATTGTGTCCACGCCCAGCGGCGGACATTCCGCCAAGATTCTGACCGGCCTCGGCGCTCTGGAACTGGTGCCGGGGACGACGTTGTGGCGCCCCTATCCGGCATTGTCGCCCCAGTACGATGCATTGAAAAAGCAGGAATACTCGGGCAAAGTGCCCGCCGTTGTTTCCGCTTTCGCCGAGTCGAGTGACGGCCGCTGGGTATACGCGGGTTCGGAAGACGGCCGCATCTGGGTGTCGGTCGACGGCGGCGCCAGCTTTCCGCCAAACGCGGCATTGGGGGCGGCCGCCGGCCACCGGGTGGAGCGGCTATGGGTGGACCCGGCCGACAAAATGGTGGCCCTGGCGGCGCTGAGCGGCGAAGGCTCCCACGTTCTGCGCACTTACAACGGCGGCATTTCCTGGGACCCGCTGGATTCCGGCCTGCCGGCAGCGGCGGCCAACTCGGTGACCGCCGATCAGCCTTCTGGCGCCGTCTACGTGGCCACCGACAAGGGGGTGTATTGGACGCAGTTTTCCCTGGAAGATGCCGTCCAAACCACCAATCTGACCTGGACGAACCTCTCCGGGCGCCTGCCGCCGCAGGCGAGAGCCGTGGACGTCGCGCTGGATCCGGCTGGAGTGCAGCTCTATGTCGCGCTGGAGGGCCACGGGGTATTCGGCGCTCCGGCCCCGCATCGCGCTACAGGCCTGCGCCTGGTCAACGCGGCCGACTATAGCACGCGGCCGGCTGCCCCCGGCTCGTGGGTCAGCATCCTCGGCGAGAAAGTGAATTCGGTCACGACCGGCGCGCAGCCGCTTCCGCTCTGGAGCAACTCGCAGATCCAGGTGCCGTTCGAAGCTGTCGGCCCAACGGTTTCGCTGGCGCTCGAAACTGCTTCCGGCACAACCACCCGCGACCTCCAGGTGCTGCCGGTCTCCCCGGCCATTTTTGTGGGCGCCGACGGTGTGCCCCTGATCCTCGACGCCGACAGCGGCATGCCGCTGGAGGGCAACGTGGCGCACTCCGGGCAGCGTCTTCAGGTGCTGGTGAATGGACTGGGTAAGGTGCGGCCGGACTGGCCGACCGGAATGGAACCGCCGCAAGAGAACCCGCCGGCCGTGGTAGCCCGGGTGCAAGCCTACCTGGACGGCAGCGAAGCGCCGGTGGCGCGCGCCACGCTGGCGCCGGGCTACGTGGGCTACTACGTGGTAGAGGTGCAACTTCCGCCGGTGGCCAACTATGGCGCCATGGAACTCTATCTCACCGCCGACGGCCACGAGAGCAATCGCGTCCAGATCGTGATCTCGCAGTAGGCCGGCGGGTTATCGCCGCGGCCAGTCCCGCGGAAGGCGTGGGAACGGCCCCGTTGCCGTATGGCGCGCGGCGCGTGTTACGCTGAAAATTCCCTATGAGCAACATCGAGATTACTCTGCCCGACGGCAGTAAACAATCGGTCGCCGCGGGAACCCGTCCCATCGACATCGCCAAGTCGATCAGCCCGCGTCTGGCGGACGCCGCCATCGTGGCCAAAGTGAATGGCGACCTCTACGATCTGGCCCGGCCTATCGAACAGGACGCCGCGCTCCAGATTCTCACCGCCAAGGATCCCGAATCGCTCACCGTCTATCGCCACTCCACCGCGCACCTGCTGGCCGCGGCTGTGCTGGAGTTGTATCCCGAGACCAAGCTGGGCATCGGCCCGCCCATCGAGAGCGGCTTCTACTACGATTTCGACCGCGCCACCCCGTTCACTCCCGAGGATCTCGAAAAAATCGAGGCCAAAATGTGGGAGATACAGAAACGCCATCTCCCCTACGAGCGCGTCTACACCAGGAAAGAGGACGGCCTCAAAAAATACGGCGACGCCTGGATGAAGTGCGAGCTGATCGCCGAGCGCGCCGGCGAAATCTTCAGCGAATACACGCTGGGGCCCTATTTCATCGATTTTTGCCGCGGTCCGCACCTGCCGGACACGTCCAAGATCAAAGCCTTCAAGCTGCTCTCCATCGCCGGCGCGTATTGGAAAGGCGACGAACACAACAAACAGTTGCAGCGCATTTACGGCACGGCTTTCTTCACCGCCAAAGATCTGCAAGACTATCTGAACCGGCTCGAAGAAGCCAAACGCCGCGACCACCGCCGGCTGGGCAAGGAGCTCGAACTGTTCACCGTCAACGAGATGGTGGGCGCCGGCTTGCCGTTGTGGCTGCCCAAGGGCGCCACCATCCGGCGTCTGCTGGAAGAGTATATCCTGGAGCGCGAGCGCGCCCAGGGATACCAGCACGTATACACGCCCGACCTCGCGAAGGTGGATCTGTACGAACGTTCGGGCCATTGGGCGCACTACCAGGACAGCATGTTCCCGCCCATGGAACTGGAGAACGAGCGGATGGTCCTGCGGCCCATGAACTGCCCGCACCACATCCTGGTTTACGAATCCAAGCAACGCAGCTACCGCGATCTGCCCATCAGGATCGCCGAATTGGGCAAGATGTACCGCTACGAGCGGTCGGGCGCGCTCAGCGGTTTGAGCCGCGTCCGCTGCATGACCCTCAACGACGCCCACATCTTCTGCACGCCGGAGCAGATCAAGGAAGAGTTCTCGGCCGTGATGCGGATGGTGGAAGAGGCCTACAAGGCTTTGGGCATCACGCAGTACCGTTACCGGCTTTCCCTGCGCGACAAGGCGGACAAACAGAAGTACGTCGATAACGACGCCATGTGGGAACTCGGCGAACGCATGTTGCGCGAGGCCATGGACGCGCTCGCCCTGCCTTATGTGGAGGCAAGAGGCGAAGCGGCCTTCTACGGCCCCAAGCTCGACATCCAGCTTGCCGACGTGATGGGGCACGAAGAAACCTATTCGACGGTTCAGGTGGATTTCCACCTGCCGAGCCAGTTCGACCTGCACTACGTGGGCGCCGACGGCAAGGAACACCGCCCGGTGATGATCCATCGCGCCATCGTCAGCACCATGGAGCGCATGATCTCCTACCTGATCGAGCTGTACGCCGGAGCGTTTCCGGTATGGCTGGCGCCGGTGCAGGCGACGGTGCTGCCCATCACCGACCGCCATGCGGAATACGCGCGCACGGTGCAGAAGCAGCTTGACGCGGCGGGCATCCGCGCCACCCTCGACGAGCGCAGCGAGAAGGTCAATTTCAAGATTCGCGAAGCGCAGTTGCAGAAGATTCCGTTCATGCTGGTGGTGGGCGACCGCGAGATGGAAAACGGGCAGGTCGCGGTGCGCAATCGCAAGCACGGCGACCAGGGCGTGAAGACCCTGGCTGAGTTTATCGCCGCGATTCGCGGGCTGATTGAATCGAAGGCGGTCTCGGAGTAGGATGAGGTCGAATGCCCTCGAAAGCGCTCGACTACATCACGATCCAAGGCTTCAAGAGCATCGCCTCCATTGGGAGGTTGGCGCTAAAGCCCATCAATGTGCTGATCGGCGCGAATGGGTCTGGCAAATCGAATTTCCTCGACGTATTCCGATTGCTGCAGGCCATCGGCGAGGGCCGGCTGCGACAGTATGTCGGAATTGCCGGAGGGGCTGAGAAGATATTGCACTTCGGCTCCCGAACGACGGCTGAAATCGAGATTGAGCTACTGTTCTCGGAAGGGACTGTTCAATACGAGGCCGGGCTCTCTCCCACCGCAGAAGATGGACTCTTCCTCATTGAGACGACGGGCAGCGCAGCGGACCGGAGTGGCCCACTTCCATGGATACACGCTCAGCTTGCCGGTTGGCGGGTGTATCACCTCCACGACACGTCACCCATGCACAAGACTGCAAGCGTGGACGACAATCGCTTCCTGCGTCCAGACGGATCGAACCTGCCAGCTTTCCTGTATTATCTTCGAGAAAGGCACACTGATTCGTACAGCCTGATTCGTGGGACTATCCAAAGCGCGGCTCCATTTTTCGGAGACTTCGTCGTTGAACCGCTCAGAATCAATCCGAATACGGTCAAGCTAGAGTGGAAGCACAAGATTTCCGGCCAATATTTCGGCGCATCGTCGTTGTCGGACGGGACGCTCCGGCTCATCGCTTTGGCGACTCTCTTTCTTCAGCCGGTGAGCCATCGGCCACCCACTATCCTCGTAGATGAGCCCGAATTGGGATTGCATCCCTACGCCATTGGGCTACTAGCCTCTTTGATTCGCCAGGCGTCGGTGGACAGTCAAGTGATTGTCTCTACGCAGTCGTCTATTCTCCTGGACTATTTCCAGCCTTCAGAAGTGCTTGTCGCCGACCGAGTCGATGGCGGCACGAGACTGACGCGCCTGGATCCGGCGCCATTGGCCCAGTGGTTAGAAGAGTACAGCCTTGGCCAACTCTGGGAGAAGAACGAGCTTGGCGGGCGCCCCGTTTAGGGTTGATGCATGGCTCGCCTTTTGGTCCACGTGGAAGGCCAGACAGAGGAAACTTTCGTCAACCGTGTACTCCGGGAATATTTGCTCTCAAGAGGTTACGAGGCGGTAAGCGCCCGCATGCCCGGCAATACGAGAGTTCGCTGGATGCTTGGCGGAATCAGGTCGTGGCCCTCCGTGAAGAAGGATATCATCAGTCATCTCAAAGCGGACCGAACCTGCATTGCCACTACAATGGTCGATTATTACGGATTGCCTTCGCAAGGAGACCATGCGTGGCCCGGACGTGCGAAGGCCGCACTTCTGCCGGGCGGAGATCGAGCACAGTGCGTCGAGCAAGCGCTGCTGGAAGATGTTAGCGCCGGAATGGGCAAACGGCTCGACGCGCGTCGATTCATCCCATTCGTAGTAATGCATGAGTTCGAAGGTCTATTGTTCAGTGACTGCGCTGGATTCAGCCGGGGGATTGGGCGCCCCAGCCTGGAAGCCGGCCTGCAGAAGGTCCGCGATCAGTTCCCCACACCTGAAGACATAAACGACTCGCCCATCACAGCGCCCTCAAAGCGCGTCATGGATCTCGTGCCGGGATACGAAAAGCCGCTCCTGGGCACACTCGCAGCGCTGCAAATTGGCCTCGGTCGCATCCGGCAGGAGTGCCCGCATTTCGATGCCTGGGTCGCACGGCTCGAATCGGCAGCCCACCTCTGAATCCTGGCGCCTTCTTTCCGGCAATCATCTCCGGCGTGGCTGGTGCCGGCGCAGGCGATTCGTCCTGCCCATCACTGACCGCCAGGCGGAATACGCGCGCACGGTGCAGAAGCAGCTTGACGCCGCGGGCATCCGCGCCACCCTCGACGAGCGCAGCGAGAAGGTCAATTTCAAGATTCGCGAAGCGCAGTTGCAGAAGATCCCCTTCATGCTGGTGGTGGGCGACCGCGAGATGGAAAACGGGCAGCCCGCGGTGCGCAATCGCAAGCACGGCGACCAGGGCGTGAAGACCCTGGCAGAATTTATCGCCGCGATTCGCTGGCTGATTGAATCGAAGGCGGTCTCGGAGTAGAGTGGAAATGGCGATGGCTCAGGACGAAAACGCTCCCGCGACGAAGAAGGACTTGGTTTAGCTTGAGACCAGGCTCGACGACAAGCTGGCGAAGCTTGAGGCCAAGCTTGAGACCAGCATGGACACGAAGCTGTCCGAGCTTGAGGACAGGATGTCTGAACGGATGCGCGACATGCAAATGGAGATTCTCAAGGCTTTCCTGCCTTGGCAGGAATCGGTGCACACGCAATTTCGCAAACTGGAAGCCAACATGGCAAACAACGTGACCTCCATTGAGCAGCGGATGGGCATCATGGAGCGCCGCCTGTGGGAGATAGAGAAGCGACTCCTCATGAACCCGCCCGCGGCGTAGCGCCTCTCAATGGCCCGCCGGTCCGGCCTGCGTCACTTGAATCTTCCCGTTCTTCTGCTGAATCTGCAGCCAAATCGCGTTGTAAGTCGCTTCCGTGATCCGCTCCTTTAGCTGAAAGTCGAACGCCTTCCTGTCGTCGAGCGAGTATTTATCCCGCTCGAAAGTCGTCACCGTTAATTGAAACGGCCCGGAGCTGCTGATGTTATCGATATCGCTGTAACGCCACGTGCGCGAGCCATCCTTCGCCGCGGTGGAGTAGATCGCTGCATTGGGGTCGAAGATGAGCGTGCCCTCGGAGCCCGTGATGCGGCCCAGGTGTTTCACCGCAAAGGTCCACGCGGGCAGACTCGCGTCCGCGCCCAGCGCCGCCACGAAGCGCTGGTCCAGACGGTCCTTCAGAAGAGCGTACAATTCCGCGGCCGGCGCCTTGCCGGTGAATCGATAACTCCGGCCTGCGCCTAACAGCAACTTATTGTCCTCATAAGTCAGCACCACAATCTCATCGGGCGACAAGGTCAATTGCTGGATATCCCGATACCGCCAGCTCCAGGCGTGCTTCTTCGGACCCGCGAAGCTCACGCCCTTCTCATCCACCGTCAGCACGCCGCTGCAGTGGCCGTGCCAGTGCTCGTGCCGCATGGGAAACTGCGCGGCCGACGCCATCGCCGCTCCCGCCAGAATCAGACAGCCTGCCGTTTTACCGAATGCCATTTCCATACCTCATAGAGAGCCGGATATACCACCAGCTCCAGTAAGAAAGAAGTGAAGATACCGCCAATCATGGGGGCCGCGATCCGCTTCATCACGTCGGCCCCGGCTCCCGCCGACCACATGATCGGCGCCAGCCCCAGGAACATCGTGGCCGCCGTCATGAACTTCGGCCGGATGCGTTTCACCGCGCCCTCCATGATGGCTGCGCGCAAATCGGAAAGCGTGCGCATCCGCCCGGCCAGGACCCGCTCCTGGTACGCCAGATCCAGGTACAGCAGCATGAAGACGCCGGTCTCGGCGTCCACGCCCATCAGCGCGATCAGCCCGACCCACACGCCGATGCTCATGTTGTAGCCCAACAGGTACAGCAGCCACACCGCGCCCACCGCCGAGAACGGCACCGCCATCAGGATCAGCATCGTCTTGGCGGTCGAGCCGGTATTCAGATACAGCAGCAGGAAAATCAGGAAGAGCGTCAGCGGCAGCACCACCTTCAGGCGCTCGCGCACGCGCTCCATGGCTTCGTACTGGCCGCTCCAGGCGAGCGTGTAGCCGGGCGGCAGCGTCACCCGTTGGGCCACCACGCGCTTGGCCTCCGCCACGTAGCCGCCCACATCGCGGCCGGCCACGTCGACGTACACGTACCCGGTCAGCATGCCGTTTTCGGTGCGCAGCATCGAAGGGCCGGAGGTCAGCTTGAGCGTGGCGATCTCCGCCAGCGGGATCTGCATCTTGCCATCCATGGCCGGGACCAGCGCGCGGCCCAGGCGCTCCAGGCTGCTGCGCGAGTCGCGGTAGTAGCGCACGTTGATGGGGTAGCGCTCGCGGCCTTCGATGGCGGTGCTCACGTTGTCGCCTCCGATGGCGTTCATCACCACGGTCTGTGCGTCGTCCACGCTGAGGCCGTAGCGCGCCAGTTGGTCGCGCTTCAGGTCGAAATCGAGGAAGTAACCGCCGCCCACACGCTCCGCGAAGGCGCTGCGTGTGCCGGCTATTTGCGGCAGGATGTGTTCGATCTGGGCGCCGATGCGCTCGATCTGCCCCAGGTCCGGCCCATACACTTTCACCCCCACGGCGGTGCGCACTCCGGTGGTCAGCATGTCGATGCGGTTCCTGATGGGCATGGTCCAGGCGTTGGAGACGCCGGGCAGGCGCAGCGCTTCGTCCATTTTGTCGACCAACTGCCCGGTGGAGATGTGATCGGGCGTGATGCGGGCGCAGATGCCTTTGGTCCACCGCGGCCAATTGTCGTACCAGGTGGGGACTTTGCGCCATTCGGACTTCGGCCTGAGCTGCACCACGGTCTCCATCATGGATAACGGCGCCGGGTCGGTGGACGTCTCGGCGCGCCCGGCCTTGCCCAGCACGCGGGCCACTTCCGGAAAGGTCATGAGGATGCGGTCCTCCACCTGCATCAGCTTCTGCGCTTCCGCTACCGGGACGCCCGGCAGCGTGCTCGGCATGAACAAAACCACGCCCTCATCGAGCGGCGGCATGAACTCCGAGCCCAGCCGCCGGTAGACCGGCACGGTGAGCGCAACCATCGCCACCGCGCCGCCGATGACGGCCCACTTCCACCGCAGGCTCCACGCCACCACCGGATGGTAGAGCCGCATCAGCACGCGGCTGATGGGATGTTTTTCTTCGGAGTGAATTTTGCCCACCAACACCGCATTGACGATGGCGCCGATCCAGCGCGGACGGATGCGGAACCCGTCTTTGCGGAAGAACAGCAGGCGCAGCGCCGGGTCCAGCGTGATGGCCAGCACCGCGGCCGCGATCATAGCGAAGTTCTTGGTGTACGCCAGGGGCTTAAAAAGCCGGCCTTCCTGCGCTTCCAGGGTGAGCACCGGCAGGAACGATACGGCGATCACCAGCAGTGCGAAGAAGCTGGGGCCGCCGACTTCCTTCACCGCGTCGACGATGGCCCGCCGGTAATCGCCCGCCGTCCAACCGGGCATCGCGCCTTCCAGTTTTTTATGCGTCTGTTCCACCACCACGATGGCGGCGTCCACCATGGCGCCCACCGCGATGGCGAT
>Ga0182030_10009458_pt1 | contig 19950 bp, 22 predicted proteins | sample 812S3MmetaG_FD_121299 | JGI IMG/M metagenome (GOLD analysis project Ga0182030, IMG submission 121299) | Permafrost microbial communities from Stordalen Mire, Sweden - 812S3M metaG (Illumina Assembly) | ecosystem: Environmental > Terrestrial > Soil > Wetlands > Permafrost | place: Sweden... | reverse complement strand
ATTACCTTTTTAACAATGCTAAGCGTGATTAGCCCTTTCCTTTTCTTCGTGGTCTAAGAACAAATGAAAGGTATCTCCCCTAAGGCCTATACGCGTTGACTCTAATGGTATTACTTCAGCAGGGGCTATATTGCCCAGGTTTACGTTAGCGCCCAGCAGCTCCAGGAAGTAAACCTGTTGCGCCTTTTGCGGTGCTTCCCATATGATTTTTTCACTCGGTATCTGCGTCAGTATTTCCTGTACCAGGCCTTCCCTCACTTCTCCTGATCCGCGGTAAATGCCTACGTTACCAGCTTCTCTTGCTTCCGCAATTACATAGGTTGCCCCGGCTTCCAGTTCAGCCTTCATGAGTTCTATCCACTTATATGGAGGCATAATGTGAGTGGCATCTTTCGATCCTACCTCGGAAAGCACAGTAACATGTTTTGTCAATTTTTCTATATAGCCAAGTTTTTCTATGTGGGGTATAGTAATAGAGCCGTCTGATACTTCTACATGGTCCAGCCCATAGTCCTTTACCATAGCTATGTAATCATCAAACTGGTTGCGCACCAAAAAAGCTTCAAATAAAGTGCCGCCAAAGTAAACTGGCAAACTGTGTTCTTTATATATTTCAATCTTTTCGCGGAGGTGGGCCGTTACGTAACTAGTGCCAAAACCAAGTTTGAGAATATCTACATAAGGAGCGGCTACCGAAAGGAAATCTCTTGCCCCTACCAGGCCCATCCCCTTGTCCATTACCATGGTCATGCCGTATGTACGTGGCCGTGTAGTGCGGTGGGGAATGTTCTTAAGTTTAAAATCCATGTGTGCGTGTTTTCTAAAGACGTCGCAAATATAATCGATTCGGGCTGTTAACTGAATATATGTAACTGTTAAAAAGAGCGTGAGCAGATTTAATAGTAAAGATAATAGTTATGTTTGGCTATATTATTTTATCGCCATTGGGTTGCGTTGTATATTGCACCCTTAATTAAGGTTTATGAAACGTAATTCGCCCATTTTTGGTTTTATTATAGGGCTGCTTTTACCAATCCTGGGTGTTGTTATTATGTATCTTTTGTGGGGACATCACGATGGCTTTGGTAATTTCTTAAAATCGCTTACTTACCAGCGTGGCATGGCTTCAAAAGTATTTACGCTCAGCCTATTGCCAAATCTTATTCCATTTGCATACTGTAATATCAAGCGAATTGATTTGACGATGCGGGGTATTTTTATTGCCACTATGCTGTATGTTTTGCCTATTGTACTCATCATGTTTGTCTGGTAACTTATGCGCTACTACATTATTGCAGGCGAGGCCAGTGGCGATCTTCATGGTGGCAACCTGATAACGGCTATTCATCAGCAGGATATGAAAGCTGATGTGCGTTGCTGGGGCGGCGACCATATGCAGGCCGCCGGGGCTACACTGGTAAAGCATTACCGCGATCTTGCCTTTATGGGTTTTGTAGAAGTGATAGGGCATCTGCGCACTATTTTCCGCAATATTGATTTTTGCAAAAAAGACATTCTTTCGTTCAAGCCTGATGTGCTGGTGCTGATAGACTACCCTGGCTTTAATATGCGCATAGCGGAATGGGCTAAGAAACAGGGGGTAAAAATAGTCTACTACATATCTCCCCAGGTATGGGCTTGGAAAGAAAACAGGGTGAAAAAGATAAAGCGGGATGTGGACAAAATGCTGGTCATACTGCCATTTGAAGTGGATTTTTATAAAACATGGGATTACAAGGTTACTTATGTAGGTCATCCGCTGATAGAGGTAGTGAGTCATGAAAAGAATGATGTGCCGTTGCGGCCAATCACCGATAAGCCCATTATTGCCATACTGCCCGGCAGCCGCTCGCAGGAGATAAAGGTGAAGCTGCCTATCATGCTGCGGATGGTAAAATACTTCCCCGAGTACTGTTTTGTAGTAGCGCAGGCGTCAGCGCAACCGGATAGCCTGTATAAAGAAATAATAAGTGACGAGCCGGTTTTGCTGGTTAAAGACCAGACCTATAACCTGCTGAAACAGGCTAAAGCAGGCCTCATTACCAGTGGTACTGCAACCCTTGAAACCGCCCTGTTTGGTGTGCCGCAGGTGGTATGCTATAAGGGTAGTCCTATATCCTTTTGGCTGGCTACAAAGTTCGTGAAGGTGAAATACATATCGCTGGTGAACCTGATCATGGACAAGCCGGTAGTTACAGAGCTAATACAGGATGAGCTTACGGAAGCCAATCTTAAAGCAGCGCTTTCCCGCGTACTGAATGACATCACTTATCTAAAAGAGCTGAAGCAGGATTATGAAACATTGTGGCATAAGCTTGGCGATAGCCACGCGAGCAATCTTGCTGCTAAGGAAATAATTGCCTTAGCGTCTGATTAGCCTGATGATCATAACAATGATGGCGACAAGGAACATGAATAGGGAGATGCGGTTCATACCATGCATCATTTTTATGTTTATATCCTTTGGTGCGTTAGGGTCGCGCTTGCGGATATAGAAGTAAGTAAGGATTTGATTCCAGACGCCTTGTTTCATGGTTGCATTATTTTATAATCGTTTCCTAAAGTTACGGAAATCCTTTTTATATTTGCACCCCACCATGGGGAATTAGCTCAACTGGTAGAGCGTTTGCATGGCATGCAAGAGGTAACCGGTTCGACTCCGGTATTCTCCACAAGCTTTAAATCGCCGAAAGGCGATTTTTTGTATTGTGCTATGTCGTATTATTTATACATAATCTATTCTAAGAAACTTGACCGATATTACGTTGGGCATACAGAGGGGTTGCAAAAACGTATTGTGCAACATAACAGTGGTATTTCAGAATTTACTTCTTCAGCTTCTGACTGGGCAATTGTTCATTCAGAAGAATTTGCCAGCAGAGAACTTGCAAGGAGCAGAGAAATGGCAATAAAGAAAAAGAAAAGCAGAAAATATATTGCATGGCTCATTAGCTCATTTGGCTAGAGCGTTTGCATGCCCCGATGTCCCGAATGCTTTCGGGAGGGAAAAGGTAACCGGTTCGACCAAGGTATTCTCCACCAGCTTTAAATCGCCGAAAGCCGATTTTTTGCGTTAAATAGTGGATATGAATAGTGGGTTGGTTTCTGTCCTTTCCTGTTGCCTCTAAAGGATTCCTGTAGACCAGCAATACTGATTACCGTTTTTGAAATAAAATTAAATTGTGATGCTGACATAACTTCTATGTATTTGATCTAATATCTATCTGTAGAAATGGCAACCTTATACCGCGCTGTGTCCCGAGCAGAATATCGCGATTACCGGAACAGCAACCAGTTCAATACTGCCATCAATACGCTTGAAGCCAAACAGTTTTTTAAATCACGTACTGCCGTTAGAGAATTTGTAAGAAATGCCGTCGAGCAAAACTATCATCCGCCATACACCCACTTTTTGATTTTGACTGTAGATGACAAACGGCTCAAGAAGATTCGCATAGACAAAATGGATTTGGACGGATTTGAAGCAGTCAGTGTTCCGGAAGACCAGTTACCTGTATTTAATAATTGTGTTACCTTTGTAAACGAAGAAAAGCTATGACTCCCCACAAAATTGCATACAATTTTACAGCCACATTGTCACTTTTGTCGACCAATCAAGGCGGCAGGAAAAAACCTGTATTCAATCACTATAGGCCGTCATTTTCTTTTGGGTCAAAACAGCATTACTCCGGCGAGATCATTTTCCCCCACTCAGACGAATTGCAGCCTGGCCATTCCACTACAGCAAAGGTAAAGCTGCTACCTTCCAGACATATTAACGAACATCTGAAACCAGGTGGTATGTTCAAAATCTTTGAAGGCGAAAAAGTTGTTGGGATGGGTTTTATCAATACGATTGACGACGAGCGGTATATCGAAGCATAGTCAGCAAGATTTTCGCGTTTACATATTGCGCAGTCATATAAATGATAAATTCTTATGTAGCGTAAGTTCGGTATAATTGGGTTGAAACTCCCGTCAACCCCGGCCATAATTTCAAAGAGCTTATATATAGTATTATTGTGTAGTTCCCCCACTTTCCCGTGTATTTAAACAAAGTGAAACTTTTTTCGCAGATCCCGGCCAGAGAAATTTTAAGCCGAAAGAGAGGTTTATCCTGGTTGTCTTTATGCCGGAAAATGTGCTGTTTTGCATGTCTTTTTTACTGTTTTGCATGTCTTTTATACTGCTTGTGCATGCCTTTTTATGAGGAAAATTGCATTCATAGCGAAGAAATAATTTTTATATTGTTGATTATTAATAAATTACAAAGTAGTTTTAATAATCAACATGTCTTTTATGCCCTTTTGAAAAAAAAATTAAATAACGAGTTTTTCATGATATTAAAATAAGACCGCAAGAGTTAATTTCCGGATTTGCCCTGATGGAATCTCTATATAAATATACAGCAATAATTAGTCCAATCAAAATTTTATTAGTTGATTTGCAGAATAATTAACATTCTGTGCCACCTGATGCAATCATAATAAACCGCTATCAATAATGCTATTAAGCGGTTTCGCTAATTCAGCATGTCACGGTTCGACGGGGCTCACCGTGACAGTATTTCAATTTTGCTTTTTGACAAAATTGATAGCGGTTCATTATCAGTCTATTGAACGTTTTCAGTGGGAAATGACAGAAATATCACCCAAAAATTGAAAAACTGTTTAACTTAGGTTGCGCGAATAATGGTGATCTGGATTCGGTGCAATCCAACGGTGTGTAAAAAGCATCACTAAGCCATTCGGCAACATCGTAATAAAATAGAAAACAGTCAGCATAATGGGCCATGGAAACCCGGTTTTAATAGGAAAGGATAACGTTTCTAAAACGTATGAGCTTAAAGAGTTTTTGAACAGGAACCTGGCTGAATTTTTATGCTTCGAGGCGGGACGTGACCCTGAAGCGGAAGCACTGATAGCGCAACACAAGATTCAACATTCAAAGTATCCTGTACTTGTTTTCGAAGACGGAACAGTACTCGAAGACCCTGACCTCTTCCAGGTGGCGAATGCCATTGGGCTTCACAGTGTACCTAAGGAAAGTTATTATGACCTGATTATTGTGGGCATGGGGCCGGCAGGGTTGGCCTCAGCTATTTATGCGGGATCGGAAGGACTGAAAACACTGGTCATTGAAAAGCACTCTCCCGGCGGGAGGGCGGGTTCTACTTCCATGATCGAAAACCTGATTGCGCACCCTGATGGCATTACGGGCGCTGAGTTTTCAGAGCGCAGCAGGAGGCAGGCCGAAAAATTCGGGGTTGAATTTGTGCTCCCTGTTGTCATTACAGATATAGTAAAAGAAACAGATAGTTTCACGGTGTCGCTCTCCTGCGGCTCTGCCATTTCCGGGCGGGCAGTGATCATTGCTGTGGGCGTTCGGTATAGATTGCTGCAGGTGCCGGGAGTTGAGAAATTTTTAGGCGGTTGTATTTTTTACGGGTCGGCAATGACGGAGGGAAAACGAAATGAAGGTAAGGAAGTATTTGTGGTGGGCGGCGCCAATTCGGCAGGCCAGGCGGCTATGTACTTCTCCCGGTTTGCCAAAAAAGTTACGCTTGTGGTACGGGCAGAGTCTATATCTAAACGAATGAGCCATTACCTGATAGAAGAAATCAGCAAGAGGCCGAATATAGAAGTAATGACCAATAGCGAGATCACCGCGATACATGGCGATGAAAAACTGGAATCTCTGGAGATAAAAAATTCGCTTTCCGGGCAGAGCAGCACTTTACCTGCGGACAACTTGTTTTTGCTGATAGGCGGACAGCCTTATGCCGATGGGCTGGCATCGCGTATTTTGAGGGACCCCAATGGTTTTATTGTTACGGGCCCGGACCTTGAAAAGCATGACCGGTTTTTAACAGAATGGACCATAAACAGAAGCCCTTTATCTTTAGAAACCAATATTCCGGGTATTTTTGCCATAGGGGATGTAAGAGCGCGGACCGCTAAAAGAATGGCCGCAGCTATAGGGGATGGTGCAAATGCGGTGAACCAGGTTGCCGATTATTTTACGTTGCAAAAATCATGATTAAAAGATGACGTTTCGGGGTGTTAGGATGAAGCGGGACGCTTGCGACCAGGATGATTCATTATAAAACACTTTTGTTTTCAATTCTACTTAATACATCTTGTAAAGAAAAATCAGGAGGCAAAGGTTTATATTCAGCCTTATTATGTGTTAACGAGAATTTTTGCCTTTGGAACTCCCTAAGCCGTTCTATATTTATTTTTGCAACCAGGACAGCATCATTTATTCCCCCCTTTAACCTCAATATATCTTTTCTGGCACTTTCCACTGGCTGAGTTAATCTTGTATCACCAAATTGACTTGTATTGACTTGCGCAACGTATGCGTGTAAATCCCTGGAGTCGGCTTCAACGATGTTTGAAAAATAAGGTGTGTCTTTGTTCCATTCTATTCCTATTAAAAGATCAATTTTACCTTTCATTAAGCTTCTATGCAAAGCATTCGCCAACTCAAAGCAATAGTAGGGAGCAAAATAAATATTTCACCAAATGAAAATATCATATCTATACGGTGTAGGCTTTGGGACAATAAGATGGTTACCTGTAATCAGTGATTCTTCAATATGCGCATAATGATTCTTTAATCTAAAAACTACGACTGCGTCTTTTATTCCATTATTTTCAACGGGCAAAATTGTTACAATAAAATTAAAGGCTGTTTCGTCAATAGTTATATGTTCCAATCCCGTTACCGTTAGTAATTGATTCTTTTCTGAATACCTGACAATACTTGAAAGTAGATTGATAGGAATAAAAAACTCTGGAAATAATAAAATATCAGTATCCTCTTCTCGCACCTGTTTAAGAATTGAAGAGAGATTCTGATAACGCTCAAAACCAAGATTTGGATTGCCGCGCAAACTTTTAATAATATTGTCTTCTAATACCTCTGTGTTAGCAAACGCAATTTTGGGTTCATTTAATTTACCACTAGAATTAATTCTAATTTCTTGAACTTTTGTTTCTCTCGTCTTATCATACTCGACTGGATCCAACTTTATATCATAAAATTGCTTTGAGAAATTTTCCTCATCCAAATCGTATGATGGTATGTGGTGACTGTTTATTTTCTTATATAGATCAAATGCTAAGTTTAACTGGAATAGATTTTTATAAGCAGGCGTTGCTTTCGGCTCTTCCCCTGGAGCAGTAAGTGGGAATGCATGTTATCAACTCACCGCCGGTGCATCCGTGACATATTCGCTGACGAGGGGCTTCTACCTAAATTTTTTATCGAACTGTAGCGAATTGGAACCATCTGCATTATCACAATTCCAGCTATTATCACTAGAATTGTTAAAAAAACTGCGAAAATGACAAACGAAGATTTAAGTAAATTAGATTTCCCGATTGCAACAATGAGAATGTTACAATCTACTACTGCTATGCTTGTAACCGTATTACAGAATCAGATGACAATTATGAAAGCGCTTAATATTGATAACCACGAAAGAATTTCAGCAGAGGTAAACAGGCAATTACAGGAAAATCTTGCAGTGGTTGATGGTGATTTAAAAAGGCAGGTGCCGGAGAGCCAGTATATTAAGTTTCCGAAAAATTAATTTTTAACTGGCTGATGCAAGAGCAAAAACCCGTTGTTCGGCGGTTTCGTGTCCACTTAACGAAACACCCGTCTGACACCGAAAAGGTGTACTGACGGGGTTTCTATCTGATTTTTTGAACTGCTGCGAATGGGATAGCACGCTGCTAGGCAAGAATATGTTTTTGTATTCAACAGCTACAAAGCGGTAGCCCCAGCTGGGGCATATCATTAGGTTAGGATATTGAGGACTTTATTCAGCCTGATAACATGCGATACCTTCAGCATCGAACCAATTGTTGTATTACATTTTACTATGAACATGTGACCTTTTCAGGGTCGGCTTTTTAGCTTGGAATCTTCTGAAACCCATCCCGAACTCCAAATAGCCCCCATTCTCCGAACGCATTCAATGAACCAAAGCTGAATATTTTATTCTGGAGTGCTGTAAGGCAAAAAGCCTCTGGAGCAGGAAGTGGTAATGCGCGTTATAAACGCACCGCCGGTGCATCCGCGACATATTCGCTGACGAGGGGGAGCAGCTTAATCAAAGCATCACCTCTACTGGCCGGTACTTATAATCATAATCTTATTTTTGCATGAATTTTAAATGAAATTACTTGCGTTTAGATTATTAATTCTATCTTTGCAAACGAAGCAACTTTAAAATGAACAAGCTGGAGGAATTAAAAAAACACTTAAAAAGAGGTAATGTATATCGCCGAACCGATTTAGCTAAATGGTCTAAGTCTGTTGACAGGCATCTTCAATTGCTTTTGGAAGAGGGCACATTAAAAAAGCTATCGCAAGGTGTATATTATTTTCCAAAAGAAACAACATTTGGACAAACGCCGCCAGACGAAGAAGTGCTTGTGAGGAGCTTTCTTAAGGATGACCGTTTTCTTCTTACTTCCCCAAATGCTTATAATAGTTTGGGGGTAGGCACTACCCAACTATACAATACAATACAAGGGTTGTTTATAACCACAAACGCCATGGTGAATTTAAATTAGGGAACAGGAAGTTTGATTTTCAAATAAAGCATCATTTTCCGGCTAAATTAACCGAGGAATTTTTATTGGTTGACCTGGTAAATAATCTTGAAAAATTAGCAGAGGACCAGGGAGCGGTACTGAAAAATGTACTGTTTAAGGCTCATGCGATGGACGAGAAGAAACTGAAACAATCTGTTTCAGTTTATGGAAATGCTAAAGCTAAAAAGTTGCTTGCATCATTCTTGCATCATTGATGCATTTAATCAAATCTTGCCAGTATGGCTGACTACCTGCATAATCATAAAGATTTCCCCTGCACTGTTACAAATACTGGCAGATGAGATGGGAATACAGGCTGCCTTAGTTGAAAAAGATTATTGGATTATGCATGTCTTGTATGGCTTGAAAATAGTGGGTTTAGGCTTTGAATTAAAAGGCGGAACTTCTTTATCTAAAGGCTTTCAAATCATTGACCGGTTCTCTTATCCAAAGTAAATCGTTATCAAAAGTGACGCCTCTTTATTTTATGTAAATACTTGCAAGTCATTACCTCTTTGTTTCAACTTGTGATAATATTCTTGGGATAATATTTTACTATCTTTTTACGGGTTGCAATGTCGCACCCATAAAAATGTATAGTATATGGATTTAAAACAAGACAACATTCAGTCCCTTATTAAAGCATGCGTGGCTTATCTGAGGGATGATGGCTACTCCAAAGCACGTATTGACGATTATCTAAGATTTTGGCAGAACGGAGTAGTTACGTTTATGGAGGACCACTCCATAAGCAATTATAGCACCGATGTAGGCGAACGTTACATTAATACTGCAATTACAGAGGGAAGTGCTTCGCACAAACGCGCTATTCGTCGTTGTGTGCATGTGCTATCAGATTATCATTTGTTTGGCAAGGTGAGAAAAAGAATTGTTCCCTACGTAAACTACGAACTTTCGGGTGAAATTGGAGAGGTAGCTAAAGGTTTTATTACATCATTGGAAGCAATGCGCCGTAGCGAACTTACACTTAGCGAACACAAGCGTGTGCTAAGTTACTTTATCATGCACCTGTCATTGAAGTCTATATTTCATGTGCCTGAGATTAATGAAGATAATGTTCTTTCATTTTTAGCTTCTTCACAAAATTGCAAGGATAAGTTTCTTAACACCATGCGCTTGTTTTGTCGCTATCTGTATGAACGAAAGTTACTGGGAAGGAACATTGAATACATTATCGGCAGAAATAATCTACCCCAACGAGAAAAGCTGCCATCGGTGTACGATGCCGAAGAGATAAAAAAAATTGAGGCCGCAGTAGATCAGGCAAGTTCTGTTGGGAAGCGTGACTATGCCATGCTTCTTTTGGCAAGCAGGCTTGGACTTCGATCATCAGACATTGCCGGACTTCAGTTTGCCAATTTAGACTGGGATAAAAATATTCTCTGCCTATCCCAATATAAGACCAAACGTGAAATAGAACTTCTGCTACTTACCGATGTTGGGGAAGCCATTATCAACTATGTAAAATATGGAAGAGCTGCATCTCGTTCCCAAAATGTCTTTCTTTCTGCGTGTGCCCCGTACCGTCCAGTTAACCGACTCATAATAAATGGTGCTATTAGCCGGATAATCAAAAGTTCAAAGGTTAGCATACAAAACCGGAAGTTTGGCCCTCATGCAATGAGACATACTTTAGCAAGTCAGTTATTGCAAAATGGCATTACGCTGCCTGTTATATCGGAAACACTTGGTCATGTAAATACGCAAACCACAATGAATTATCTGCGCATAGATATTAACAATCTCATGCGCTGTGCACTTAATGTGCCTATAGTTCACCAAGACTTCTATAGTCAAAAAGGAGGTGTATTTTATGAGTGAGCAATTTATCAACAAGAGCATTTTTGCACCATATTTTAATAGCTTTCTTGAAATGAAAAAAACTATGGGCTTTGGACTCCCCAAATTCCAATGGATATTTCTCGAATTAGATAAGTTCTTTATTGAGACCGGTGCAACGGATGTATATATTACCCGGGAACAGATTACTGCATGGAGTAAAACCCGCATTTATGACAAGAAAAGAACGTTGTACGATAAGTATTCCATCCTGCGACAACTTTGCCTTTATTTATGTCATTTGGGACATGAATGCTACATTCCCCGAATGCCCAAACAGCAGTGGCCCGACTTCATTCCTTATGTTTTCACACATGAGCAAATGGAAAGTATCTTTAAAGTAAGCGATAGACTAACCATGCCAAACAATAACATGAGTAGTATCCTTTTCGCCATGCCTAGCTTGCTTCGTTTCCTTTACAGTACAGGGGTTCGAATCGGTGAAGCGCTGTCAATAAAGAACGAAGATATTGACTTTGGGCGTCAACGGATAGTGCTCAAAAAGACAAAGAACCAGATGCAAAGATTGGTTCCTATTCACCCATCATTACTTGAAGTCCTTAGGCAGTATAAAGAGTTCCGCGACAAAATACCCATTCAAGGGATCTCAGCATCAAAAGGTTTCTTTTTCGTATCAACAATAGGAAAACCTTTGCATAAAAGTTCCGTTTACAGTTGGTTCAAGAAAATACTAAAAGAATGCGGAATACCTCATCTCGGTAATTATCAGGGACCTCGTATCCATGATATCCGCCACACATGTGCCGTTCATTCGCTGATAAAGCAGGTTGGCGAGGCTGTAGACATTTATTGTGCACTTCCTATTCTATCGGTCTTTCTGGGGCATAAATCTATAAAAGGCACCGAGAAGTATGTGCGGTTAACTCAAGAGATGTACCCGGAAGTTATTAAGATGGAACAACCAATTACTTCATTTGTATTTCCAAACAATCCTAAAATAGAAATAGACTATGGCAACGACTGACTTTGCAAAACACCTCACGAAATTTTTTTCCGAATATCTTATTGGGGAGAGAGGGGCAAGCCCGAACACCATCAGGGCATATAGTAACACATTTACTCAGTTGCTTTCTTTTATGAATGAAAAAGAGCATGTCATGGCCGATAAGTTGTCTCTCAGCCATCTTACGAAGAAGGTTGTCTTACGTTTTCTTGATTGGTTGCAGACCAGCAGGCAATGTGGTGCCTCTACCAGGAACCAACGTCTTGCCGCACTTCATTCGTTCTTCACATACATGCAATATGAAGATGCACAACATATTAGTCTATGGCAGGAAGTCTTGTCAATCAAAGTGAAAAGACAAGAAAAAAGAAGTGTCAACTACTTAACCATTGATGGTATTAAATTCTTGCTGGAACAAATACCTACTAATACCCAAATGGGGCGCAGAAACCTGGCACTCATTGCACTATTGTATGACAGCGGGGCAAGAGTACAGGAACTCATTGATCTTTCTCCATCATCATTAAATCTGAACAAGCCGTATTATATCACTCTCTTTGGAAAAGGGAGCAAAAAACGAATAGTACCTCTTCAAGAGGAGCAGCTAAAGTTGCTTCAGACTTATATGGCAGAGAATAACCTCAACAATCCTGCCTACAATCAACGGCCACTGTTTGCCAATAATCGTGGCGAAAGACTAACCAATGCAGGAGTAACCTATATATTAAATATGTACGCCAATAACGCACGTAAACTTAAACCGGAGCTTATACCAGAAAAAATTAGCCCTCACACACTGCGTCATAGCAAGGCTATGCATCTTCTGCAAGCGGGGGTTAATCTCGTGTACATACGGGATATCCTAGGGCACGTCTCAATACAGACAACTGAGTTATATGCCAGGGCGGACTCAAAACAGAAACGTGAGGCACTGGAGGCAGCCTATGTAAGCGTCATTCCCAACAAGGGCACCTTAGGCGCTTGGGAAAAGGACTCTCAACTCAAGACCTGGTTAAAGAATCTTTCCAAGTAGTCTATCTAATCGTTATCAAAAGCTGTATTAAAAAGCAAGATAGATAAATAGCGGATTTTCAGCGACGGTAGAAATACACTTTTGATAACGATTTACTTTGGATAAGAATAATTATCACAAGTTGTGATAAGTTCTCTGAAGATATAGACATACATATCCACCCGCCTGTTAAATTTGGCATCAATGAAAATCCGAAGAATACCAATACAAAAAATATTGAGGCAAGAAAGGACTTTTATCAATGGTTAGCTGACACCATAAAAATGGACGGTATTATTTCAGTGGAACGGGACCACATATTTGATGATGCTATTTACTATCGTAGTGGTGGTATCAGATTACAGTATGAAAGTGAAACGGATCATGTCGGGGGTATCAAAGAAGGAATTTTACTGGAAGCCGGTTTTGATACTGTAACACCAAACAGGCCGGTAACTATAAGCTCCTGGGCTTATAATAAGGCAAAAGAAACTGCATCTATTGAAATTTTAGATAACCGGGCAATTGATGTTCTGTGTTATCATCCCGGATACACTTTTGTTGAAAAGCTGCAAACTATTGCTACCAAGTTTCGCCAGGAACAGAGCGGTGAAAAAGAGCGGCCTAATTTTATGCGCCAATACTATGATGTCTATTGCCTGCTAGGCAATGAAGAGGTTCGAAAATTCATTGGGACAGCAGAATATGAGGCTCATAAACAAAAAAGATTTCCTAAAGCGGATTTAGAAATACCTATATCGGAAAATGAAGCCTTTCTATTAAGCGAGCCTGAAGTATGGGCCGATTTCAGAAAAAGGTATATGGAGACGGCCCCTCTTTATTACAATGGGCAACCGGATTTTGAAGAATTACTACGTAGAATAAATAGTTACTTAGACCGGCTATAAATAATATGACAAAAGTGCATTTCACTTTGCGTGAAATTGAACTCGCAGAAAAACTTAAAAAGGAATATTTCTTTGAAATAGACAAATAAGAACCTGACATCCTTTGCCGACCATTTAAGCAAACAATATGGCGAACCTGGTAGTATGGCAAGGGAAGAGTACGAAGAGGAATTTGAGGCATTTAAGCTTGGCGTAATGATACACGAACTGCGTAAGGAGCAGGGACTAACACAACAGGAATTAGCGGAGAAATGCGGAACAACTAAAAATTATATATCACGAATTGAAAATAATGCCAGTGATATTCGTCTTTCAACAGTGATGCGTATTGTTAGACAGGGGCTGGGTGGGCACCTGAAGCTTAGTGTCAGTTAAGTTACTAATTCCCGTTGTCCAGCATGTTCTGAAGGCGGCCCGATTCCAAATAAAACACATTCTCCGAACGCATTCAATGAACCAAAGCAAAATATTTTATTCTTAAGTGCTGTAACGAAAAATCCTCTGGAGCAGCGAGTGGTAATGCGCGTTATAAACGCAATGCCGGTACATCCGCGAAATATTCGCGGACGAGGGAACCATCTGCATTATCACAATTCCAGCTATTATCTGCAAAAAAAATGATGGTATATATGACTATTAAAAGCCTGGAGGATCAATTGCCTTCCAGTATTTTTATAAAAGTGCATAAGTCCTTTATTGTGAATAGCAGCAAAATTAAGAGCATAGAGGGCGCGATAATAAATATAGGTAACGCCAGAATCACCATTAGCCAGAATCTGAAGGAAAGCGTTCTGAATTCGATCTTAAAGGATAAGATGATAAAACGCTGATGAAAATTATTTTTTGATCATTTTCAGTATAAAAGCCAGATATTCAATAAAAACCCCGACCTTTGCAAACTTTTCCACAAGCTTTAGATCGCCGGAAAGCAATTTCTATTCAATTACTAACTATGAAAAAAATAATCGGTTTCAGAAAATTATTAGGTGTAAGTGAACATGCTGACCTGCATGAATTAAAAACCGTGTACAGGAATTTGATGAAAAACTGGCATCCTGATAAGTTTGTGGACAGCGAAGAACTTAAAACAGATGCAGAAGCAAAAAGCAAGCATATTATCGAGGCTTACCACTTCTTAGTGAGTATAGCACCGGAAACACGTGCATTGACTTTTGCGGAATATACCATTACCACAACTACCTCGGGTATAGCAGATTTTGAGTACAAAAACGAAACGCTGCAAATCAGCTTTGCGGATGGCACCAGCTATGAATACTTTGGTGTGCCCAAAGCTATTTATGTAAAACTGATCAATGCTCCTGCACCTGCCAGGTTTGCCCGCAGGCATATCTGTAACTCATTTCCTTACAGGAGTGCGAGTAAAGTATTAGCAGCGTAGTTCATATGACACGATATAACATTTATTAATCGCCTTATGGGCGATTTTTTTTGCTGTAAATTAAGCCCTAAATCTCCCTCCAAAGCCCCAAATCCCGGCATTAACAAACCGTGGCACGGAAGTTTTATATACTACCGTGTAACTAAACTTAAAAGATTATGAAAAAGACATTCTTAATATTGCTATTGACACTTGCCGCATTAAATATGTATGCGCAATCAGACGTGCAGACTACTACAAACAGTAATGGTGCAGTTTGCAAGAAATTTCCAAATATGCCTGCTAATGCAGTGCCCGTATGGCCGAAAGGCGCTTACACGCCATTGGAAGACGCATCCTGCCCTCCATGTTATGAATATAAGAGAAAAAACGGCATCATGACCATGGAGTGTCCATACCTGCAGTTTCCAGCGGAACATAGCACTGCAAGCAACCAGGAAGTAGCTCCGGTAACCACTGCACGGGCGAATGCAAATGAGAGTATAGCCATCCAGGGACAGAATAGCTACACCGGTAACTACCCGGCTTGCAAGAAATTTCCGGATATGCCTGCTAATGCACATCCGGTATGGCCAAAAGGGTCTTACACACCATTAGAAGACGCTTCATGTCCTCCATGCTATGAATATACCAGCAAACATGGAACGCTGAGAATGGAATGTCCTTACTTACAGTTCCCTCCAGAGCACAGAGACTAAGTATATATTCTTTAGTAGTTACAAAAGGTTTCGGCGAAAGTCGGAGCCTTTTGTCTTTATAGGTTGTTTAAGGAATTTATGCCTCTAAAATCCTCCTTCCCCAAGTATCATTATTTTATTTTACTGAAATTTAGTAATCTAGCAGCCTGATACTGCTGTAGATGAAAAAAAGTAAAACTATCCCTGCAAATAATAAACCGGGCAGCCCTAAACCCCCGCCGGTAACTAACACAGTAAAGCCTGCACCCCGGAAAAGAAATATATGGGTGATAGTGCTTTGGGCGCTTATCCCGGTGTGCGCTCTTTCTATTTATGGTAAAACACTGAATTATCCTTTAGATAAGCTGGACGAGCATCCCATCTTTGCAAACATGGAGGTATTTTCCAGTACCCATCCCTCGATCTGGGATGGCGTATATGTAGATGCATTTTTTGGGGTAACCAAATCAGATGTGTTTTTTTACAGGCCTATCCAGAACGTTACTTACCTGTTTGATGTGCACTTATGGGGGCCAGATCCCTTTGGAGTGCACCTTACCAACCTTCTATTATTTATCGGTATTGCGTATGCATTCTTATACCTCTTGACATTGTTCGGGGTTGATACCCTTTTGGCCTCCGTCATTGCTTTACTGCTTTGCTGCCATCCGCTCTATGCTATTGCTGTAATCTGGGTGCCCAGCAGGGGAGACCTATTGAGCACGTTGTTTTCTTTATTGAGCCTTGCTTTTTTCATCAAATACTATAATGGCAGGAAATCTTCGTCGTTTGCAGGGAGCGTTATTTTCTTCTTCCTGGCCGTATTCTCCAAGGAATCAGTGGTAGGGTTGCCTGTGTTATTTATTCTATACCCCTTTATCAAGGATAAGGCTTTCTATAAGTCAAAGCAAAACCTGCGTATCATTTTCTCGCTGATTGGGGTTTCGCTGCTTTACCTGGTAGTGCGGCAGGTAATGTCCTTATCTGCTCCGGAGGGTGAGCATCTGTTTAACATTGGTAATTTCTTTGCTAACCTGCGTGCTATACCCGAGGCCGTAGCAAAGACTATTATACCTGTATCGCTTTCGCCAATGCCTTCTTATTCAGCATTGCCTACTTTCCTTGGGTTGATACTGATAGTAGCATTTGGAGCAGTCATTTATCAGTTCAGGAAAAATCTGCCATATTTGATTTTTGGCATAGTGTGGTTCCTGCTGTTCCTGGCGCCTACTTTGTTTTTCCAGCACAGGTTTGCCATACATTCTTATAAATACCTGGAGCATCGTATTCTTTTACCTTCCCTGGGCTTACTGCTCATTGTAGCGCTGGTAACGCAATACTTTTTATCAAAGTTCAGGAAGGCCATTCTCATTTCAGGGGGCGTAATTATCATTATTTTTATTGGGTATAGTGCCAGTTATGCAGATATATTTGAAACCCAATTTTCTTTCTATTACAGGGTGCTGGCGGTAGATCCTGATAATATTCTGGCGCACAGCAATATTGCTAACAGCTATTTCAACATCAAGAAATACGATTCCGCCATTTACCATACTTCAGAAGCCATAAAGGTTTATCCTCATTTTACTTTAGCGCTGGAAAACAGGAGTAAAATATATACACAGTTAAATTTTCCTCAAAAGGCACTTGACGACCTGGATACCTTAGTGAATATAGACACCGCCAACTTTCTTTATTTTTCTATGAAGGGTAATGCGGAAAATACTTTAGGGAAATACCAGGACGCCCTAAGTGATTTCAACCGGTCGCTGACGTTTCAGCCAAATAATTCAGATGTGTTCACTAACAAGGGTACAGTATTAGACCGGCTGAATATGAAAGACAGTGCCTTGATCTATTATAAAAAAGCTATGCAGCTGAACCCGGGCATTCCGTGGCCTTTTATTAATGCGGGCTTACTGGAAAGCGGAAGGCAGAATTACCCAGCGGCTATTGATTATTACAATAAGGCACTACAGGCTAAGCCAGATTATTGGGATATATATCTAAACAGGGGAATTGCATGGTATTATCTAAAAGATTACAATAAAGCGCAGGCAGACTATAACGAGTACTTGTCGAAGGTGCCCAATAGCGCACTCGCATTAAATGATTTAGGCATATTAAAGATTAACATCGGGCAGACAAAAGAAGGCTGCGACTGCCTGAGAAAAGCTGCGGCAAATGGGAGCGCGGATGCCGCTGCCAACGTGAAAATTTATTGTAAATAATGCAGATAATCGCTTAATATAAATTGAGATTTTACTTAATGCTTAACTACGCATTCTATGGATGTTAATATCGCAAGATTTATTATTTTAATTAACTGATAGTTTAATTTTATTAAATATAATGTTAATGATTCTTGTTTTCAAGAAAAATTAACGTATCTTTCGGTTGGGAATACTATTTTTAGTATGTTTACCATTCGTTTACGGAGAAATTTGATTAATTATTTAAGGCTTTGCTCATGGAAAAACTTTCTTTACTCACAATAAATCCTACCGTCTCTCATTATTGCAAGCGTATAAAAGCCTTGAAAATATTCTTTTTAGCTTTTATTTTTTCATGCATTAATTATGCGGGATTGGCACAGGTTACTGTAACCCCTGCCACAGGCGGCACAGTTATTTGTTCACAGACAGCAGCTGTTGGAGGCTCTGCTCCGGCATGTACCACCCTTGGGGTTATCACGATAAGTGAACGGGGCTCTACTGCTGATTTTGCTATTGGTGCAGACCAGATCATTTTAAACCCACCTTTAGGATGGCAGTTTTGCACAGGAACCGCGCCGGTATTGGGTTACATCCCAGGGCGCGACATTACTGCGGTACCTACTGTAGGTGCTTTTACCACCGGCAGCATCACCATTAATTTCAACGTTGCCACTACTTTCCGGTTAGACCAGATCACCATTGCGGGGTTGCAAGTGCAGCCCTCTACTGTTGGCGCTACGCCAGGCTTTATTTACGCTTCGTCTGAAGTGGGCATTACCGGGATCACTACCGGCCCGGGCGGGACTGATTTTGGCGATCTGAGATTGGCAGCTACAACGGCAACGCTATATACGGTAACAGGCGGCGGGGCTTATTGTGCTCCGGGCGGCGCTGGCCCGCACGTTGGGCTCAGTGGCTCTGACTTAGGGCTGAATTATGAGTTATTCAATGGCGCTACTTTAGTGAGCACGGTCACCGGTACCGGCGGCGTGCTTGATTTTGGTCCACAAACTACTGCGGGCACTTATACGGTAAAAGCGACCAATGGATGCGGTCTTCTTGCACCTATGGTTGGCAGCGCCATAGTGACGATCAGTCCAACAACTATTTTGGCTATAACAGGTGTACCTAGCGGCCCTATCGGCAACCTGTGTGCTTACATAGACAGCGAGTTGGTAAGCGATGCTACTACCGGTGGCATATGGAACAGTGACCTTGTTACCATTGACACTGTTGGTTTGCCGGTTGGTGAGGCCAGGGTACAGGCTTTCGCGTCTGGCTTAGCTACGATCACTTATACTTTGGCAGGTGGCTGTTCAACAATGACACAGCTTACTGTTAATCCCAACCCGGGAAATATCCAGGGGCCTGACAGCGTATGCGTAGGCTCATCAGTAGTTCTATCTGATACATTATTGGGTGGCACCTGGTTTAGCAGCAATACTACCGTAGCTACTATAGGCTCTGTTTCAGGTGTGCTCACCGGAGCTACACCGGGTACTTCTGTGATCACATATACATCAGCGGCCGGTGGCTGTGACGTATCTGTTACCATAACCGTTAACCTGGTGCCATCAACAATCGTGGGGGATAGTGTTATTTGCGTTGGTAGTTCCACCACTCTCAGTTCCTCGCCGGCAGGTGGGACATGGGCCAGTGGTAATACCCATGTTGCAACTGTGATATCAATAGGAGGAGGTGAAGCTGTGGTATTTGGTGCAAATATCGGGACGGCGCCCATCCTGTATACATTGCCCACCACCTGCGCCACGCTTACTTCCGTAACAGTGGACCCCGTGCCAGCACCGATCAATGGGTTTACTACAGTATGTGTTGGATCCACGGTTACGTTAACTGATTTCACATCTGGCGGAGGATGGTCTATTACGAATACCAGTGTCGCTACCATTGACCCTCTTGGAGATGTAACCGGGCTTATGGCGGGCGTGGATACCATTATATATACATTGTCGGCAGGTCTTTGTACAGCGATGTTTGTGATAACCGTAGAACCATTGCCTGCGCCTATCCTGGGCCCCGACTCTTTATGTGTAAACAGCACCATCGTACTAACTGATTCCACTCCAGACGGCACCTGGAGCAGCAGTAATCCTGTAGCCTTTATTGAAAGCGGATTGGTGACTGGGTTTGCGCCCGGCGGCACGTCTGTTATTACTTATACGTTGCCAACAGGCTGTAGCACTTCAGTGACAGTAACTGTGAACGGACTGCCAAATCCCATCGTTTCAGTGACAGGAGCAGACAGTTTGTGCGTGGGTAGTGTAATCGCCCTTTATGACAT
>Ga0182030_10009457_pt1 | contig 19950 bp, 14 predicted proteins | sample 812S3MmetaG_FD_121299 | JGI IMG/M metagenome (GOLD analysis project Ga0182030, IMG submission 121299) | Permafrost microbial communities from Stordalen Mire, Sweden - 812S3M metaG (Illumina Assembly) | ecosystem: Environmental > Terrestrial > Soil > Wetlands > Permafrost | place: Sweden... | reverse complement strand
TTCCGATCGTGGCAGCATGAGTTTCGGAAGAAGTTCGAGGGAGGAGTGCAGAACCTGGCGAGTGAGACGATCGAGGGAGCGCACCTCGTGGAATCGGCGGCGCGGCTGGCGGAAGGTTCCGGAGCGGGGACAGGGGATGCGGCGCGGCTGAGGGAGATAGCGAAGAAGATCGAGGGGGCGGAAGCGAAGGAGGTCAACGAGATGGCGCGGTGGGGAGAACTGGAGGGGCTGATGGCGGCGTGGCCGGACCGGGCGCTGACGACGGAGTATCAATTGACCGTGGCGGGGACGCAGGCGGGTTATCCGCGGGTGATGGTGGACCGGGAGCGGGCGATGTACGCGGCGTGGTATGAGTTTTTTCCACGGTCGGCGGAGGGGCTGGGGGACAAGGGGTCGAAATTCCGGGATTGCCTGAACCGGATCGATGACGCGAAGGCGATGGGGTTTGACGTGATTTATTTTCCGCCGATCCATCCGATAGGGGAGACGAAGCGGAAGGGGCGTAATAACGCGGTGGAATCGGAGCCGGGTGATCCGGGGGTGCCGTATGCGATCGGGAACCGGAACGCGGGATGCCCGAATGGCGGGGGGCACAAGGACATCGAGCCGGCGCTGGGAAGTTTTGCGGATTTTGACTGGCTGATCGACGAGCTGGAGAAGCGCGGGATGGAGGTGGCGCTGGATTTTGCGCTAAATTGCTCGCCGGATCACCCGTATGTGCACGACAAGCCGGAATGGTTTTTCAAGAGGCCAGACGGGAGCATCAAGTACGCGGAGAATCCGCCAAAGAAGTATGAGGATGTGTATCCGCTGAATTTCTTCTGCACGGAGTGGAGGGCGCTGTGGGAGGAGATAACGGATGTGGTGCTGTTCTGGGCGGAGAAGCGGGTGCGGATATTCCGGGTGGATAATCCGCATACGAAGCCGGTTGCGTTTTGGGAGTATCTGATCGCGAAGGTGCGGGCGAGGTATCCGGACGTGATATTTCTGGCGGAGGCGTTTACACGGCCGAAGATGATGAAGGCGCTGGCGAAGGCGGGGTTCCAGCAGAGTTACACTTACTTTACGTGGCGCAACTTCAAGCATGAGCTGACGGAGTACTTCACCGAACTGACGCAAACGGAGATGAAGGAGTACTACCGGGGAAACCTATTCCCGAATACGCCGGATATATTGCCGTACCTGCTGCAACAGGGGGGAAGGCCGGCGTTTATAATAAGGGCGGTGCTGGCGGCGACGCTGTCGAGCGTGTACGGGATTTATTCGGGGTTCGAGCTGTGCGAGAATGCGGCGCTGCCGAACAAGGAGGAGTATCTGGATTCCGAGAAGTACCAATACAAGCAGAGGGACTGGAACGCGCCGGGGAACATCAAGGATTTGATTACGCGTCTGAACCGGATAAGGCGGGAGAACCGCGCGCTGCATGAGTATGACAACCTGCGGTTTTACCTTTCGGAGAATGAGAATGTGCTGTTTTACGGAAAGGCGACGGCGGCGCGGGATAACATCGTGTTGGTAGCGGTAAACCTGGACCCCTATCAATCGCACGATGCTTACATCCATGTGCCGGTGGAGGAATTTGGATGGATGGACGGCGATACCTACCAGGTGCATGACCTGCTGACGGATGAGCGGTATCTGTGGCGGGGGAGCCGGAATTACGTGCTTCTGAATCCGCAGACGAGGCCGGCGCATGTGTTCCGGGTAAGGCGGTGGCTGAGCCGGGAACAGGATTTTGATTATTACCTGTGACGGCTCCGGTTAGTCCGATTGAGTATGTGCCGGAGGATTATTTCCGGCCGATGGAGATGGGGGAGTTGTTTCCGAGAGGAGGGCGGCTGGAGGTGGATATGGGGTGCGGGGATGGGAGCTTCCTTGTAAGCATGGCGCAGAGGCATCCGGAGCGGAATTATCTGGGGACGGAACGGCTGTTTGGGCGGGTGCGGACGACGAGCAGGAAGGTGGAACGGGCGGGGCTCGATAATGTACGGTTGCTAAAGGTGGAGAGTGCTTATGTGGTGAAGCATCTTTTGCCGGCGGGGAGCGTCAGCCGGATTTATGTGTTGTTTCCCGATCCATGGCCGAAGCGGCGGCATTGGGCGCGGCGGTTGATTCAGGCGGAGTTTCTGGAGGCGGCGGCGGGGGCGTTGAGGCCGGGGGGGGAGTTGTGCATCAAGACGGATGACGGGGATTATTTTCGATGGATCGAGAAGATGGCGGCGGGGTGCGAGCGGTTTTCGCGCGAGGGGTGGGAGGAAGATGTACCGCGGACGGATTTTGAGCGGCATTATGTGGCGCAGGGGCGGGGGATTCATGCGGTTTGTTTGAGGGTGCGAGCGGTTAATGAAAGGCTGTAGCCGCAATTGGGAGGGTGAAGGGACCTAAGCGACCTAAGCAACCTAAGGGACGTCAAACCAATATTCCTGCAGGTTCACCAGGTCGGACACATCGGCTCTGTAAATCTGGCCGAAGCCGTTTTCGGCTATGTCGGTGAAGATCATCGAGTTGCGGTCGGGTGTAAGGAAGGGGTGGGAATGGAAGCGCTGGCCGAAACGGGGAAGGTTGCTCAGTTTTCGAATGCAATTGAGCCTAAGGCGCGTGGGGTCGTGCGGGTGATGGACGGAGAGTAACCGGTGCGTCTCGCCGGCGCTTTCGATGAAGAGGAATTTTCCCTCCGGATCGAACCCCGTATGGCAGTACCCCAATCCGCGCAGCGGAATCTCGGAGAATTGGTCCGTGGCGATGTCATATCGGCCGAGGTACATGATCCATTCGCCGTTCTCGCCTCCGTTGGCTTCGTAGAAAATGCCATTGCGCGTGATAACCTGATGGCAGAGCGCCGCGTTGTGCGCTCCGGGCGCATCCGGTGGACGCAATTCGCGCATGCCGGTGCCATCCCGCTTCACGGTCCACATGCCATTGTGGCCTTCGGGATGGTTGATGAGGAGGGTGTCGTCATCGACAAACAGGACATGGTGAAAATGGAACCCGGTTTCGACCACGGGGCGATACTCGCCGGTCCGGGTGTCGATCGTGGCGAGGACGATCCGGCCCATGGTCTTGCGCATCGGTTCGTGATCAATGTTCCAGTTCCATTGGCCCATGTTGCTGAGGGCCTCGCGGCGGCGCATGGCTACGGTAAAAGCCTCGCGATCGGCATGGATAAAAACGAACTGCGAACCGTCCGGGGAGAAATGATTCTGGCCGATGGGAACGCGTCCCGGCGGCAGCGTGGCCACGAGGCGGTTGGCAAGTGTCCGGACGTTTGTGGCCCGGATCTCGTCATCCTGGAAATACCAGACCTCGTTGCTGGTCCTATTGAGGGCGCTGAGGTGGGTGTAGATTCCGCGCAGGCGCCACTCGCACCACATAGGCCAGCCAGAGTCCTCCGTGTGACCATCGGTCAGTTGCACGATGCGCCCGGTTTCCATGTCGAGGCGATAGAGTTGCACCCAACCGGAGCGCTCGCTGTGGAAAATGAGGTAGCGCTGATCGGCGGTGATCGATGGAGTGAAGTAATAGAGCGGCCACGAGTTGCCGCGACCGGTGGTCAACTGCGTTAATTGCCGGCCCGTTTCAGGATCGCGGAACTCCCGCCACTCTGCCGGGAACTCCTCCCCGATGCCGGCGTGTTCGGATGATTCAGTCATATTGAGGGTTCATGAATGGCTGGAGGTCCAGCATCGGACCCACCATGCAAAATCCCGGATGGCTTTGACAACGCATATCCATTCCGGCCGGCGCAGGGGTGCATGGCTGGTGCGTAGCGGTTTTCAAGGGAGGGATGGAAGGAGGAGGTGCTGAGGACGGATTTTGAGCGACATTATGTGGCGAAGGGGCGGGGGATTCATGCGGTTTGTTTGAGGGTGCGATGATTGGGGTGAGAAGGTTGAGGCGCCCCTTTAGCTTGGGCCGTTCCGGACCGTTAGCTAGGGCGTTGCCCCAGGCTGGTATGAGACGGGCCTTCGGCCCTTAGAGACGGGGCTTTGGTCCTTAGTCAGTTGGCACGGTTTTGACCAGGTGTTGGTTGGTTAGGAAGGTGGAGAGGGTTAGGCGGGTTTTAGTTAGATCGAGGGTTACGGCGCCGGTTTCGGATTGAAGGAAGGGGGTTACTCCTTGTTTGTAGAGGGCGGCGGACCAGCGGGAGTCCTGGCCGATGGGGGCGGCGTAACCGGGGGCGCCACGGATCGCGGCGAATGGGTGGACGGCGTTGATGAATTCATCGGTTCCGGCGAGGTCGGCGGACTGGCCGTTGAGGACGACGATCGAAGCATGGATATCCCGGGTGTGATCGAGGAGCCAGTGCTCGCCGGTGAAGGCGCTGTCGGACATTAGCAATACACGGGTGGGGCCGTCCTCGATGCGGAGGATCAATGACTTATCGGCGGCGGTGCTTACTTCGAGGCCGGCGGGAGGATAAAGGACGGAGCAGGTGACGCCGGGGCCTAGCTGAAATTGATCGCCGGACTCGAGGATGGTTTTTGGGAGGTGGGATTTGTCCAGGGCGGCATGAAGGGCGCGGCGAGTCGAGGAGCGGTCGGTGAGGCTGGACTCGAATATTTCGTGGGGGGCGAAGTCATCGATGACCTCCTGATATGCGCCGATGCTGGCGGCGGCGCCGTGGGAGAGGATAAGACCGTCGAGACGATTGATGCCGCGGGATTGGAGGAATGGGCGGACGGTTCGCAAGTAAGAGGTCTGGTTGCCGCAATCGACGAGCCATACGGAATTGCGATTCTGGATGACGATGGCCTGGCCGGGTTTTAGGTCGAGGAGGGTGATGCGGCACCGGGGCATGTCCGATGAGGTTGAGACGAAGAAATGCCCACCGGGAAGGAGGGCGAAGAAATGGACAACGCCGAGCATGGCGGAGGCGAGGAGCCAGTTTGTGTTATTGAAGAGAAGGGCGATGGAGCCAAAGGAAAGCAGGGAGAATATGGCCTGGGCCAGGATGCAAAAGGCAATGGGGACCAGGAGAAGATTGGCGACGAAGCCGGAGGGGGTAATCAAATTGAAATAACCGGCGCTAAATGGAAATGAACCTATCGAAGCGGCGATTGAAACGCTTGCGAGGCCGGATACCCATTGCCAACCGGATTCGCCGGCGCGCTGCCATGCGGACCAGAGGGAGCGCGGGAGAAAGGGGTCGGGAAGGCCAAGAGGGAGGAGTGGTTTCCGGACGAGGTCGGCGAGGAGGATGATGGAGGCAACGACGCCGAAGGAGAATTGGAAGCCGGGTTGAAAGAGTTCGTTCGTATCCCAAAGGAGAAGAATGAGGGCGGCGGCGGCGAGGGTGTTGAAGGAGAAGGGCCGGCGCTCGGCAAAGGTGGCGCCGAACATGACGGCGGCCATGATGGCGGCGCGGACGCTGCCGGGACTAAGGCCGGTAATCAAGGCGTAAGCAAAGAGGATGGGGATAATGACTAATGCGAAGGCCCGGCGATGAATGCCGAGGGGCTTGAGAAGAAGGCTGAGGATGAGGGCGAGAAGGGCGACGTGAAGGCCATTGACGACGAAGAGGTGGAGGGCGCCGACGTGCTGGAAGAGTTCGCGATCGGCGACGGAGGTTTCCTGTTTGAGGCCGAGGGTGATGGTTTGGATAAGGCCGGAGATTTCGGGGTCGTTGTCGATGCCGAGGGTTAGGCGGCGTTGGAGGAATTGGCGGGAGGTTCTGGCCCAGGCTAGAAGGGGATTGCCTTTGCCTTGGGCGAGGAGGCGGCATTCCCCGGGGTAGTTGCAGGAGAGCTCGGCAAAGATGCCTCTGCGGGCGAGGTAGGAGGGGAGGTTGAATTCGCCGGGATTGCGCGGCGGGGGGATGGCGGTGATGGCAGCGGTAAGGGAGAGTTCATCGCCCCAGGCGGGAGGCGGGCCGGTCCAGTAGACCTGGACGGGGAAGGTGGTCTTGATGGCGCGGTTGGCGGAGGTGAGGCGGGTTACGCGGAACTCGAAACGGGAGTGGGTGGCGTGGGAGGCGTAGCCGGCGGGGACGGGGTCGGTGGTGACGATGCCGGTGGCGTGGATGAGGGGGGAGCCTTGAGTTAGGAGGGCGGCAGGGAGGCGGCCGGGGTTTTGGCGCCAGTCGAGGTCGTGACGAACGAGGAAGAACGTCAGGATTAGAAGATGGAATGGGAGGGAACGGCGGCCCAGGAAGACGGAGAGGGCGAAACAGAGGGATGCCAAGAAGGCAAAGGGGAGGCTGACGGGGAGGAGGTCGGAGAGGAGGATGCCGGGGACGGCCCAGAGGAGGATGCCAAGGCAGGGTTGGCGGGAGGGGGTGGGGCGCACACGGTTATTGCCAGCCTTCGGAAGGGGGAGGGTTCAAGTTCAAGTTAAAGTGTAAGTGCAAGAGGGAGGGCGATGGCGCGGGTGCAAGGGGAGGCCCTATCGGGAGAGGTTGGCGGCTTTTACCTGGTACTCGGGGTACTTGGTTTGAAGCTCGTTGAGGACTTTGGAGGCTTGGGTGGTGTTGCCGAGGCGGTTGAGGCAGTTATAGGCATTTTGCAGGGCAAGGGGGGTGATCTGGGGATCGTCGATGATTACGGCGATGCTTTGATAGATCTTGGCGGCGGCATCGAAGTCGGAGCGGGCAACCTGGATATCGCCGCTGAGCATGCGGCCCTGGGCGTTCGGGAGGCCCTCGGGCTGGAGGGCGCATGCTTTGTCGGCGGAAGCCTGGGAATCGTTGAGCTTGGCGGCATCGAGCTGGGCGCGGCCAAGGACGAGGAGGCCTTTGGCCTGGGAAACGGGATCGGTCTGGGGAGCGAGGTACTTGTTGATGGAGTCTATGGCGTCGGGGTATTGTTTTTCGCCAAGCTTGGCGCGGCCAAGGTTCAACCAATCGTCGGGGGTTACTTCGTCACGGGATGAAAGCTGGGTGAGGTATTTATCGGCATTGGGGTAGTCCTTTGCGGTAAGATAGGATGAGCCGAGGGAGCGAAGGACTTCCACAGGGACTTTATCCTTGGGGTTGCCGGCATTGTATAAGTCGACCTCGGCGGCGAGGTCGTCGCGATCTCCAAGGTTGTAGTAGGCGGCGATGATGCGGACCATGGCGCGCTCGAAGAATTGGGCCCTGTCAAGTTTGACGGCGTTCCGGAGGGGGGCGATGCAGGCCTTGTAATCCTTGGCGGAGCAGGCGGCGGAGCCGATCCAGTAATTGGCCTGGGCGGCGGCGGAGCTGTGGGGAAATTCTTCGAGCAGTTGCTTGAAGGTGTCGGCCATGCCGGCGTTATCCTCCTGCTCGCCGAGGATGAGGGCCTTTTGCTGGAGGGCGAGTTCGCGTTCCCTGGCCTTGGGGTAGTCATTGAGGAGCTGATTGAAGTCCTTGAGGGCGGAAGGGAGGTCCTTGGTCTGCTGGAAAGCAATGGCGCGCTGAGCAAGGGCGGAGGGTGCGAGCTTGTTGAGGGGGTAATCCTTGAGGAACTGGGTCAGGGCGGTGATGGCCTTGTCGGGCTGCTGGGTCTGCATGTAACACCAGCCGAGCTTGAAGAGGGCCTCCGAGCGATAAGCGGAGCCGAGAGTGGAATCCTGGAGCGATGCGTAAACGGGAGCAGCGTCGGCGTATTTTTTGGTCTTAAAGAGGGCCTCGGCTTTAAGCAAGGTGACCTGGTCGCGTTTGGTGGGCTCGGGGTTGCCGGAGAGGAATTGGTCGATGGCGGGGATGAGGCCGGGATCGTCGATGTTATAGAGGCTGATGAGGTGCTCGTACCTGGCCTCATCGGCGTAAACGGAGGTGGGATAGTCTTTGATGACCTGCTCGTAGATGGTGCTGGCGCCGGGGAAATCGCCCTGCTGGCGCTTGGAATTGGCGGCTAGGATGAGAACCTCGGGCTTGATATCGGCGGGGAGATCGTCAAAGGCGGCCTGGTATTGGGCGAGGAGTTCCTTGTATCTGCCGGACTCGTAGAGGACGCGGAGAAGGCCGATCTGGGCAATGGGTTTCCAGTCGCCGATCTCCGGAATGGCGAGGGCTTTATTGAGAAGGGCGGCGCCTTTGTCGGGCTGGCCGAGATCGATGTTGAGCAAGCCGGCTTTGACCAAAGCCTCGACTTTGATCGTGGGCTGCTGGGCCTCTTTGGCGAGGGCCTGGAATTGCTCCAGGGCATCGGCCTTGCGGCCATAATTTGAAAGGATCTCGGCGAGGGCGAGGCGGCTGGGTTCGCGGTAGGGGTCATCGCCTTTGGTGTCGACGATGTCCTCATAGGTAATGCGGGCCTCCGAGGGGAGCTTTTCGGCCTCGAGGCAGCGGGCGCTGTAGAACTTGGCGGCGAGGGCGACGGCGGGGTCGGCGAGGCGGACCGAGGCTTTGCGGTAGTAATCGAGGGCGGCGTCGTAATCTTTTGCGGCGTAGGCCATATCGGCAAGGCGATAGGCGGCGGGGCCGATGAACTGGCCGATGGAGTAATTGAGAAGGAGGGTCTGGTAGGAGTTTTTCGCGGCGTTGAGGTTGCCGATTTTTCGATAACATTCGCCGAGGCGAAACAAGGCGGATTCGCGGTCGAGGGCGGGAGCGTTCGGGTAGAGACTGAGATATTTCTCGTACTCGGGAGCAGCGGAATCGACGTTGCCGTGGGAGTAGAAGGTATTGGCAAAATCGAGCTGGACCTGATCGGCGGTTTCCATGCTGGCGTGGGCGGCCGGGATGGGAGGCGGCACGGCGTCCTCGTTGATGGTGGGGGCGGCGGCGCGGGGAGCCGGGGTGGCGACGCGTGCAGGGCGGGGAGTGGGACTCTCGAAGGGCTGGATGGGGACGGCGGGAGCGGTGGGGATGTTCTGGTCCTGATCGACGGGGATGGCGCGGCGGACGGGTACGTCGTCCTGGGCGGGGGAGGAGAGGGGGAGCGCGGAGAGGAGCAGGAAAATGCAGAATGCGGAATGCGGAATGCGGAATGAGGGGAGGAGAGCGGAGATTGCGGATTGCGGATTGCGGATTGCGGATTGGGGGAGGAGGAATCCAGAGAGGGCACGCGCGAGGTGCGCGGTGTATTTCGAATTTCGAGGTTCGAATTTCGAATTTTCCATGGAGCTAGGCGCCGCTGGAGGATGCGAAGGCTATGTTCCAGATATTGGCCTGACGACAGATATCGAGGACGTTCATGATGGATTCGTAGGCGGCTTTTTTATCGCCACGAAGGATCACGGCCTGATCGGGGAAGAGTTTGGCGAGTTCGCGGAGCTTGGCAACGAGCTCTTCGGGGGTGATGGGCTGGTGATTGAAAAAGATGGTGCCGTCTGGTTTGACGTTGACGACGACCTGGCCGACGTAGGCGTTGGCGTCCTTGGAATGGGTGGCGGTGGGGATCTTGACGTCGAGTTCCTTCTCGGCGAGGGAGAAGTTCCAGGTGACGATGAAGAAGACCAGGAGGACAAGGAGGATGTCGACCATGGGGGCGATCTGGAAGCCGAAGACTTCGGGCTTGGCGTGACGGCGGAAATTCAAGGGAAAGTTAAAGGTTGAAAGTTAAAAGTTAAAAGTAGGAGGGGGACATCGACGGGTCCGGCTCTTTGAGAAATTAAAAATCGTCTTCGACGCTGACGCGGGATTTTTCGGAGGTGGGGTCGCGGCGGCGGTTGTAGTTGAGGGCGAGGAGGCCGAGGATGTGGGTGGAGGCGATCTCGAGGTCGGAGATGAGGCGCTGGACGCGACCGCGGAAGAAGGCGTAGAAGGCCATGGAGGTGATGCCGAGGATGAGGCCGCCGGCTGTGGCGACGAGGGCCTCCGAGACGCCGCCGGCGAGGAGCATGTTGCGGGAGGCCTCGGCGGTCTGGCGACTGGCGAGGACGCCGAAGGATTTGATGATGCCGATGACGGTGCCCAGGAGGCCGATCATGGGGGAGAGCATGCCGATGTCGGCCAGGTAGACGATGCGATTCTGGAGAGAGGCGGCCTGGGTGGCGCCTTCGGTTTCGGCGATTTCGCGGACGATGGCGTACTCTGCGTTGGGATTGCGGGTGGCGAAGTCGAGGGTGCGCTGGACGATGCGGGCGACGATCTCGTTATGGCGGGAGGAGATGGCGAGGAGGCCGTGGTAGTCGCGCTTCTTGAGGAGGACGTCGGCGGTGTTCATGAAATGAGCGGAGACGACGGCGCCACGACGCATCGTAAAGAGATAGGTCAGCACGAGCATGACCGTGACCACGGAAAGGATACCGAGGGGATAAATGGCCCAGCCGCCGCCGCTGACGAGGTCCAGGACCGTGGTGGTGCCGGCGGGAACGGGGCTGGCATCGGGAATGGCATTGCCGGTGGGAGCGACGGTGGTGATCTGGGCGAAGGCCGCGACCGGCCCCAAAAGGAGGCCAAAGAGCGAACAAAGGAGCGGTTTCATCAGGTAAAGGGGGGTATAGTAAGGCGGCGCGGAAGGGGTTGCAACTATTGGCAGAGAGGAGAATGGGTCAGTGGGATGAAGGGAAGACGAATGTTGGGGGGAATTGATTCAACGGGACCTTGCGTGGTGGTAGGGTTCAGCTTCATATTCCTCCCAATGAACGTGCCGCTGACAGCAGAACTTCACCGGGACGGCGAATGGTATGTGGCCTTTTGCCCCGAGGTTCCGGAGGCCAATGGCCAGGGACGGACCCAGGAGGAATGCCTTGCAAGCCTGCGGGAGGCAGTTCTGTTGCTGATGGAGGACCGGCGGGAGGATGCAATGTTAGGCATCACCGTTTAAGTGCGTCGAGGGTCCATTCGCAAAGCTCCTCCTGCCAATGCCCCTGCGCGTCGCGAGCAGCAAATATGCCGGTCATATCTCGATCGTCGCCATCACCCCCCGCCCGCTTGTCCGCGCCAAGGCTACGCAATGTGACGACCCCCGAGGCGTCGAAGCTGTAATCGAGCGGACGCCCCCATGCGTCTGTTGTTGCCGTATCGTAGTTGGGCATTGGAGGCAATACCGAGAGGTTGGCGGGCAAAAGATTGAACTGATGCGCGTACCGAATGATGCGGCGTTTGGTGACGAACATACGTCCCGCCGTGAGGCTACGCGGCGGAACCCTATCAATGAACCCAAGGAAAAGCGCTGCGACGAGAAGCAGAGCGGTCGCAGCCAAAGCGATCTTAAACGGAGTTCTCACTCAAGGAAGCAGTCGTAACGGGAATCTTTCCCCAACGCGGCGGCGGTGTCGAGTTTTTGGCGTATCCTGCAACGGGTGCCGTTATCCCTACTGAGGCGCCCCTTCAGGGCTTGTCCCTTTGGGACCGGTTAACCCAGGGCGTTGCCCTGGGCTGGCTTAGGACGGGCCTTTGGCCCTTAGATGCAGGAGGCCGCGATTCTTCTTTGCCTTCTTTTTGAATGCTTCCATTTCCGCCTTCACGTCTCCGGCGGGGATGGTTCTGCCGGCGCGGATCGAATCCATGCCCTGGGTGATTTTGCCCCGGACCTCGGCTTTCCAGACTTCGTCACGCTGCATGAGAAGGCGGAGCGCTTTACGAACTACGTCGCTTGCGGTTTCGTATTCGCCGGCGGAGACCTTCTGGCGGATGAATTGTCTCATTGGTTCGGTCAAGGAAACATCCATACGGTATACTCCCCTTGCTCACGGCAGGATGCACGAGGATAATCTGGGGATCGCCCTCGAATGAGCATCGCTACGAAACCTGACCTTACGAAGAAGGTGCATGACCTGCCGCATAAGCCGGGGGTGTATCTTATGCGGGATCGGTTGAACCGGGTGATCTATGTGGGGAAGGCGCGGGACCTGAGGAAACGGGTGGGGTCGTACTTTTTGCCGTCGCGGCTGGGGAATGCGGACCTGAAGACGCGAGCGCTGCTGGATAGTGTGTGGGATTTTGAGTTCCATACGGTGCGCACGGAACCGGAGGCGCTGCTGCTGGAGGGACGGCTGATCAAGGAGTATAGGCCGCGGTATAATGTATCGTTTCGCGATGATAAGCGGTTTTTGCTGGTGAAGGTGGATATGGCGGACGGGTGGCCGCGGTTCCGGCTGACGCGGTTTAAGAAGGATGATCAGGCGCGGTACTTCGGGCCGTTCCCGAATGCGGGGGCGCTGAGGCAGACGCTGGCGTTCATGAGGAAGCGGTTCGGGGTGCTGACGTTCGGGCGGGGGGTGCCGACGGAGCGGGAGTTGAAGAGCTCGACGTACCAGGTGCCGATGAAGCTGGCGGACATCACGATTGAACAATACGGGGAACGGATCGAGGCGGCGTGCGACTTCCTGGCGGGGAAGTCGCGGGAGGCGCTGGAGGTGCTGGAGGAGGAGATGAGGAAGGCGGCGAAGGAGCTGAATTTTGAAAGGGCGGCGCAGATAAGGGATATGGTGGATAACCTGAGGCAGACTACGAAGCCGATGCGGCGGTTTACGCGGCATACGCTGCCGAGCGCGATCGATCCGGCGGCGGACTTGAGGGCGCTGGGGGATGCGCTGGGGCTGAAGGATGGGCCGGGGGTGATGGAGTGCTTCGATATATCGAATATTTCGACGACGCACATCGTGGCGTCGATGGTGGCGTTCAAGGAGGGGGCGCCGGACCGGTCGAATTACCGGCGATACCGGGTGAAGACTGTCGAAGGGCAGAATGACTTTGCGAGCATGGCGGAGGTGATAAGGCGGCGGTACTCGCGCATCCTGCTGGAGGCGCGGGAGCGGAATCCGGAGACGGCGGAGTACTCGCAGGAGGCGCCAGGGGAGGCGCTGGAGAGGCTGGCGGGCGCGGAGGAAGTTGTGGCGGTGGATGAGGATGGGAATGAGAGGCCGGATTTGCCGCAAAGGAGTTTTGCGCCGGTGCGGCTGCCGGATTTGATCATTGTGGACGGAGGGAAGGGGCAACTCTCGGCGGCTTGCAAGGAGCTGCAACGGCTGGGGCTGCACGAGCTGCCGATCATCGGGCTGGCGAAGGAGTATGAGGAGATTTACCGGCCGGCCCAAGCGCTGCCGTTGCGGCTGCCGGAGGACTCGGGGGCGTTGCACCTGCTGCAGCGCATCCGGGATGAGGCGCACCGGGTGGCGAACGGGTATCACCAATTGCTGATGAAAAAGCGGGTGGCGGAGAGCATTCTGGACGATTGCCGGGGGGTGAGCCAGACGCGGAAGCAGGCGCTGCTGAGGCGGTTCGGGTCGGTGGACCGGCTGAGGAAGGCGAGCGTGGAGGAGGTGGCGACGGTGGAGGGGATAGGGGGGAAGCTGGCGGAGGGGATACTCGAATTCCTAAGGGAAAGAGGTGGAGAGAATTGCTAATTGCTAAAGTGAAATTGATAATTGGGGAGAGAGAGCGCCGCGAGCGCTGTCTTCAATTAGCGATCTCACTTTAGCAATTATCAATTTCCCTCATGCTTTTTAGATTTTCGATTGCGGCGCTTTGTTTCGGGTTTTGTCTGGGGACGCTGGGGCAGGATGCGGTTACTGCGGTGCAGCCGGCGGCGGCGGCGAGCCCGAGCCCGAATTATCCGGTGGCGCCGGGGTATCCGGCGGCTACACCGGATATGACGCCGGCGGCGGCTCCGGCGGCTCCGGCGGCGAATGAGAATACGCTGGCGCCGAGCTGGGAGACGCAGAGGACGGCGCGGACTTATGTGCTGCAAATCCCGGCGCCGCGGGGGCAGATTACGGACCGGCTGGGGCGGCCGCTGGCGCAGACGCGGGTGAGTGATAACCTGGCGCTGAATTTTCCGACTGCGCCGCCGATGAGCGATGATGATACGCTGGTGTTCGCGCATGGGCAGATCGGGCTGGCGCGGACGCTGCTGGATAAGGAGATCGCGGTGTCGGATGAGGCGATCCTGAAGCATTACCACAACCGGGGGTTGCTGCCGATGGACATCGCGATGGACCTGTTGCCGACCGAGGTGGCGACCATCAAGCAGCAGGCGCCGGAGCATTTGACGCTGCACGCGATGTACCAGCGGTTTTACCCGAATGGGCCGCTGGCGGGGCACATCCTGGGATACGCGGGACGGAGCGGGCGGCAGGCGGACGGGCCGGTGCAGAATAATGATCTGCTGTGGCCGGTGGCGGAGGGGCGGGAGGGGCTGGAGCAGACTTTTAACATGCAACTGACGGGGAGGAATGGGCAGATGAACCTGGCCTTTGACGCGGCGGGACAGAAGGCGTCGGAGAAGATCGCGATCCCGCCGCAGCCGGGGGCGAATGTGATCACCACGCTGGATGAGGATGCGCAGCGGATCGTCGAGGAGGCGCTGGACAAGGTGGCAAAGCGGGGGGCGATCGTGCTGGTGGACGCGACGAACGGGGACATTGTGGCGATGGCTTCGACGCCTTGTTACAACCCAAATGCGTTTGTGCCAACCATCTCGGCGGCGGCCTTCAAGGCGCTGGAGGATGACCCGAATATCCCGTTGCTGCCGCGGGCGTTCCGGTCGGCATACCCGCCTGGGTCGACGTTCAAGGTGCCGGTGGGGATCGCGGCGCTGGAGAGCGGGGCGATCAAGCTGGACAGCGAATTCTCGGGGCCGCCGTCGATCGAGATCGGGCGGCTTGTATTCCACAACTGGAAGAAGACGGACGCGGGGATGCTGGACTTTGTGGATGCGCTGACGCAGAGCTGCGACACGTGGTTTTACCAGGTGGGAATCAAGACCGGGGCGGACCCGATCATCACATGGGCGCAGAAGATGGGGTTCGGGGTGAAAAGCGGAATCCCGCTGGCGAGCGAGGCGGAGGGGCGTGTACCGACGCAGGATTATATGAAGAAGGTGTACGGGCGGAAGTTCCTGGACGGGGACGTGGCGAATTTCTCAATCGGACAGGGGGACCTGCTTGTGACGCCGCTGCAAATGGCGGAAGCGATGGCGGCGGTGGGCAACGGGGGGACGCTGTACCGGGCGCGGCTGGTGCAGCAGGTGCAGACGTATAACAACCAGATCGTGACGGCGTATAACGTAGAGGCGAAGACGGACCTGGGGATTGACCCGAAGATATTGGCGGCGGTGAAGAAGGGGATGATCGCGGTGGTGTCGAGCCCGGCGGGGACGGCGGGGAAGGCGGCGATCGAGGAGGTGCAGATCGCGGGAAAGACGGGGACGGCGCAATGGGGGCCGAAGGCGCGGCAGCGGGACGCGGCGTGGTTCGCGGGGTTTGTGCCGGCGGACAATCCGAAGTATGCGTTCGCGGCGGTGTACGAGGGGGAGATCGGGGAGAGCACGCACGGCGGGACGTATTGCGCGCCGATCATCGCGAGCATCATGAAGCAGTTATTCAAGGATGAAGCGAAGGGGAAGAAGGGGGGGCATGGGCGGCATCATGCGAAGGCGGCGAGTCCGACGCCGACGCCTACGCCGGCTGAGCCGAATGACTGAGGGATGAGGCCGGAACGGGGTTCAGGTTCCGGTGAAAGAGTAAGTGCAAGACACGCTGGCGCGGGGGGAGGCGGCAACGGGAGGGGCTTACTAACTATATACCAGGAGGCGCTGAGTCACGGAGACGAGCATGTGGTGGTTCCTGATCTTCGCGATGGTGGCGTTATTGAGGTCCTGGCCTTCGGCGACGAGGAGGAGGCCGCTGGGACTGTAGATGCCCTTGGCGAGACGCATGCCGGGAGTGAGCTCGTCGACCATGATCTCGCGGATGTTGCGGGGCAATTCGGCGATCTGGGTGACTTTGAAGAAGAGGCGGACGGCTTCGGGATCGAAGCGCTTGCCGGACTCTTTCATGATGCTGTCGACGGTCTGCTGCTTGGGCATCGTGCTTTCCACAAAGTAGACGGCGAGGGCAAGGCAGCGGGCGGTCCAGGGGATGTTTTCGCCGGCGATGCCGTCGGGATAGCCCTTGCCATCGAATTGCTCGTGATGGGCGCGGATGGTCTCGCCGACGGCGCGGAGCTCGTCGACGAAGGAGGCGAGGGTCTGGCCGTAGGCGGGGTGATTTTTGAGGGTGGACATCTCATCGCGGCTCAAGGCTGTGGGATGGGTGAAGTATTTGTGGAGAAGGTCGCGCTCGAAGCCGATGAGGCCGATGTCGTGAAGCCAGGCGCTGACGGTGAGGACGTGTTTTTCGTCTTCGGTAAAATGGGAGGTGTCGGCCATGCGGCGGCAGATCTCGACGACGGCCTTGGTGTGCTGGCCGATGAGGGGATAGAACGTGTTGGTGATGCGGTAGCAGAGCTCGAGGGATTGCTCGAAATTGGTCTTGAGGGCCTCGTTGGCGGAGTCGATCTCCCGCTTTTGATTGAGGAGTTCCTGAAGATTGGCCTGGAGCTCGGCATTGGCGCTGGAGAGTTTTTCGTTGAGGCGAACGGACTCGGTGTGGAGGCGGTGATTGGCCTCGTAGAGCTCGAAACGCTGGACGGCGTTCTTGACCGTGGCGAGGAGCTCGGCGCGGAGCCAGGGCTTGCCGATGAAGCGGAAGATTTCGCCGCGATTGATGGCGTCGATCATCGTGTCCAGGGAAAGGACGCCGGTGATGAGCATGCGGGAAGTGGAGGGGCGCAGCTCGCGGGCCTTTGCGAGGAAGTCGAGGCCGGCCATCTCGGGCATGCACTGATCGCAGATGATGACCGAGAAAGCGGTTGTGGCGAGCCAATCGAGAGCGACCGTGGGACTGGTGGCCGTGACGACGCGATGGCCCTCCCACTTGAGCTGCTCCTCGATGACGCGAAGGACCGACTCGTCGTCGTCGACAACGAGGATGGGCGCGGTAGCCATTTCCAGCTCGCGCAGCGCGCCCGTGGATTCCCTGAGTGCCTCAACCATGGGCGGAAAAAGTGCGGTGCAGCGACTTTCCTCCCGAAGTGTATGCGGTGCGCAGGGTGTGAAGTTGATTGGTGGCGGAACGAACCTTCCGGAGGTCGTCGGCGGCAGTGTCCATCATGCGGGAAAGGAGGCGCCTGTTCTGGCGGGTGGATTCCAGGAGCTGGGTCAAACGGGCGCGGGCGTGGGGATCGCGGTTGGCGTGGAGGCGGGCGGCCTCGGCGGAGAGATCGGCGAGGATGGAGGCCTTGATCTGCTGGGTCTTGCCGACGGCGGCGAAGTCGCGGGAGAGAAGGGCAGCAGTCTCGCTACGGGCCAGCATTTCGCAGGCGCCAAGCAATCTCCATAACCGGTCATTCATGAGCAAAAGGCCAAGGGCCAGGTTTTATCGGGGTTGTCTAAAGGGGGGGCGCCTTGGACGAAGTTAAAAGTGAAAAGTTAAAAGTTAAAAGTGGTTCCTGCCGCTTCGCGGTTTTCTAGGCGGCGCGGGAGACGGAGCGGTTGAGCATCTCGGCCCAGGCGTCGCGAATCTTGCCGAGGAGGCGCTCGACGACGCGGATGGGTTCGGGATCCTTGCGAAGATTGGCCTGTTGGAGCTGGTCGATATAGTAGTCGTAGAGGGCCCACATGCGCTGGGAGAAGCCGCCGGGGACCCTTAAATCGAGGCTGACCTGGAGCTCGCGAAGGATTTCCTGAGCCTTGACGAGGTTATTGCTAATAATCTCGTAGCGGCGGGCGAGATCGGGCTCCTGAAAGCCGTTGATGGCGATGGCGGTGCTGCGCAGGGCGCCATCGTAAAGCATCAGGATGAGCTGCCCGGGAGTGGCGGTGGAAATGGCCATCGCGCGGTAGGATTTTGCGAATTGGGCGGGGGAGGGTTGCATGGGATTTATTCCTCATTGGCGCTCGAGATAACGAGCTTTGCGAGGCCGGCAATGGTGCTGGCGCTCGGGTAATTCGGATCTGCTGCCAGACTTTTTGCGCGCTCGACCGCCTCTGGCCTCACGTCGGGCTGCGTTTGTAGCATATTCACCAGTTTTTCCTGTTGCGCTGGCTGGAATGTATCTCCGACCGCCTCGGATGGAGTTGCCTGAGTTGTTGTCTTGGGCGTTATCGCCGTGGGCGGTTGGTTGACCGCCCCTGCTGTTACGGATCGGATGTTCATTCTTTTTGGCGTACTTAGATATCGGCGTCGGAGAGAAAAAGTTTAATATTAATTCAAGGGTAACTACTGATTATATGCCCAGCAGACTCCTGTAGGTCTCGTGCGCAACATATTTCCCGAATTGCATGGGGCTTTCGAGGATGTTCGATCCATCGGAGGCAATGGGCAACTGTTCATTGTCCTGATCGACGGCGAATTGCTTTGCGGCGACGGCGATCTGGGGATTGCCGGAGTCGAAGAGATGATCGAAGACCCAGCGCTGGACGCCGGAGCGGGCATCGACGAGCTTGCAGCGGACGCCGATGGAGACGGGGCGATAGGGGGAATAATGGGTGAGATCGGTGAAAAGGACGCCCTCGACGCCGTAGTCGTTGATGAGGCGGAGGAGGAGGTCGCGAGGGATGACCTGGACGGAAGAGACCTGGGAGATGCCGAAGTGGGAGCGGAGCTCTTCGCGGCTGATGGGGATGACTTCGAAGGCGGAGGTTTTGGTGAGCTCGGCGTGGAAGACGAGATCGAGGTCGGAGGGGGCGACCTGCTGCTGCTCGTCGAAATAGATGGGCAGGACGGCGACGCGTCGGATGGGGACGCTATCGGCATTCTCGTGGTAACTGGGGATGACGGGCTGGACGACGTTATTGACCACTCTGGAGGCGGTGGCGCATCCGGCCAGGAGGAGGAGGATTGACGTTAAAAGTAAGAAGTTAAAAGTGAGAAGTGGCTTGGACCGCTTCGCGGGTTTTGAGAAAACCTGGATCATTTGCATCGAATTTTGGAATTCAAGGATTCTAGGCGGCGGTTGCGGAAGAGCTGCTGGCGTTGGCATTGGCCGACGCCTGGGTCGATGCGGAACTTGTGCCCGAGGAGCTGGATGAGGCGGTGCCGCCGTTGAGAACGGCGGTGAGGGTGGCTTCTTCACTTTGATACTGGCTCTCGGCGGTTTCCATGTTGGTGAATTCCGTGGTGAGCTGGGCTTGCTCCTGGGTGAGCTGGCTCTCGAGGGTGGTGATCTGGGTGGAGATGGTGTTGGATTGGGCGGTGAGGTCGGTAGTCTCGGTGTTGATGACGCCGTTGGGGCCGGTGGCGTTGGTGATATATTTGTCGAGCTGAGCGACCAGGCCGTTGGGGTAGGTGGTGAACATTTGGTCGATCTTGGCTGGGTTGTCCTTGATGGCGCTGTTGAGCTGGGAGGAGTCGAGGACGGAAAGCAGAGGGCTGGTGCCGGTGAAGCCGATGCCGATGCTATCGAGGGAGTTGATGCCGCCGGTCATGCCGGAAACCGAGTTGAACATGATGTTCTGCAAGTCGGTCTGCATGCTGGTGATATCCTGATTGCCAGAAAGAGGATTGGTCGAGACGGTGCCGTTGGCGTTGGTGGTGGTTTGAGTCTGGGCGGTGATGTAGGTCTGGACGGTGTTGTAGGCGGAAATAAGATTGTTGATCGCGCTGGAGATGTTGGATGTATCGGTGGCGACGGTTACAGTCTGCGGGCCGAGGGAGGTGGCGTTGACGGTAAGGCCGGCAATGCCATCGACCGAGGCATCGAGGTCATTGGACGCGCTGGTGAAGGTGCTGCTGTTGTTGATCGAGAATTCGGCGTTTTTGCCCTGCGTAAAGATCGTGCCGGAGCTGTTCAAGCCCATGGCGGCGAGGAGGCCGCTGGAAGCCTCGCTGACGGCGATGCCGGTGGCGCCGGTGGAGTTATTGGTAAGGGCGAACTGGCTATTGGCGCTGTTGAAGGTGGCGGTAACGCCGGCGCTGGAGTTATTGATGCGCTGGAGGACGGTCTGAAGGCTGTCGATGTTGACGTTGAAGGAGATCGAGACGCCGTTGATTTCAAAGGCACCCTTGCCGGTGCTGTCGACATCGGTCACAGGGAGCTTGAGGCCGGAATCGGCGATGGTCGCGTTGAGGGCGACAGAGCCGAGGGCATTGGCGGAGATGACGGTGCCGGTGGGATCGGTGCTATTATTATAGAGGGCGGTGGCGGAGAGGAAGTTGCTGGTGTCATTCTCCGCGCCGAGGACGATAGGGGTGGCAGGAGTGGTGGTGCTGGAGAGCTTGATGGTGTCGCTGCCCGGGTCGTAACTGGCGGAGACAGCATAGTTCGTGGCCTCGGCAATG
>Ga0182030_10009454_pt1 | contig 19953 bp, 7 predicted proteins | sample 812S3MmetaG_FD_121299 | JGI IMG/M metagenome (GOLD analysis project Ga0182030, IMG submission 121299) | Permafrost microbial communities from Stordalen Mire, Sweden - 812S3M metaG (Illumina Assembly) | ecosystem: Environmental > Terrestrial > Soil > Wetlands > Permafrost | place: Sweden... | reverse complement strand
CGGTCCCGCTACACCTGGCACAGTGAAATCGGGGCAACTTCATCGTGACCTGACCGAACAGCGTCGCGACCGCGTGATCCCGGCAATCTTTCATTGTCAATCTTTCATGTGGCAAACACCATCGCAATGCGGCAATCTGGCCGCCCGACCGCGTGGTCCCTCGCCTGTGCGGCAGCGATCTCCCGCTGCACATTCGCCAACAGCAGTTTTGCCTCCGACAGGGTCAGTCCCAGATTGGCGATATCACCAAGGCCATCAGGCCTCTTGATCTCTATGAGGTCCGTGCCTGGATCCTCGCTCCCGGCGCCGGTTTTCACCAACCGCAGAATCCATGCCACGCCCTCACCCCGGTCATAGTAGAGGCGCGAAAATATCGGACCCACCCGGGCACCCCCAGTTTCGCGGCGGTCTCCGTTATTGGGGGTCCCTCGTTTCCCTCGCCCGGCACCACATAGATATGACTCCCTTTTTCATTCACCGAACCCGGTCACTTCGACGGTTATATTCGAAGGAGTCGGCGCAGCCGAGGTTGCGCCGCTTGCCTGCGCCATCTGTTGCGCCGACTGTGCCGCGGCCGCCGCTGTCGCCGACGCCGCGCTGATCGCACCGACATTTGGGGCGGCGACGGTCGGCAGCCCGCTCGTCTTGCCCCCGACCTGCACGTTTGCCGCATTCATCACCGTCAGCGCAGCAAGATTGGCGTTGCCGGAGGAGCGGATACCTGCCTCGCCGGCGTCGATGATGCCTTCCGGTGCCACCAGGTTCAGTTGCCCAGGCGGCGTGCCCGCGAGTGGCGCCAACGTCGCGATGCCGGCACCCGTAACGGTCGCGCTGGGCGCGAGCGTTATTTGGCCAAACTGATTATACGCGACCTGGATCGGCGTGGAGGCGCTGGTAGTATTGGCGCCGCGGCCGGCATTGATGTTGCCCGTTGCCGACCACACGGTGATATCCCCACCAAGCACCGTAAAAATCCTGCTCTGTCCCAGCACAACGTCGCCCAGCGAATAGATGTCGATGTCGCCGCCGCCTTCGGTCAGGATCCCAGTGCCGCCCGGCGGCGGCGCGCCGCTGGCAAGGCCCAGCGTCGTCTCCCCGCCGGGGGTCAGCAGCGTGATGTTGCCGCCGTGCAGGCTCACGATGCTCGATGAGATCGGAATCTTCTGGCCAGCGCTCAGGATGGGCTGCGTGGTGGACGGATTGGTCTCATAACCCGACGACAGGGTGATGTTGCCTGCGGACGTCGTTCCGGCGGGGAACAGGGCGGCAATCGCTTCCCGTCCCCTGGAGTAGCTCTTGAAGCGCACGCTGGCCGGATTGGTGAATTCGAGTCCGCTCGCCGCCAGTTCGTCGAAATACACGTCGTCCAGCAGGAACTGGCGGCGCTGCTCGATGGGCAGGGCCTGGAAGAACACCAGCGCACCGGCGGCGTTACCCTGGTAGTTGTCGTTCTGTTGCAGATATGTCAGCAGCTGCGTGGCGTAGGTGTCGGCCACCACTCCAGTGCCGACGCCCACCGGCGTGCCGGCGGACGCTTGGTTGCCCGGATTCAGATAGAGATTGGCGAAGCCGGTCCAATCCGGCCCTGACGCGCCGACGCCGGCCAACACGGTGATGTCGGCGCCGCCGCTGCCGACCTGCGCGTTGGGATTGAGACCCAGGCTTTCGATCGTGCCCTGGTCCGCCTCATAAATATTGCCGCCGGCCTGCACCCAAAGCTGGCCCGCGCCCGCGATCGCCGCACTGGCATAGATGATGTTGCCGCCGGCCTCGATCTCCGACACGTCGGACGCGTTGGCGTTGTAGATCAGGTCGCTGGTGCTGATCTTGGCGCCATCCGACGGCATGACGTTGTTTTGCTCCGATACCGCCGTCGCTGGCTCGACGATGTTGTCGCCCGCCAGCATGCGCACCGATTTGCCGGCGACATACCAGGTGCCGGTGATGGCGCCTGCCGGCGTCTCGAACGTCAGCGTTTCGCCCAGGTGCAGATCAACGATGTTGCCGCCTGCGTACACCAGGGCCGGCACCAGGTCGCCTTCATGCAGATTGGTCGCCGTGTCCGGCCCGAATGCGAACAGATTGTCGTTGACGGTGCCCGCGGAGATGCAGGTCGGCGTGCAAACCGGCAGCGCGCTCGATGCAAGATTGTTGGCAACGGAACTGACCGACGTCGTCACGCGGCCGTTATGCGGGTTGGTCACCTGCGTCACGTTGAACAGCCGATAGGCGGGGTCTGTCGGGGTCGCCGTTGCGGCGGTGCTGGCGCCCGAGATATCGAACACCCCCGGCGTGCCGCCGCCGCCGACGCCCACATATTGGTCGGCATAGATCGCTCCGCCGGCGAGCAATGTCAGTTGCCCGGTCGGCGCAGGAGCCAATTCGATCGAGGCCGGCTCGGTGGGGACGCCGCCAGCGTAGATATTGCCGCTGGGGGCGTCCACCAGCAGGGTCGGCGGATACATCCAGACATCGTTGGTCGGCACTGCGTTGGCCAGGAACGCGACCTGGTCGGCACTCGCCGCGCCGGATTGCGTGCTTGGCGTCACGTTGCCGCCGGCAGAGTAGAGCGTGATCGATGTGTCCGCCTGCCACAGCGAGAACCATGTGTATCCCAGGCAGGCGCCGGAACAGCTCGACGATACTGTCTGCGTGGCGTCGGCCTGCACCAGCCGTGTCGCATCGCCGACACCGCCCAGCACCAGATCGCCGCGCGTCGTCAGGGTGACGCTGGCATCTCCCGGCACGATGATGGGCCCACCAAGCGAATCGGCGGAAACCGCCTCCAGCGGGCTGGTCGCCGTTAAGTCGAGCGTGTCGGCGTGCCCGTAAACCGGATCCACCTGGCCGATCGATCCCGCCTGCACGTCCACCGTGCCGCGGAGCTCGGTGATGGTGCCGTTCATGTCGTCCTGCCGGGTCGAAGCGCCGTTGAGCATGCCGGCCACCTGGATGGTGATGGTACCGCCCCCTGTCAGCGTCGTGGCGGTGGTGCCGTTCGCCTGCGTTACCACCTGGCCGGTCGATGCCACGGCCACGTCCAGGCCATGGCTTTCGGTATAACCGGAGGCAGGATTGATCACCGGCGTCGTCACGCCGGCATTGCCGCCAGCCTTGATCGTCACGTTGCCGCCGCCCAGCGCTCCAATGCCGGCGAAGCCCGTCAGTGTTGCCACCTCGGTCGCGATGTTGCTGCTGGTGGGTGACGGCAACGCGTAGGTGCCGAAATTGATCCACCACGCGGTCGGCTGCGTCTGGCCGTTGGCGCCGCCCTGTCGCCACAGCCACGATCCGACGCCGTCGAGCGCCACCGGGTCGCCGCCGCCGCTGGTGGTGGAGGCGGTCACATCGATGTCGCCGGTCACGTTCCCCTGCGCCGCGATCAGGACGTCGCCGCCGTTGTCGGGGTAATAAGCAGTATAGCCGGCGATGAGAGCGTTGTAGATGGCGTCGGGAGCGACGGTGCTACCGCTGCCGGTTCCCAGCACGGTGCCGCCCAGCGGCCTTGCGCGCGGCTGGTCGAACGATGCTGCGGTTGCGGCGGTCTGCGTTCCCGCCGTGTAGATGCCGTACAGCGACGCCTCCTGCACATTGCCGCCGGCCTGCAGCGACAGGCTGCCGGTGCCGGTGCGGATCACGCTCCACGACTCTTGCAGCACCGAGGTGTTGCCGTCGGGGAGTTGGTAGTGCGGATCGCTCAGCACAATCGAGCCGGGCGTCGGGTTGGTGACCGTGGCGCTTGCCGACAAAACCGCGGGAGAGAGCAGTACGCCCTGGTTTGCTGCGGCCAGGTCGGCTCCGGCGACGAGGTCCAGCGACCAGGACAGCGACCCGGCCGGCAGCATCGGTGCGATCGCCCATACCGTGCCGCCCGCTGGGCGGAAATTGCAGGAGCCGGTGCTGCCGCTGCCCGTACATGTCGCTCCGCCGGCGACCGAGGACGCGCTGCCAAGCGTCAGCGTGGCACTGCTGGGGATGACGTCACCTTCGGTCAGCGGTGTATTCCCGGCCAGCTTCACCGAGCCGGCGAACGCGTCCAGGTTGGCGCCTGCCGGCCAGGGCGTGCTGGCGTTGAACGTCACCTGCACCGGCAATTGTGTGCCCGCCGCCAGCGTGGTGCCGACGGGGAGGGTGGTGATGGCACCCAGAACGCTACCGGCTTGCAACGCCGTCCCGCCCGGCTCTGTGATGGCCGCTTGCAGCACCGTTCCAGCCGGCAGCGTCACCGGCGAGAACAGCGTCAGCGTGGTCGGCACAAGCGCGTTCGTCGCCAGCACCGCGGTTTGCTGGGTCACCGTGATCGCATAGGTCAGCGTGACGTCGGCGTTGGGATAAACGGTGTTGGCGAGCAGGGTCACCGCCTCGGGCAGCACGAGGTTGCTGCCGTCCTGGGTCGGCGTCGATGTCAGCACCCAGCCGAGATTGTCCGGATTGCAGCCGGAGTTGGTTGCCAGAACGCAGCCCGTCGGCTCCGGTGGCGGCCTGAACCCGTCATTAATGCTGCCAAAGGCGTTGAGGTTGCCGGCGGCGCGCAGCACCAAGACGCCGGGTTCGCCCGAACCGGCGGCGGAACCCACCTGGAGGCCGTAGCCCGCCGGGTCGGAGTAGCGGTAACCCGACAGGTCGAGATCGCCGGATACCGTCAGGTTGCCGTTGGGGCCGTTGTCGATCTCGACGCCGGGCCGCAGATGGAATGGCGAGCCGGAGCCTGACAGCCCCGCCAGGTTGGCTTGCAGCGTGGCATCGGTCCCGGCGTTCGTCATGAAGGTCTGGCTGCGCGCGTTGACCTGGTTGAGGCCGACGAAGCCGGCATCGGCACCGCTGGCTGCAACCGGCGCGCCGCTCGCGCCACCGCCATTGTCCTGCACGACGGTGCCGTTCGTGTCGGTCGGCGTGTAGGTCCAGAATGCGTTGACCGCGACGGTGCCGGCGCCCTTGATGGTCACCGGGCCGGGGGCAACAATGTTCGCATTGCCGCTGGTCTCGCCGGTGCGCGGCACGTTGAGTTCGACATCGCCCTGCGGATTCGGATCCGGCGACCTGACATCGATCGCCGCTCCCGATTGCAGCGTCAGCATGCCGCTGGCAGCGGGATTGGCGGCGTTCACCGGCACCGACAGCGTCACCGTCGCCCGGTTCTCCGCGTCGATCGCCACGCCGCTGCTGTCGTGCTGCAACTCGCTGCCATGCGCATCCAGCACCGCGGTGGAATCCAGCATCAGTCCGCCGGCGCCGGCCAGCGCGATGCTGCCGGGCGCGCTGCCGCTGGCGTTGATCGTGCCGCTCACTTCCAGCGTGCCGCCATCCACCGACACGCTCACATTGTGCGCCTGTACGTCATTGCGAATCGTAAGGCTGCCGGTCGCGATGTCGAAGCTGCGCGAACCGAACACGCCCCCGGCGTTCAGCGAGTCGTTCAAGGCGGCGAAGTTGCCGGACAGGTCGGCGCCGCCGCCAAGCGATGTCGCGGTGACGCTGAAGGATCCGGCGGTGAACCCCCCGGGCGCGCTGCCCAGGACGGTGCCGCCCAGCGATACCTGGCCGGCATTTGCGGCGGTCGCCGTGACCGTCAGGCTGCCGGCATAATTGCCGGTTGCCGAAACGTCGATCACGGTGCCGGCTGCCTGGGTGACGTTGCCGTTTGCGCTTTGCAGCACCACGGCGCCGCCGAAGCTCGGCAGCGTCTGGTCGAACAGCGTCGGCGAACGGCCGGCAAGGTCCAGATAAGAACCGGCGTTCAGCGCGATGTCGTCGGTGGCCTGCATCACCAGCCGGCCGCTCGGCAGCGCGATGGCGGTCGCGTTGGCAATGCTGGCGGCGGCGAGGTCGATCTCCGCGCCCGATGCGCCGGCGCCGGCGCCGGCGGTGGCCGCGGGTCCGCTCGCCGGGGCCAGAATTGTCAGCGCGCCGCCGGCGGTGATGCTGTTGACCGACCCGGCACCGCCTTCCAGCACCGGGGTCACCAGCGTCAGGTTGCCGCCGCTATAGGTCGTGCCGGTGCCGATCTGGTAGCCCGTCACGCCCTGATAGACCGCGAGCGATCCCCGGTTGCCCGTGGTGATCGACTGGCTGGCGCTCAGCGTGACGTTGGCGAAACCCAGCATCAGGCGGCTCAGCGCGGTCTGGCTCTGCGCCTCCTCGTTCGGGCCGTATCCAAGCACGATCTGGCTGGCGCTGATTGTCAACGAACCGCTGCCGGTCCCAGGGCCATCGGCGAGCCACGGTCCGGGAGACGCCGACCGCGAGGGCGTCCCGGCATTGGTGATACCGGTGCCGACGCCGTTCCAGATAAGGGTTCCGGTCGTGGTCAGACTCGCCGTGTCGGTCGGTCCCCCCGCACCGTAGATCGCCGGCGTGTTCAGCTCGATCTGCGCCAGGCTGGTCGAATCGAGTGCCGCCGACCCGAAGAAGTTGATCGACTGGTTCGCCGTCAGCGTCAGTTGGGTCAGCGCCGGAATGCCGTTGGCCGGATCGCCCGCCAGCAAAGTGCCCAGGGTCGCCTGGTCCAGGTCCAATCCAGCCGGTTCCACCTGGCCGGCCGCCGGCGCGCCGATGTTGACCGACGACACGCTCAGATCGAGTGCCTGGGCGCCGAACCGTGCCGCACTGTCGATCGTCACCGTGTCGGTGGTCACGATCGCGACCGTTCCGCCGCCATACAGCGGGCTGGTGCCGCTGCATGGTGTCGCCGGGCACTGGCCGACCTCCACCGGGCCGATCGCCGTGTTGGCGGGCAGGAAGGTCAGGTCGCCGTTCGACACCGCCACGACCGAATAGCCGCTGTTGGCGAACACCAGCCCGCCGCTCGAATCGAGTGTCGGAGTGCTCTGGCCCAGCGTATCGATGCCGGCGCCCTGTTGGATCGTTATGCCACCCCCGACCAGGAAGACCTGCGGCGCGGCCAGCGAAGCGCCGGCTTCCAGCGTCACGCCGGTGTCGCGCCCGGTGAAGTTGATCGTGGGCGCAACACTCGACGGCGGGGCGAGGGAGCCGCCCACCACCAGCGTCTCGGCGTCGAGCGCGTTGAGCGCCGAAGCCGGCACCGATATCGCGCTGGCAAGAGGAGCACTACCGTCCGGCGTGACCACAATGGCGTTGGCGGGGGCGGTGATCTGTGCGATCCCGCCGAACCCGCCCGTCGCCGCCCGCATGTCCACACTGCCCTGCACGACCAGCGAAGGCCCGTTCGGGTTCGGCGCGGCAAAGTCGATGGTCAGTGTCTTGGCGTCTTCCGGCAGCGGCGTGGCAAACAGCGACGCGCCGGACAATGCCACCTGAGCAGTGATGAACTGGCTGTAGGTTTCCTCGTCGTACTGGGCCAGCAACCGCGTGGCGCTGCCGGACGTCACGGTGACAACGACCGGCAGCCCGGCCTGGAGGCCGGTGCCGGCGACGGCAGTGTAGCCGTCTACCTGGTACGAGCCATTGCCGATGTTCACGACACCGGCCCGCCAGGCGCTCGGCGTATAGGCAGCGGTGTTGATCTGCACCCTGTAGGCGCCCGGGAGAAGGGCATCGCTGCCGGGAAGTAGCACGTAGGTGCCGGCCGGCAGGCCCGGCACGCCGGCAGGGATGGTAATCGCCTGGCCCGGCTGCGGCAGCGGCCCGGCGAACGCTGTCGCCGTGGCGGGCGGCGGTGCGACGCCGGCATAGCCGGGTATGATGGCGAAGACCTGGTTTGTCGTCGCCGACAGCGCGGTGATCTGCAGGGACGCGTTCAGCGCCAGCAGTGGGTAGCTGAGCACGTCGGTCGATCCGCCGGCGCCGGAAATAAACCCGGCGCCCGCCAGGGTGCCGCCGCCGCTGAGGTCGAGCGTCGCGCCGGACGCTACGACCGTGGTCTGCCCGTACAACGTGATCTGTGGTACCGGCACCGTGCCCTGCGTCGGATCCAAAGGCGGGGCACTGCCGTTCACCGTATAGGTGACGCCGTCGGACGTGCCGCCATAGGGAATGGTCGTTCCGTCCGCGCTGACCGACGTGATGCTGCCCGGCAGCAGATTGACGGCGAGCGTATAGGAACCGCCGGGCAGTTGCGGCCCCTCGTTGCCGTTGCTGCCGACCTCGCCGAGCGTGATCTGTCCCATGGGGGCGCGTAGCACGCCGCCTTGATCGATCGTGCCGGCCGCGAGTTGCAGCACGCCGCCGGCCGTCAGCGGCACCGCCGGCGTCGCCCCCGCCGTTTCCTCGATGCTGAGGATGCCGTTTGCCTGGAACGCGTTGCTGGCAGAGAAGTCGAACCCCGCCGTCACCAGCGCGTTGGTCCCCGCCACCGGGTAAAGCTGGGCGGCGATGAAGGTCAGGTCGCCGGGGGTGGTCAGCGTCGTATAGGCCGTCGCATTGTTCGCCGCCGCACCCGGCAAAAACCGGATGTCCCCACTGCTCGACAGCGTCATCTGCGCGAAGCCCGGCAGATCCGCCATGCAGATGCCGCTTGCGCAGTTGCTGAGCGGTGTCGAGCCGGTGCCGCCTTGCGGCACCTGGACCCGCGCGCCGACGAACATGTTGCCCGTGATGTCGATATTCTCGGCGGCAACCGAGAAGCTGGCGCTGCTGGCCTGTGCCGACGAAAGCCACTTGCCGCTATTGCTCACCGTCGTGGACGTGCCGGCGAATTCGGCAGCAAGCACACCCGAATAGGTCGGGCTCGCCGTGCCGTTCAGCGTCACGTAGGGCGCGGTGATGGAGACGCTGCCGGTCGCCGCCGCGTCCGCCAGGATGCCGGCATTCAGGGTGATGGCGCGGCCGGCGGCCAGTGCCACACTGCCGTTGAATACGATGGCGTCGCTGGAAGTCAGAATGAGCGTGTCGAAACCGCCGCCGTCCAACAGAGCGGTCGTCAGCGTGGCCTGGCCGATGTCGCTGTCGGGCAATGCGGTACCGGGCTGCGCGTTCGCCGGCAGCGTGACGCTGTCGGCGCCGGCGGTCACGATCAGTTCGCGCGGCACCAGCAGGCGATTGGCTTCCTTACCGGTGAACTGGGCGTTGACGTAATCCGGGGTGATCAGCGCTACAGAGAATGTCCCACCCTGCGCGCCTGGGCCGCCGGAGGGCGCGGCGATGCTGCCATCCAGGAACACGCCGCTGGCGGAGTCGAGGGCAATGCTGCCGCCATTGCTGGCGACCAGACGTGTTCCGGAGGTGGAACCGGTGCCGGCCGCCGGGTCGATCAAGGGGCTGGTTCCCGCCGCTTCCATCACCGAGCCGGGTTGGGCGATGATGTAGGCATCGGTCGAATTGGCATCGCTGGTGCTGCCGATCTGGATACTGCCGCCGGCCGGCACCACGCCGAACGGACGCCCCTCCAGGTCCGTCGCGGTGAACGCCTCGGCCGAGACGTCCAAAACGCTGTCCGCGCCCAGCCAAATCGAAAGTCCGGACTGGTAGCTCGGCGTCGCCCCGGCGCCGGTCTGCTGCGTCGCGTTGATCAGGCTGATCGAGCCGGCTGGTGCTGTGATGGTGCCATTGATGGTGAGCTGCCCCAGCGCCTCGATCTTCACCGCGCTGCCGGGATCGACGCTGATCGTCGCACCATCGCCCAGGGTGATCGGGCCGCCAAAAGTACTGCTCGCCCCCACGTTGAACGCTGCCAACAAGGTCAGGCTGGCGCCCTGGCGCTGCGTCACCTGCGCTGTTGCCGGGTTTGCCAGGTACACCGGCGGCAGGGTGAGCGTGAAGGCAGACGCGGGATCGCTGCCGGTCGGCGCGGCCAGGCTTGCGGGAGAGAACTGATACACCGGCTCGACCACCTGCACCTGGGTATCGGGCGCGATGCTGATGCCGCTGTAGCTGGCGATCGTATAGCTGGAGAATCCAGTACCGAAGAACGACGAGGGAAGCACCAACTGGCCTGGCGCTCCGGCGCCCGGCGCATCGCTGATCAGAACGCTGGGCACCTGGATGGTCAGCGCGCCGCCCTGCGTCGAACCATAGGACAGCAGCGTTCCGGCGATCGCGGACGGCGTTGTTGCCGGCGGCGAGGCACCGCCATAGGCATTCAGATCATAAGCGATCAGGGTGATCGCTCCGCCGGCCGCCCCGGTGGTCTTGCCATTCGCGAGCACGATGCCGCCGGCGGAGGCGTCGATCACGCTGCCCGCCTGAAGTTCCAGCGCCAGCGACGAATCGATGCTGACCGCTCCCCCGGCGGCAAACGCCTCCTCGCCCACATCGTCCGGCGACAGCAACAGGTTGCTAAACACGCCGCCCGTCTCGATGGCACCGCCGGCGCCGAGCGTGACGCCGATGCCGGTGCCCGCGGCGGCTGGCAGGAACTCGAAGCCGCCGGACGACGCCTCGGCGTTGTTGGTGATCGTCACGCTGCCGCCGGGGGCTGCCAGCAGCGCCGTGATGGTCGTGGTGGGGGCGAGCAAGCTGACCTGGCCGCCGTCGGCCAGCGTCAATGGCGACGCAATCGTGATCGCGCCGGAGGTGGAGATCGACAGCCCGCCGAGACCGGCGCTGTTCAGCAGGCTAGCCGACAGATACGCGGTGTCCAGCCGCGCTGCAGGCAGCGCCGAGTCCACGCCCAGCGACGCGGCGAGCGGCGCGATCGCGTCGCTGATCTGCACATCGGTCGCGAACGGCAAGGCGCCGACGGCGAGATTTGTCAGCACGAAATTGGCCGTCAGCGGCACCGTCGTGTTGGGCAGCAGGAACGGGTCGATGTTGCCGTTTGGCAGCAGAAGTCCTCCGGCGGCGGCGGCGGTCGGCCGGGCGGCGTTCTGATCCGGGCCGACGACCACGCCGGCGTCGATCGTCGCCTCGAATATGTCGGTCGGCGCGCTGATGGTCAGCGTGCCTGCGTCGCGGCCGACCGTATAGGCGGCTTCATAGATCGTCGGCGGTGCGATCAGCGGATTGCCGAAGGTCTGGGTGATGCCCCAGCGCGGGTGCGTGACCGTGAAGCCGGTGAACACGCCGGTGTAGGTGATGTCCGACGGTGCGGTGTTGATATTATAGATCTGCCCGTCGCTGCCCATCAGCCAGGTGGTTGCCACCTGGCCGGCCTGGTAGCTCAGCGTACCGCCGGCGAGGGTGAAGATCGCGCCCGGCTGCGTCACCACCTGGGGCGTGGACAAGGTGATCGAGCCGCCCGGCGCGGTCCATTCCTGTATCGTATGTGGTACATTGGTGAGCTCGCCGCCGACTTCCAGCAAGCCGCCGGCGGTGTAGTAGCGGGCCTGCGGGTAGCCGTCGGTGCCCGCAGGAACCAGCACGAGCTGACCGATGTTGACGGTCGCCGACTGGCTGGTGAGCGGCGCGCTGTCACTGTCGGCGGGCGGCCGGTTGTCCGGTGAATCGCGAAGCTGGAACCCCTGCACCTCAACCTGAAGCGTGATGTTGCTCGCCGGCAGCTCGACGTTGACGGATCCGGCGACGTCGAGCAGCGCGCCGGTTTCGGCAAACACGCGCTGCCCGGCGGAGACGGCGATCTGTCCGCCGGTTGCCATGGTCAGCGAGCCGTTGGCGAAATCCACCGTGCCGCCGGTGGTGATCTCGATGCGCGACTCGTCGAGCCGGTCCGGCAGCAAGACCTGGTCGTTCAGCAGCGATGAAGCGGCCGCCGACTGTTGGGCCGGCGTGGCGGATTCGTCGATCAGGGTCGCGCGTTGCGCGTCGCTCGCGGTGGCGCCGCTGGTGTCGGGCAGGATGGTGGTGACGCTGCCCGGCGCCAGCGTCACGCTGGTGGTCGGATCGGTCGCGTTGGTCAGCAGATGAATGGTGCCGCGTTGCGTGACGGAGGTCGTCGCATAGAGCACGCCCGCCTGGGTGACGGACTGGCCGACCATGGTGATGTCGCCGGTGGTCGCCTGGATCAGCCCGGTATTGACCGCGGCGGCGCCGCCGGTGACCGCTATCTCAGTGCCGAGCGTGGTCGAGGTCTGCGCGTTGCCGGTGCCGGCGTCGTTGCCCCAACCTTGACGAAGAATGAATGATTGGCCCGCCGCCAGGATCGTCTGGCCGTCCGGTGTGGAGATTGCGCCGTCGTTCTCCACGCTGGATCCCAGCAGCATAACGAAGCCGCCGACATTGGTGCCTCCGGACGGCGTGCTTATGGCGATCGACGCGCCTTGCGTGACGATCGACGCGCCTTGCTCGACGGTGATGCCATTGGACGCGCCGGTGAAGCTGGGCGAGCCGTAGATGCCGTTACCGGTGAAACTGGAGAGATAAGAGTCGTCGGCGAGGTTGGCGGTTGCGGCGACCAGGGCGCCGACATTGATCTGCGCGCCGGCTCCGAAGATGATGCCATTGGGGTTGACCACCAGCACCTCGCCCGGCGCGGTGATGCTGCCGAGGATTTGGCTGGGTACGCCGGAGGGATCGTTGACCCGGTTGAGCACCACCCAGGTGTTGGCCGCGGCGCCACCGACACTCTGATCGAATGCCAGGGTGGTTTGCTTGCCGACATTGAAGCTCTGCCAGTTCAGGATCGCCTGCTGTGCCGTCTGTTGCACGGTGACGGTCGTGCGGCCGGCGGCGCTGCTTTGCGTCGGCAAAGCGGCATTGGTCCACGCTGTCGGGTCAGGCAGCAGCGCGCCCACGCCGAGACCATTTGGTATGGTCGAACTCGCTGCGGCGGCGGCCTGGCTTGCCTGGCTTTGCGCCGCCTGTGCGTGTGCGATGGCCATCGCTGCGTGGGCGAAATCGGCGATGGACTGACTTACCGCCGACGGCGTGCCGACTGTCGTCGCGGTAGCCGAACCACTCGTTCCCGCAGTGGTTGTGCCGATGGTGGGCCTTGCCGACACGGCGGCGAACCAATCCGAACTGAACAACCGCGGCCCATCCGCATACGCAGAATGATGTGCGGCGGACAACCCCCACATCGCGGTAGCGACCGCGGCGAAAACTGAGACACGGAACTGCCGCACATCGATGGCACGCGTCCGGCGCGCGACACCATGCCGACGTGGCGGGGGGATCGCTTTAACGGGGCTTGTACAACGCATGATTTGCGAGTATCACATGCGAGATCGGTGCGTCCATCGCGTGCAGTGTCATGGAGGTTTCATGAAGGTTTCATGGTTCGTCGGAGATGGTTTTCAAAGCTGGCAGGGCGGCCGCGCCCGCCGCCGGCGGCGGGCCGCGGCCAAATTGCCGAGCGCTCTCGTCCCGGAGGCGCGGAGGAGCCGCTAATTTAGCGCACAAACCATCTTGTTCGTGTCGATTGTTCTCAATTACAGTGAATCATTGAAACTGTTATTTCATTATTATATAATCTTACGCCAAACTCGGCATGTTACTGTGCCGACAGAGAAGTTTCTTTGTGGTTAATCTTGATTGGTTGGGCTGAGTGGCTGCGGCGGCTGACGCGTCATCGCGTGGCTGCTTGCGTAACCCCGTCTGCGCCGACAAGGAGGAGTTTAAAATGACCAACACCACCACGGATGCGGTCATCGATCTGATCAAACCACGCGCGCTCCGCAGCGAGGCAGATCATCCTCAATTACTGACGATAGCCGAAATCGTTCTTTCATCTACTTTTAATTTTCGGTCAAATCTGGGATGATACTCTGCCGTAAGTAGAATTCGTTCTGGCTATTCTTGATCTATTGGAAGAGTGATTGCGGCGGCTGACGCGTCATTGCGTGGCGGCTTGCGTGACCCCGTGTGCGCCGACAAAAAGGAGGCCCAGATGACGACCACCACAGATGTGGTAACCGATCTGATCAACGTCGGCACGATCCACAGCCAGTATGTTTTTGTGGCCAACGCGACGGAAACCATTGACAATGGGACTACGAGCTGGGCGGTTACCGAAAGCCGTTCCACGTACAACGTCCGCACAAATGTGAACACTCGTTTCCAGGTGGACAGCGCCGCCTCAACCTCTGTCGAGGTGGCAAATTATAGTACGGTCACCCACGGGTTTGGCTCTAACACCCCCGAGCAGGTGGTGGCGTATGATGATGGCAATGTGCTGCTGAACGTTCTGAACGGCGACGGCAGCTATAGCAATACTTGGTACGTGGTGTCGGACAGCCGCGTTCTGAATGCCGGCACGATCACCGATATGAGCACGACAGGGTCGTACACGTCACCGCCGCCGGCCTGCTACGTCAAGGGCACCCGCATCCGTACTGCAGGCGGCGACGTGGCGGTGGAAACCCTCGTCGAGGGTGACCGCGTCTCGGTTTATACGCAGAACGGCGGAGGCGAGCAACCGGTGGTGTGGGTTGGCCGTCGCCGTGTTGACATTGCCGGGCATCCGGACCCGGAGGCCGTCCTTCCCATCCGCATCCGCCGTGGCGCGTTCGACCGCGGCGAACCATCACGCGATCTGCTGGTGTCGCCCGATCACGCGATCTACCTCGACGGCTTGCTGATCCCGGCCAAGCTGCTGATCAATGGCGGCAGCATCGTTCAGGAGGCGGGTTGGAGGAGCGTGGTTTACTACCACGTCGAGTTGCCGGAACATTCCGTCGTCTATGCCGAGGGGCTGCGTGCCGAGAGCTATCTTGACACAGGCAATCGCTCGCTGTTCGAGAATGGCAGCGCCCTGATGATGCTGCACCCGGATTTTTCGATTAGCGCGCGGCTGATGCGGCGCGAGGATGGCAATTGCGCGCCATTCGTCGTGGCGCCGTCGATCTTGCAGCCGATCTGGCAGGCTCTGGCACAGCGCTCCGACCGGCTCGGTTATCCGGTCGTGACGCCGGATGTCGTCAGCGATCCGGAGCTGCGGTTGCGCACGGCGACACGCGAATTGCGTCCTTTGTCGGTGTCGCATGACAAATACGTTTTCCTGCTACCGGCCAACACGGACGAAGTCATGCTGGTTTCGCGCGCCGCGCGGCCGAACCAGACTCGCCCATGGCTCGACGACGGTCGTCGTCTTGGTGTCCGCGTCGGCCGGATCATCGTCAAGGATAACAGCTACCTGACCGAGGTCCCCCTCGATAGTCCCGCGCTCGGCTCAGGCTGGTGGGCGATCGATGGCGAAGGTCAGTCATTGGCACGCTGGACTAACGGCAGCGCGTCTCTCGTGCTGCCGCCGGGTCACGGCCGGCTGCTGGAACTGCAACTTGCCGGATCCATGACCTACCCGATCACCCAGGAGGATGATGTCCTGTCAAGCAGGATAGTTGCATGACCATAACGTAAATCGTCGTGCGGCCCAACGCCGAATGGCGCAGTTGATCAGTCAGCTTTTCCCGTCTGAAAGGGGCTCGAAGCTATGGCCATTGTCACCGTTTTCGGCGCACACGGGAGTACGGCCTCCCTGTCGTACGATTCAGCGCAGAATGCACTGCTGGCGCAGCAGATCGCTGGAGCGATCTCTGCCGGTGTGACCGCCGGGACTATCCATCCGGCCGACAGCAAGTATGGTCCGCCATCGCCACTCCCACTGGGCGCAACCGGGGAATTTGTCGCCAGCACCAATACCGTTGCCTTCCTGCCGAGCGGCTACACCGACGTCGTGGATGCCACGGCGTCCGCAGTGATCTACGGCGCCGGCGGGGCCAACCAGCAGATACTGGCCGGCAGCGGCAACCTGACCTTTGTGAGTTCGGCGGGCAACGGGTCTGTCGTCGCAGGGGGGGGCAACGACCAGATCGTCGTGGCGGCAAGTGATCCGGGAAATTGGCTCATCGATACCGGCAACGGCAACGACACGATCCGCGCGCTGGGCGCCGGCAACGACTCGATCGATGCTGGTGGAGGCAACAACTACATTCAGCTCGGCGCCGGCATGGACGAACTCACCTCGCAGGGGAGCGACACGATAGTCGGTGGCGCGGGCGATGAGACGGTGCTCGCATCCGCGGCGGGAGCCGGGCATGCGACCGACGTGATCTACGGCAACAGCAGCATGCTGTTTCTGGTGGCTGACGGCGGCGCAACTGTGTTCGGCGGCAGCGGCAGCGACGTCGTATTCGGTGGGACCGGGCCGGACCTGCTCTTCGGCGGTACGGCGGGAAACAACTTCCTGCAGGCCGGCAGCGGCTCGGCCACGCTGTTTGGCGGTGGCAACAACGACCAGCTCTATGCCGGGGGGAGCGCGCCGCAGCAACTTTTTGCCGGGCCTGGAAACGAGACGCTGTTCGGCGGCGGCGCCGCAGGCCAGGACACCTTTTATGCCGGAAGCGGCATGGATCAGATCACCGGCAGCACCGGTCAAAGCACCTTCGTGTTGGGCACCGGCAACGCGACGATCACCGCGGTGCCGTCGAGCAGCTTCCAGGCGGTGTTCGACGCGATCAATGGCCAGGCCGGAGGTAACGATCTGGTCCAGGGGCTGACCAATGCCAGCCAGCTTCAGATCGAGCTGACCGGCTACGGGCCGAACGAGGCGGCAAACGCTCTGGCCGGTCAGACCACCAACGGCACATCGGTGACGATCACCTTGTCCGACAACACGAAAATCACGTTCGCCGACATCACCCACCTGACCAGCAGCAACTTCTCCTGATGCAAATGACGACAGATAGCGGGACACCGCTTCCCATCGTTCATGGGAGTTTCATCGAAGTGAAATCTGCGGGCGGACACTGCTGCCAACAGTGCTGGCGGCAACGCAACTCAATTTGCTGAAAGGGAGCCGTCATGGCCAGCTACGACACCACATTGATTAATGATGCATCTTTTGCGGCGGATCAGGTCGCTGCGTTGACCGGGTTCGTCGACAACGGTGACGGCACGTACACCCTGGACGGCAGCACGTATGGCGGCGCGCTTTCCGACTACTGGGGGCCGTATCCCTCGGCTAATGTCGCCTCGATCACGGTGGATTCGTACAACCAGACCGACGCGCCCGGGGTCATCACGTTCCAATACAACTATCAGGACGGATCCACGGTTTCCGGATTTGGCGGACAGGTCATTGGTTGGGATTCCAATGCCGTCCTGGTCGAGGTTCTCGATGGGTTCGTGCCGATCGACCAAAGCCAGGGAACCTACTCCGGGACACCCGATCCAAATAATGTGTTATGGCTGGCCGACGCCGACATCTCGTACGATGAGAATGACAACGCTGGAAACGGCCCGAACTTCCCCGTAACGTTTGACGACACGGGCGCGTACCCGCCACCGCCCTGCTACGTTGAGGGCACCGCCATCCGAACCGCAATGGGCGACGTGGCGGTGGAAACGCTCGTTCCGGGCGACACCGTCACCGTCCATACGCGGGATGGCATGGTCGAGCGGCCGGTGGTGTGGGTCGGCCATCGCCGGGTTGACATTGCCAGGCATCGTGATCCGGAGGCTGTGCTCCCCATCCGCATCCGCCGCGGCGCGTTTGGCTCCGACCAGCCATCACACGATCTATGGGTATCGCCCGATCACGCGATCTACCTCGACGGCCTGCTGATCCCGGCCAAATTGCTGGTCAACGGGGGCAGCATCATTCAGGAGGCGGGATGGAGCAGCCTGGTCTACTACCACGTCGAACTGGCGGAACATTCCATCATCTACGCCGAGAACCTGCGCGCCGAGAGCTACCTTGATACAGGCAACCGCGCGATCTTCGAGAATGGCAGCGTCCTAACGACGCTGCATCCGGATTTCTCGATCACCGCGAGGCTGATCCGGCGCGAGGACGATAGTTGCGCGCCATTCGTCGTTGCGCCATCGATCGTGCGGCCGATCTGGCATTCCCTTGCGCGGCGCTCCGGCCAACTCGGTTATCCGGTTGTGCTGCCGACCCTGGTTCGCGACCCTGAACTGCGGTTGCGCACAGGAACGCACGAAGTGCGCCCGTTGTTGGCGTCGCTTGACACGTATGTGTTTGTGCTGCCGGCCGATGCCCAAGAAGTCTGTCTGGTGTCGCGCGCCGCGCGGCCCAATGAGTCTCGGCCATGGCTTGACGACGGTCGCCGCCTTGGCGTCCGCATCGGGCGGATCATTGTAAAGGGCAACTGCGACCTGACCGAAATCGCTCTCGACAGTCCCGCGCTCGGGTCAGGCTGGTGGGCGGTCGAGACTGACGGCCATGCCGTGGGGCGCTGGACGAACGGCAGCGGGCGTCTCGCCCTGCCGCCGGGTCATGGCCGGGTGCTTGAATTGAAACTCGCTGGATCCACGACCTACCCGGTCGGGCAGCCGGAAGCTGTCCTGCCGTTCGAAGAGGCTGCGTGAATCGCTCGGTGGTTGTCATGCAGCCCAATACGGAGCGGCGTTGGTGATCAATTAGCTTTTTCCCGCCTGAACGGGGACCAAAGGTGTGGCCAACGTCGTGGCTCTCGGCGCGGTCGGGCGGCGGTCCCTCGGTCGTTCGATTCCGCTCCGTATACCAAGTTGGTGTGGCCGAACGTTCTAGTCAATTTCTTGAAGTCACGCCCATTCATGCCGACGCCGACCAGCCCAGAGTTCGCCCCGGCGAGCCACACTCGCACTGGTTGCGCTGGTCAAGGCCATTAAGCGCTGCTTATTCGCCGCATGGTCCTCGCATGGGCGTAGGCACCGTCTGGCCGCCAGCGCATTTGGCGTTCCGTTTTTCGTGGCACCCACGCCGGAAGCAACGCGGCCCCAGTGCGCAGCGCCGACGAACGCGAGCGGCCCAATGCGCTGATCCAAAAGGGCAAAGCTCCGGTTTGCCAGGTCCTGAAGGCACGCATCCTGCTAAAGGCTGATGCCTCGGAAGCGGGCGAGGCCTGGAGTGACAGCCAGATTGCCGAGGCGCTCGATACCAGCATCGACACCATCGCCCGCGCGCGCCAGCAGTTGGTGGAGGGCGGGATCGACGCTCTGACCCGCAAGCAATCCTCCAACTCTGCGCGAAAGCGCATCTTCGACGGTGCTGCCGAAGCAAAGCTGATCGCGCTGGCCTGTTCCGACCCACCCAAGGGTCGCGTACGATGGATGCTGAAACTGCTGGAATCGGCGCTTGGGGAGCGAAATATTGTAGATCGTGCCAGCGACAACACGATCGGGCGGACACTCAAAAAAGATCCTCAAGCCGCACCTCCAGAAGCAATGAGTCATCCCGCCGGATGCCAACGCCGTTTTCGTAGCCGCGATGGAGGACGTCCTGGAGGTTTACCATAGGCCGCATCACCCGGACCGGCCAGTGCTCTGCCTGGGCGAAACAACGAAACAACTGATCAAGGAAACCCGTTTGCCGGTCCCGGCAAAGCCTGGCCAGCCCGCTCGGCAGGACTACGAATAGGAGCGCAACGGCACCGTGAACCTGTTCATGCTGTTCGCACCATTGGAGGGATGGCGGCATGTCGAGGTGACCGACCGCCACGCCGCGCGCGATTATGCGCAGACCCTCAAGGATTTGTCGGATCGCCATTTCCTCGGCGCGAGCAAGATCGTGCTGACGCAGGACAATCTCGGCGTGCACAAGCCGGCGTCTCTTTATGAAGCGTTCCCGCCCGCCGAGGCACGCCGTCCGGTCGAGCGGTTCGCATGGCATTACACGTCGAAGCACGGCAGTTGGCTGGATGTGGCTGAATCGGAACTCAGCATCCTGTCATCTCAGTGCCTCGACCGGCGGATCCCGGAGAAGCAAACGCTGGCCGAGGAAGTCGTCGCCTGGCAGGACGCGCGTAACAAACACAACACCAAGGCGGACTGGCAGTTCACCACCGCCGATGTCCGCATCAAGCTGACGCGGCTATACCCCGCACTATGAGTGACTCAGGGCACTAGCTTGGTCAGAATTCATTTCCTACACGACTGTCATTTCGCCGCCGCAGAAGGTTCATTCGATTTCGTGATTCATGCTGGTTAATGTGCCGTTACCAATCTGTAAGTCAAGTCACAAAAAGCGAGACATGCCATGTCCTTCGACACGTCGCTGGTGAACAATGTGCAGTACGCCGCCGCCAGTACGGTGGTGGTCAATGCGGTCAATAATCTGGGTGGGGGCAACTACTCTGTCGACTCCTCTGAGTACGGCGGCGCGTTCACCGACTACTGGGGTCCAAATCCGGCGGCCAACGTCGTCACCACAACCACGGTGGCGTACAATCCGCTCCTTGCGCCGGGCATTATAACCTT
>Ga0182030_10009453_pt1 | contig 19956 bp, 18 predicted proteins | sample 812S3MmetaG_FD_121299 | JGI IMG/M metagenome (GOLD analysis project Ga0182030, IMG submission 121299) | Permafrost microbial communities from Stordalen Mire, Sweden - 812S3M metaG (Illumina Assembly) | ecosystem: Environmental > Terrestrial > Soil > Wetlands > Permafrost | place: Sweden... | reverse complement strand
GTAATCGATCCTGGGATAATGAACGCGGGCCCATTTCGGCTCGGTCATGGTCAGCCAGCGGCGATAGGCCTCCAGCCGCCACTCCAGCATCCAGGCCGGCTCGTTCTTTTTTGCTGAAATGAAGCGGACGGTATCTTCCGACAGCCCCTTCGGGGCCTTGTCGGATTCGATCAGCGTCTCGAATCCATATCGATATTGATCGACGTCGATACTTTGAACCCGCTCGACGGTTTCCTGCACGGCTGCCATTCGTCACTCCCCAGGCCGATTAGCTGCTAGATCGTGCCGAGCATGCCAACGCGTTTTGAATTCCAAATCGTCACTTGAGCGCGCCCGTTCCACCGCGTACGCGATCACATGGCGGACCCGAAGATCCTTGCCGGCGACCAGCGCCATCAACGACCCGCCCAGCCAGGCAACGAACTCGTTTGGCCCCCCGACGTCGCGGCTGTCGTTTACCATCGTTGGCTCCTTACGCGGGAACGCAGGTGTTTTCGACCGGACAAACCACCGCGCATTGTGGTGTATCGAAATGCCCGACACATTCGGTGCATTTCTTCGGATCGATGATGTACATGTCGTTCTTGAGACGGATTGCAGCATTGGGGCATTCGAATTCGCAGGCGCCGCATACCGTGCATTGTGAGGCGATAATTTTGTAGGCCATCTCGTGACTCCGAAAGCGCGCGTCGATGCCGAATGACAGCTCCCTTTCAAGCGCCGTGCCAGAAGTCAGACCTTTGATTTATATGGATATTTGCAGTAGCCGGAGATCGCCATGTTGTCGCGGCCACGACAGGCTGTCGCAAGTCCGACAGGCGGGGTCAGAGCGTTTTCAAACGAAGCGGAGGCCGGTTCGCCTCATCGAGCCGCGTCAAACCCGGAAGCCGATTCCATCGAAACGGAAAAACTCTGGCTAGAGGTGCTTGACCTCAATGCCGTGCTTCTTCAGCGCGTAGCCGATCTGGCGCGGTGTCAAGCCGAGCATACGGGCAGCCTTGGCCTGCACCCAACCGGATTTCTCCATCGCCTCAATGAAGCGATCGCGCTCCGGCATCTGTCCGCGGTTCGTTGCCGGCGAGCCCGCAGGCGTAGGAATAGAATCACCGACGGACCGGCTTACCGACGTATTCGTGTTCGTCGGACCGCCCGCGGATGCGGCGGGCAACACGGGAAGTGAAATCGCCGGCCGCAAACGCGGTGGCGCTATTTCCGAATGGCCTTTCCACAGCATCGCCGACAGGCATTCGTTCCGGCGGCAGGCAAAATCATCCATCATGATCGATGAACTATGCGCCAGCGTCGCGGTCCGCTGAACGCAGTTCTCGAGTTCGCGGACGTTGCCGGGGAAACCGCAACCCATCAGCACCTCCAACGCGCTCGCGTCGAGCGACATGGTGCGGCCGTTCTCTTCGTTGAAGCGCTTGAGAAACTCGCCCGCGAGCTGCGGGATGTCGCTGCGACGGTCACGCAACGGCGGCATCAGCATCGGCACGACGCTGATGCGATAATAAAGGTCGGCACGAAATTCATTGCGGGCGACCGCTTCTTCGAGATTCTTATTGGTCGCCGTGACGACGCGCACATCGACCTTGATGGTCTGGTTGCCGCCGACGCGCTCAAATTCCTGTTCCTGCAAAACGCGTAGGAGCTTGGCCTGGAAAGCGGGAGAAATCTCGCCGATCTCGTCGAGAAAGATGGTGCCCTTGTCGGCGAGTTCGAAGCGCCCCTTGCGCGCATTGATAGCGCCGGTAAAGGCCCCCTTTTCGTGGCCGAACAGCTCGGACTCAAGCACCGATTCCGGTAACGCTGCACAATTGATCTTGACGAAAGGCCCCTTCACGCGGGGCGACAGTTCGTGAATGGCCTTGGCGATCAACTCCTTGCCCGTGCCGGACTCACCGCGCAACAACACGGTGGAGTTGGATTTGGCGACGATCATGATCTTGTCGAGCAGCGAGCGCAGCGCCGGGCTGTCTCCAATGATGCCCTTGATAAGAACCTTTTTTCGCTCCCGCGCCGGCTTGAGCTCTGACAGTTCCTTCTGCAGACGGTGGCTCTCGGCCATCAGACGGTCGCGGTCGCGCGAGACGACACGGTGGAGCTGCACGGTCTGGCCGATCAGATTGGCAATCATTGTGAGGAAGCGCACGTCGGAATCGAGGCGAAATACCGATCGGCCGTCCCAGACCCGATCAATGGTCAGCGTCCCCACAACCCTCGTACCGATGCGGATCGGAACGCCGATGAACGATACCCTGACGTCCTCCGCGGCTCCAAGCGAGGTCGCGTCGGTCGCGAACAGCGAGTGCGTGGCAACGTCTTCCACGACCAGTGGAACGGCGGTCGCCACGATCTGCCCAATCGCGGTTTCCGGCAGGCGCGCCCGATAGCGTTCGTCAGTGCCTTCGTGCCAGCCTATTCCAACTGTAATATCCGGAACATCGTCGTCTGTGAGCAGCGAAATGACGCCGTGCCGCATTTGCAGGAACGAAGAAAGTACATTGAGGACGTTCGAAAGCGTCGTCTCGAGCCTGTTCGGCGCGTTGAGTATCTTTGAAATCTCGTAGATTCCCGTGAGGGCAATCTCGCTGAGCGGGATCAGCGGCAGGCTCGGTCGCGATTCCGGGCTCGCGACCTCGGATGCATCAGCAGCATGGGCCATGGTGATCTCTCCATCGTCCCGGACGTTCCCCACCGACGTTTCTGAAGAATTCTTTGTATCTTGTGCCATCTTCACACGAATGTCATGCCCATCTTGTCCGCAACGCTGCGGAACATAAGGGCGTGAATTGCACGTTTATCACCCCCATCGTCATGTCGTTTAAGGCCATCAATTATTGACAATCAGGCCGTTCCAATCGTCGTTGCCAGCCCCGCATTGATCCAGATCAAGCCGCCTCGACTAAAACAACGGCACCTTGATACTGGACCAACTTCATCGTTGTCACCCTCTCCGGGCTATTCTCCCGGCCTGGACGGTTCAGACGTGCTGTCCGCCATTGATCTTGATTTCCTCGCCGGTCACATAGCTTGCGGCGTCCGAGCACAAAAAATAAATCACCTTGGCGACCTCGTCGGGCGTGCCGATGCGGCCCATCGGGATCACGGGGGCAAGCAGTGCTTCAGTCTCCGGTGACAGGATATCGGTCTTGATCTCACCCGGCGCTATCGCGTTGACCCGGATACCGTGGGGCGCGAAATCATGCGCCATCTCGCGGGTAAGACAGGCCAGCGCGGCCTTCGACGTCGCATACGCCGTGCCCGCGAACGGATGCACGCGCGAGCCGACGATCGACGTGACATTGACGACGGTGCCCGACCCGTCCTTCAACTCCTCGAACAAACCGCGCGCGAGAAGGATCGGCGCAAGGAAATTGACGTGGAAGACGTTCATCCACGTGGCCACCGGCGTCGTCAGCGACGTGAGACGGCCTCCCTCGCCGCTTTTCGGGGAGAAGCCGGCATTGTTGACGAGCGCGTGCAGCGGCAGCCCGGCTAGGCGCGCCTTGATATCCGCGAGCGCACGCGGCATGGAAAGATGGTCGCCAAGGTCGACCTGAACGTGGTCAATCGATCCCGCGTCCCACGGGCAGAGTTCGCTATCGAAGGGATGCCGCGAGCAAGTGATGATCCGCCAGCCTGCTTCCGAGAACAGCTTCACCGTCGCGTGCCCGATGCCGCGCGAGGCGCCGGTCAATACCATGGTCTTTTGCTCGGCTGAAGGCCGCACAATCTGCGAGGGCACACCGGGAAAAGGACAAAGCACGGGTAGCTCCAGCGCCGATCCTCAGGCTTGGGATCGTCGTTCGGGTGTAGCATCGGAGATCTTCCGACAACGGGATGATTTGCACGATCCGGGCCAATCCATCAAAAACCGGTTTCGAGGGCGAAGTGGTGTGATCGGATGAAACGCGGAAGGAATTTGAATTGCAAAGGTGAAGAAATGTCGATTTTCCGACATTTGCGTCATATTCGGTACAAGACGCGCGAAGCGAGAGGCAGGCCGCAAGAACCGGCCCGATCAGGGCTCCTCGTCGCGGCCTCCTGGCAGAGCGTGCGGGCGAAAATCTCCGCCGCCGGGTCGCATTCGAGCACCTCCTTGACGTCCTGACCCTATGTGCAGCGGATCGAGCAGTCGCAGATTCGAAGAGCCCTCGAGAAAAATGATGCGTACGATCGGTCTATCCGCATGCTCCATTTCCCCGATCTATTGCTTGCGCCACTATGCGGCGCTACGGCCGACTTTCGCCTCATCGAAGACCTCATCCATGATCTTTCGAATGGTGCGGGTGCAGCGGCCACACCGCGTTGCGCAGCCCAGGCAGCCATAGATATAGCTCGTGGTGCGGCAGGCTGCCGTGCTGGCGACGGTTCGCACCTCGTTATCGCTCAACACGTTGCAGGAGCAGATGATCATCGGAAGTCCAATGGCCTGGTTTCAATTGTATATCGTGTTCGCGAATTCAGGATTCAGTTCGCACCAATCAATCCGACGTAATCTGGACCTCAGGCATCTCATCCGGGTCCGGAATGTCGAGCCCATCCTCTTCGGCCAGATCGAAACCGGTCAGGCAGATGTCTCCATCATCGATGATGAGCTTGATCGGCGTCAGCGCGTGGCCCTGACAGGGGCCGATGAAACAGTGGCCCGTGTCCAGATCGAACTGGGCATGATGGTTTCCGCAGGTGATGAAATTGCCGTCTTCGTCCATGAAGTGGCCGGGTACCGTATCAAGGCGCAAACCCTTGTGCGGACAGGCATTTTCAAATCCAAAGAAGTTGCTGCCTTTGCGGGTGATGAGGATGGGCCAAGGCTTGACGCCGCCATCCGACTCCTTCCGCATCAGCGTGAAGCCCGCCGCCTGACCATCATCCACCGCATAAGTGGCGCAAATCGCAAACAGCGAGTCCATCGGTTGATCTCCAACCAGGTTCAACGCTCCAGCTACAGTGCGGAAGCGGACGTGCCACTGCTGAGCAAACTGCGTGCCAGCTGCATCACGCTGCGCCGGTAGCCGGACGCGCTTCGCTGTCCGGCCGGCGCAGCCTGTACTTCTAAATCCGAGTTTTCTCGCGCTGGCTCAATCGTTTCGCGAGAATTTCCAGATCTTGCTTATGGCCGCTTCGCATCAGCTTCGAAAATTCGTCCGGATCGATCGACGGTGCGTCAGGTGCGTCAGGCGAGACCCTCGCCCATCGCTCCCAAAACCGGCGGAGAAGCCGGATTATGTTTCGAGCTTCCCTCATCTCACTTTGGGAGCGACGCTTCCTTCGGGGTGATCGGCGCCACCGGGGATCCCGGGCCAATCTTCTGCAGATTGCCGGTGATGACGCGATCAGTTTCGGACAAGCCGGTCACGCTGACGGATTCGCCGTCGGTTGGTCCCAGCGATACCAGCTTCTGCTCGGCCTTGCCGTCTGCGCCGACAATGTAGACGTATTTGCCGAGCTGGCTTGACCCCAGGGCGGTTTGCGGCACCAGCAGCGCGTCGGTTTCGTCACGCACATGCAGGCGAACGCGGACATATTGGCCCGGAAGCAGCGTAAACTTGGGATTGGGCACGGTCGCCCGCGCGGTAATCGTTCCCGTCCCGCGGTCCACGCCGTTATCGATGAAGCTGAGTTCCCCCGAATAGCTGAGCGAAGAATCGTCAGGCAAGGCGACGTTGGCGACCACCTTGCGGGTCGCCCGTGCTGTTTGAATGGCGGCAAGATCCCGCTCGCTGGGATTGAACGTCACGTATAACGGATCGAGTTGCACAAGCGTGTTGAGCGTCGACCCGGCGCCACCCACGAGAGTACCGACGGCCGCGCGATTGCGGCCAAGACGGCCGGCAAACGGCGCACGGATCTCGGTATAGGCCAGATTGATTTCCGCGCTGTGGACCGTGGCGTTATCCATCGCGACGGACGCTTCGCTTTGGCCGAGCGTGCTGGCGCGCTGGTCGTAATTGTCCCTGGCGAGAAAACCGGTCTTGACCAGTTCGTCGCCGCGATTGAAGTTCGACCGCGCGTAACTGAGGGCCGCCACGTTGCGCTGCGCCTGCGCCTTGGCCTGATCGAGCGCGGCCCGGTAATCGCGGTCATCGATCTTGTAGAGCAGGTCACCCTCCTTCACATCGGCGCCGTCCGTCGCCGGTTGCGACTGGATGTACCCGGCAACCTTGGCCTGGAGAGGCACCTCGCGAATGGACTCGGTGCGAGCGGAATATTCGAGAAAGACAGGGATGGTCTTCTTGATGACAGACTTGACCGGCACCGGCATGGCCGGCGGACCGGACGGCGCGGCCGCAGCCGCCGCCTGTGGGCCGCGGTTCGAATAGACGAAAGCGCCCGCCGCCACGCAAATGACGGCAGCGCTTCCCAACAAGATTTTCCAAGGTCGCATGGGTTTTTCCTGAATTTATTCGGCTGGTACGTGTTCCAGCGGCGACGCATCGGCGGCCGCTGTGGTGTGGTTCCGCTCCCGGAAGTTCTCGATGACCGCGTAAAACACCGGCACGAAAAGCAGGGTGAGGATCGTCGCGGCGAGCATTCCGCCGAACACGGTGGTGCCGATCGACTGCCGGCTCGCCGCGCCCGCGCCGTTCGCCACCATCAGCGGGATCACCCCGAGGATGAAGGCGAACGCCGTCATCAGGATCGGCCGCAGCCGCAGCCGCGCGGCTTCCATGGCGGCCTCGACGATGCTGAGACCTTCCTGGCGCCGCCGCTTGGCGAATTCGACGATCAGAATAGCGTTCTTCGCGGAAAGTCCGATCAGCATCACGAGGCCGATCTGTGAATAGACATCGGTCTGGAGACCGCGCACGAACAGCGCCAGGAACGCGCCGAACAGCGCCAGCGGTACTGCGAACAGCACCATAAAGGGCATGCTCCAGCTTTCGTACTGCGCAGCCAGGATCAGGAAGACGAAAACGATTGCCAGGGTGAACACCACCATGGCGATCGAGCCGGCCTTCAATTCCTGATAGGTGATCCCGGTCCACTCGAAGGCGAAATCGCGTGGCAGCGCCACCGCCGCCGCGCGTTCCATCGCGACCACCGCCTGTCCGGAACTATAGCCCGGCGCCGGGCCGCCGTTGATCAGCGCAGAGGCATAGTTGTTGTAGTGCGGGACCGTCTCCGGGCCGACGATCGGCTTCAGAAGTCCGAGAGTGCTGAGTGGCACCATGCCGCCGCTTGCGTTGCGGACATAGAGCCGCGAAAGGTCGGCCGCTGATGCGCGGGAGCCGTTATCGGCCTGCAGGGTGACGCGGAAGGTACGGCCGAACAGGTTGAAATCGTTCACATAGAGCGATCCGAGAAAAATCTGCAGCGTGTTGAAGACGTCCGGGATGCTGAGCCCGAGCAGCTTGGCTTTGCTGCGATCAAGATCGTATTTGAATTGCGGCGTCGAAGTGGAAAACGACGAAAACAATTGCATCGGGTTCAACTCGGGCTGCTTGCGCGCCTCTGCGATCAGAGCCTGGGTCGCTTCATTCAACGCGAAGCTGCCGCGACCGGTGAGATCCTCGACCTGAAACTCGAAGCCGCCGGTGGTGCCGAGACCGGGAATCGACGGCGGGTCGAAACTCAGCACAAAGGCTTCGGGTATGGCGAGCAGCTTGTGGCGGACGTCCGCGACGATGCGCGAGGCGTTCTGTTCGGGTGGCCGCTCATCCCATGGTTTGAGGATTCCGAATTCGACCGCGGAGTTTGACTGCGCGGCATTGGTCAGGAAGTTGAGCCCGCTGATCGAGCCGACGATGTCGACGCCCGGCGTACTCTCCAACGTGTTCCTCACCTTTTCAGCCACCGCATCGGTGCGTTCAAGGGCGGCGCCGTCGGGGAGCTGGATCACGACAAAGAAATAGCCTTGATCCTCCACCGGCAGAAAGCTCGACGGAATCCGTTGCGACAGCCAATAGGTCGCGCCGAGGACGACCAGAAACGATGCCAGAACCGCCCACCGCGCCCTTATCAGCACCCGCACGAATCCGGCATAGCCATGTGAAAGCCGGTCGAAGCCGGCATTGAACCAGCGGAACGGCGCGAAGTTGCTCGGCGGACGGTGGCGCAGGAAGGCGGCGCTTAACGCCGGACTCAGCGTGAGCGAATTGAACGCCGAAATTCCGACCGAGATGGCAACCGTCAAGGCGAACTGGTTGTAAAGCCGCCCGGTGACGCCCGGAATGAAGGCGACCGGCACGAAAACGGCCATAAGTACGGCAGTCGTTGCGATAATAGGACCGGTCACCTCTGCCATTGCGGCCTGGGCGGCGCGAAGCGGCGGAAGACCGTTCTCGAGCTGGCGCTCGACGTTCTCGACCACGACGATGGCATCGTCGACGACGAGCCCGATCGCCAGAACCATGCCAAGCAAACTCAGCATGTTCAGCGAAAAACCCATGACCTGCATCACCGCAAGCGTCGCGATCAGCGATACCGGGATGGCGATGGTCGGAATCAGCGTAGTGCGCCAGTTCTGAAGGAAGATGAAGACAACCAGGACGACCAGGATGAGCGCCTGGGTCAGCGTGATGACCACGTCGCGCTTGGCCGCCGATACGAACCGTGTCGTATCGTAATGCAGGCCATACTCGATGCCCTTCGGGAAGCGCTTCGAAAGTTCCTCCATTTTGTCTTTCACATGCTGCTGGAGGTCGAGCGCGTTCGAGCCCGGCAGCTGGAACACGGCGAGCACCACGGTCGGATCCTTGCCGAACACCGCCGTTGATGAATATTGCAGGGCCCCGAGCTCAATACGCGCGACGTCGCGCATGCGGACGATCGCACCGCTGACGGGGTCGGAACGCACCACGATGTTGCCGAACTCCTCGGGATCGCTGAGCCGCCCGGTCGCGTTCACCTGCATCTCGAACGGCGTGCCGGCCGGTGCCGGCGATTGCCCGATCTTTCCCGCCGCGACCTGGACGTTCTGCTCGGAGACCGCCTGCTGCACGTCCACCGCGGTCAACCCGAGCTTGGCGAGTTTGTCAGGATCGAGCCATATCCGCATCGAATAGCGCCGCTCGCCGAAGATCTGCACGTCACCCACGCCCGGCACGCGTTTCAGGGGATCGACCACCTGGAGATAGGCATAGTTGCTCAACGCCACCGGATCGACGGAACGGTCCGGCGAGACCAGATTCACGATCAAGACGAAGTTGGGATTCTGCTTCTTGATGATGACGCCAGCCTGATTGACGATCGCAGGAAGCGAGGCGGCGGCTTGCGCCACCCGGTTCTGCACGTCCACCGCGGCGATGCTCAGGGGGTAGCCGACATCGAAGGTCACCGTGATGGTTGACGAGCCGTCGTTCGAACTCGAGGACGACATGTAGGTCATCCCCTGCACGCCGTTGATCTGCTGCTCCAACGGCGTCGTGACCGTGTCGGCCACGACCTGGGCGCTTGCCCCCGGATACACCGCGCTGATGACAACCTGCGGGGGCGTGATATCCGGAAATTGCGAGACCGGCAGCAGGAAATAGCAAATGGCGCCGGCCAGCACCATGATGACGGCGATCGATGACGCGAAGATCGGCCTGTGAATGAAGAAGCTAACCATGGTAACGGGCCGATCTTGACCGGGGGTGTCGGGCAATGTTACTATCCAGTAACGTCGGACTTTACCGATCGGTAACATTCCGGTCAAGCGGGTCGTGTGGTTCCGTCCGCTGGAGGAAGCAGATATGCCCGATGAATTTGGTGTGGTCGCGCCTCCGCGCACGCGCATCCTCGCGGCGGCGCGCGATCTCTTCCATCGGCACGGACTTCGTGGCGTCGGTGTCGACGCGATTGCCGAAGCCGCCGGAACCAACAAGATGACCCTCTACCGGCATTTTGAATCGAAGGACGAGCTTATCGTCGCCTATCTTCGCGGCGCGGTGTCCGAAGCTGACGACATCTGGCGGGAAATCGAACGAGAGAATCCCGACGATGCGCCTGCGCAATTGCGGTCCTGGCTCAAGCGGGCAGAGGATTGCATAACGGTCGATGGCCGAGGCTGCGATCTCGCGAACGCCGCGGTCGAACTGACGGAGACCGCCCATCCCGCGCGGCGTATCATTGAGAAAATGAAGACCGAACAGCGCGACCGGCTAGCCAATCTGTGCCGTCGTGCCGGCATCCCCAAATCCGGGGTCCTGGCCGATACCCTGACGCTGCTTCTCGAGGGCGCTCGCGTCAGCAGGCAAGCGGCAGGGTGCAATGGGCCGAGCGCCAAATTCATCTCGACGGCCGAGACCGTCATCGAGACGTTCAAGGCCAAGGCGAAAGCGCCTGCCAAGAGATCTTCGCACAAGCGCGCCAGGTGACTGGGACGTGTAGCTGCAATCGCGAGGCCGACGGCAGCCGCGGGTCTTGACCTGCGGATCGTAGTTCTTCATTGGCATGCTGGCCGCGCGTTATCCATATCTCTGGTCTGCACATCGATACCCCAAAGGTGGAGGCGCGGAACTTTCGGCAGGTCTCTGTGCGCCTTGTTGAACAAGCGCTATTGCGAACAAAACAGGAAACAGGGATCGTCCCCGGTCACCCAAGGAGATGATTCGTCCGTGGCCGCCACGTATCTCGACATTCTTAATCCGCAACAGCGTCGGGCCGTCGAACACGGTGTCCTCGGCGCTGACGGCTCGCTGGCGCGTCCACTGCTCGTTATCGCGGGAGCCGGTTCCGGCAAGACCAACACTCTCGCTCATCGCGTGGCCCATCTGATCGTCAATGGTGCCGATCCCCGGCGCATTCTCTTGATGACGTTCTCTCGCCGGGCGGCAAGCGAGATGACCAAGCGGGTCGAACGGATTGCCCGCAAGGTGATGGGTGACGGCGCCCATGTCATGACCGACGCTCTAACATGGGCCGGCACATTCCACGGCATCGGCGCGCGCCTGTTGCGCGACTATGCCGATCAAATCGGACTTGATCCCTCGTTTACGATCCATGATCGGGAGGATTCCGCGGATCTGATGAACCTTGTGCGACACGAGCGCGGCCTATCGAAAACCGAAAGCCGGTTTCCGACGAAGGGAACCTGCCTGGCGATCTATTCCCGTTGCGTCAACGCGGAAACGCCGATCGAGCAAGTGCTCGGCGCGTCCTTTCCATGGTGCTCCGGCTGGGCCATCGAACTCAAGGATCTGTTCGCTGCCTACGTCGAAGCCAAGCAACGCCAGAATGTGCTCGATTACGATGATCTTCTTCTGTATTGGGCACAGATGGTGACCGAACCGGTCCTGGCCGAGGATATTGGCGGCCGCTTCGATCATGTGTTGGTCGACGAGTACCAGGACACAAACAGACTGCAATCTTCCATCCTGCTGGCGCTGAAACCCGGCGGTCGCGGTCTGACCGTCGTCGGCGACGACGCGCAGTCGATCTATTCGTTTCGCGCCGCCACCGTTCGCAACATCCTCGATTTTCCGCAGCAATTCAGCCCGCCGGCGGAAATCATCACCCTCGACCGCAACTATCGCTCGACCCAGGCCATTCTCGCGGCCGCGAACGGTGTGATCGGTCTGGCCAGGGAGCGCTTTACGAAGAACCTCTGGACCGACCGCGCGTCGGGCAGTCCGCCGCAACTCGTCGCCGTTCGCGATGAGGCTGATCAGGCCCGCTACATCGTCGATCGCGTTCTCGAATGCCGCGAGAGCGGAACGGCGCTCAATCAGCAGGCCGTTCTATTCCGCACCTCGAGTCATAGTGGGCCGCTCGAAATCGAATTGACCCGGCGAAACATCCCGTTCGTGAAGTTCGGCGGCCTGAAGTTTCTTGATGCCACGCACGTGAAGGACATATTGGCGCTATTGCGTTTCGTCGAAAATCCCCGCGATCGTGTCGCCGGCTTCCGGCTGATGCACCTGATTCCGGGTGTCGGCCCAACCTCCGCACAGCGGGTGCTGGATTTCATCGCCCAATCGGCAAGCCCGCTATCGGCGCTTGCCGAAGCCCCGTCGCCGCCGCGCGCCGGCACAGATTGGCCCGCGTTTATTGCGATGGTTTCGAGGTTGAGTGGGGGCGGTGCGGGTTGGCCGGCAGAACTCGAACACGCACGTCTCTGGTATGAACCGCATCTTGAGCGAATTCACGAGGACAGCGATACACGGCGCGCGGATCTGATCCAGCTTGAACAGATCGCCAGCGGATATCCCTCTCGCGAGCGCTTCCTCACCGAACTGACGCTCGATCCGCCGCACGCGACCAGCGACCAGGCCGGCGTGCCGCTCCTTGACGACGACTACCTGATCCTGTCGACCATCCATTCGGCCAAAGGACAGGAGTGGAAGTCGGTCTATGTCCTCAATGTCGTCGACGGCTGTATGCCGTCGGACCTCGGCGCGGGTACTTCCGCCGAACTGGAAGAGGAACGGCGTCTCCTCTACGTGGCCATGACACGTGCGAAGGACGATCTTCACCTGTTGATCCCGCAACGATTTTTCACCCATGCTCAGAGCGCCCAGGGGGACCGGCACGTTTACGCATCAAGGACGCGTTTCATCCCGAACAGCTTGCTGTCGCTATTCGAGCGCGCGACGTGGCCTCTCGCCGCTGGCAGCGCTTCGGCAGCACGAAGCCCGCCAATCCCTCATGTCAACATCGGGGCTCGGATGCGTGGCATGTGGCGGTGAGCACGCCCAGACCAGCATGCTGATTTCCACTTTGTGCCAAATCGCGAGATGCGCGAAGAACCCCCTGTGGGCGCGGACCAAAGACGCGCTCCGCCATCACCCCCGCCGCCCGCCGCACACATATTTGTGTCGTGACTCGCCACAATTTATGACAGAATTACTACTGGCAAGTATCAGTTCGGTTAAATGTGGAGCGGTCCATGAGTTTGGAATGGCGAGCGCGACCAGGTTCCCTGTCGACTTCCTTGGCCTGGTCAAATCCCCTGGCCTGGTGGTGGAGCCTGCTGACCCTGGTCAGCGGCGTAAATATCGCGGTTTGGTTCTTGCTGTATCGCCAGCTGCAGCCGACCGGCGATCTCGGCAGCGCGTCCGGCATCGAACTCGTGCTGCTGCGGACGGGCAGTCTCCACAGCTCGTCCAGCATCGAGCTCATGCTCCTGCTCTGCGCCGGCTATGTTTTTGGCTGCGCCTTCAGGTCGTTGCTTCCGCGCGCGGATGTTCAGCGGATCTGCCTGTTCGATACCTGGCTGTCGAGCGTGATGGTTGGCCGGTCGGTCGCGACCGTGGCCGAGCTTTGTTTCGCGGCGCAGTGGGCGATCATGCTGTACCAGCTCGGCACGATAACGGGAGCGGGCACCACCCTGAACGTCGCGTGGGTGATCGTGCCGTTGATCCTGATCGCCGAATGCTACTCATGGTATGCGGTGCTGACCACCAACTATCTGGGCAACGCCATCGAAAATTCGATATGGGCGGTGGCCTTCTTCGTGGTCGGGGTTGGCCTTTGCCGGTTGCTGCCGAACTTCGACGGTCCGGTTCGCATCGTCCTCGCCGTCACGATCACAGGGATCGTCGCCTACCTGGCGTTTCTCATGACCATCGACGTCCCGATGTATCTCAGCCGATGGCGGGCCGAATCCGCCGGCGGCGGCAAGCTTCTTGGAGCCCTTGAGGGTCTCCGTGATGTCAGCACGCGCTGGATCGTGACGCACGACCTGGCCGAATGGAAGGACGAGATTGCCTGGATGTCACTTTATTTCAGTATGGCAGTCTGGGCCAGCCTCGCGCTGTGCGTTTTCTATTCGCTCGCCGATCATTTGCCGCGCTAACGCGCCGGGGCAGCGGTCGCAAGCCGTTCATCCGAGGCGTCGGCAGCGGTCAGCAGGACTAGCGCCCGCCAAACCGCGCCGTGCGTTTTTCCACGAAAGCCTTGCGCCCTTCCAGCGCATCCTCGCTCCGACGAATGTCGGCCTGTACCTCGATCTCACGGCGGAACTGCGCGCCGTAGCTCGCATGCTCGCTTTCCTCCAGCAACTGACGCGTGGCGACCAGCGCCCGCGTCGGCCCCTCGGCGAGACGGTGGGCAAGCATCATCGCCTCATCGAGCAGGCGATCGTCATCGACGACCCGTCGCACCAGTCCCCATTCGAGCGCGCGCTCGGCGGACAGCGGCTCGTTCAGAAGCATCAGTTCGAGCGCGCGTTGGCGGCCGATCAGGCGCGGCAGCAGCCAGGTCGAACCGAGATCGGGCACCAAGCCGATCCGGCTGAAAACCTGGATGAACTTCGCCGAACGCGCCGCGACGATGATGTCGCCGGCCATCGCAAGGCTAAACCCGCCGCCGGCCGCCACCCCGTTGACCGCGACGACCACCGGCACGCGGCATTCGCGCAGGGCCTGAAACGCCGGCCAGTAATGACGCATCACGCCGGCGACGATATCGCTCCCGAGCGACTCCGATGCCTTGAGGTTCTGACCCGAACAAAAGCCGCGCCCCGCGCCGGTCAGCACCAGCGCCCGCAACGTGGGGTCACCAGTCATCTCGCCGATGGCGACAGCCAACCCGCCGAGCAGTTCGGGCGTCATGGCATTCAGGCTCGCCGGCTCGTTGAGCGTCAACAGACCGACCGCCCCGTCCCGGGTTTGCTTTACACTGGTCATCTTTTGCTCCTGGCGGATGTCTCGGTCACCCGCAATGTGCCACTGCTGGCGCGCCATGCCAAATCGACCCGGTCAGATGCGCGCCTTTAAGGCGTGCTGAGACCGCTTGAAATCGGATGTTCTCCGCGTATGGCAGCCGCCGCGAAAGCTGCCGGTATGACAGACGAGATGGTAGCCGTCGTCGATAAACCCCGGCGCGCACCGAACGCGGGGCGCGGCGATAGATTCAATTTTGTTCAAATTAGCGCCGTCGATAACCTTCAAAAGTTAGGTTAAAAATCGAGCGAGATTGCGTCCTAAGCCAGAGGTTGTATGGCTTGGTGGATGTCCTCGTCATTCCACAACGCCGACAAGCGCACCCACCGGAAAGTCATGCTGGTGGGCTTGATGTTCTGCGTCCTTTTCGTCGCCGTCAGTTTCTTTGCCAGAGAGCAGCCGGAAAACCATTACGTTCTTCAGAAGGCCGACCGGCTGGTTCGCACCGCGGGCTCACAGCCGCCTGCAAATTAAGCCGGTTCGGTCACATCCGTGAGCAGGATGATTGGAACTCTTCCCCGGGGTCGCGGTTGTATTTCGAAGGCCTGTCCCGGACTTGATGCGGGGTTAGTCCGATTCGCCTGAAGAAACGCGTCGAAGTAAAAGTAGAGAGAAGACTTTCAGGAGGCAATGATGACCAGGTGGCACGATACCATGGTGGACAGGCCCGAAAGCGATCACGACGCCGGCTATGCGGCCGGCTGGACCATTTCGGGGCTCGCCATGCTGGGCGCGATCGTCACCGTCTGGGTGTTTGCGATTTAACGCCCAGCCGCGCCATTCCCAGCCAACTTCAAACCGGCATTCTTCGTGACGGACCGCAGGCCGAAGAAGTTCAGACTCCGCCCGGCTGGACGAAGCAGAACACGTTACCGGTGCGACTCAAGAATACAACTCCGTGCCCGGTCGGATTCGATTTGTCCCATTTAAGCTTGTTGTTCGGTATTTCGATTTCCGTACCGATGTCGATATGCGGACGCATGCGCGGCTCATCCGGCCTGTCGTCGGTGATCGTCGCGTAGGTTTTTCCGTTCTTGACGTGAATCTCGTCCGCCCAATAGGCGTCGGCCTCACCGCAACACGACGCATTTGGAACATCGGGCTGCATCAGCGCCTGATACCATTCCCGAATCGCGGGATCGTTGTTAATCGCACCCCATTGCCCGACATCGCGGGCATTCACAACACCAATCACGCAACCGAACGCAAGACCGAGGACAATGCGTTTCATGTCGCACTCCTGAGGTTGCCGGCCAATTCCTTCAAGCAATGTTCGTGCCGAAATCGGAGGTTCCCAAAACGCAGGAAACTCCGACGCTTAACTCTAACGGCCGAATCGAACCTGTTGCCGTTCAAAACAGACCAACCGGAAGCGGAAATTGGCTCCGCTGCCGGGAGCGTCGTCATGGCGGGTCGGATCGGCATCCTGTCGCGAACGATTTTCGCGGCATTTTGGCTGTGCGCCGCGATGTGCTCGACGGCGCACGCCGAAAAGCGGGTTGCGCTGGTGATCGGCAATTCGGCCTACCGCGCCGTGCCGGCGCTGCCAAACCCCGCCGCCGACGCCAGGCTGATGTCGGATACGCTGTTGTCGCTCGGCTTTTTCGTGGTCGGCGGCGGCGCTCAGCTTGATCTCGACAAGGCCGGCTTCGACGACGCCCTGCGGAAGTTCGGCGCCGAACTGACCGGAGCCGACGTCGCGCTGTTCTATTACGCCGGCCATGGCGTGGAGACCCACGGTCTCAATTACTTGGTACCGGTCGATGCCCATCCGCTCGACGAAGCGGATATCTTTGCGCAGATGATCGGCATCTCAGGCATCCTCGACCAGCTCGAAAAATCCGGCACAAGGATCAACCTGATATTGCTCGACGCCTGTCGCGACAATCCGTTCAGCGGCCACGGCGTGCGCTCGACGAACGGCGGCCTCGCGCAAATGCCCGCGCCGGTCGGAACATTGATTTCGTTTGCAACCCAGCCGCGCAGCGTCTCGCTGGATGGCGTCGATGGTCACAGTCCTTATACGCGCGCGCTGGTCGAGGCGATGCTGCGCCCCGGGTCGGGCCTGTTCAAGACCTTCAACGAGGTCGGGCTCGCGGTGGCGAAAGCAACCCAGGGCCAACAATTGCCGTGGGTGTCGTCGTCGCCGATCTCGGGCAATTTCTATTTCGCCGGCAAGCGCGCGACGGAAGAGGCAAAGCAGGCGCCGGATCCGCCCGACGCACCGGCGGCGGCCTCGCTGGTTCACGAGGCGCGGCTGTCGCCGGCAGACGATCCGTTGCGCCACGATCTCATTACCGACTGCGATCGACTGGCGGCAATGCCTTACGATACCGGGCATGCCCCAAGCCTGCCGGGCGTGGAACCCGACAAGATCAATGTGACCGCGGCAGCGGCAGCCTGCAACGACGCGATCCAGCGCTATCCGGACGTGGCGAGGTTTGTATTCGAGGCCGGGCGCGTGGCGACGGTGCGGAAAGACTACGCCGCGGCGCGGCGTCTCTACGAGCAGGCCGCGGCGGCCGGCTATGCCATGGCGATGAACAATCTCGGCGGGGTCTATGAGGGTGGCGACGGCGTGCCCGTAAATTATGTCGAGGCGGCACGCTGGTACGGCAAGGCGGCGGCAGCCGGCGAACCGATCGCCATGGTCGATCTCGGCTGGCTCTATGAAACCGGGCACGGCGTGGCCAGGGATTATGCGGAAGCGCGCCGATTATACGAGGCGGCGGCCAAGGCCGGCGTGCCGGCCGGCATGAACAATCTCGGCCTGCTCTATATGTACGGCAAAGGCGTTGCGCGCGATTATGCGCAAGCGCGGCAGTTGTTCGAACAGGGTGCCGCGCTGGGCGAGGCCTCGGCCATGAACGGGCTCGGCGCGCTCTACAATGAAGGCGACGGCGTTCCCCGCAGTGCCAGGCTCGCCCGCCAATGGTTCGAGAAGGCGGCCGAACTGGGCAATCCGGAGGCCCGGCAAAACCTGAAAGGGATGAAAAGGTGACAGGAGCAAGGTTTGCACCCGCTTGCACGCGGGTATAACTTTCGAAGCTACAACCACCGACGGAGCCCCTGCATGCGCGCCTTGATCTTGCTGCTCGCATTTTTGATGAGCCTCGCAGCACCGGCCCGCGCCGCCGATGATGTTGCCGCCGCGCAGACCACCATTCGTGCCCAGGCCGAAGCGTTCGGCCGCGACGACGCCGCGACGGCCTATTCCTATGCGGCTCCGGCGATACAAAGCATATTTCCGCAAGCCAATATCTTTCTCGGCATGGTCCAGCAGAGATACGCCCCGGTCTATCGCCACAAGAGTTTCGAATTCGGCGAGGCGCAGGTGTCGGACGGCAAGATCGCCCAGCGCGTTCACATCATCGATGCCGATGGCGAGGCGTGGGAGGCGCTGTACACGCTGGAACAGCAGCCCGACGGCAGCGTCAAGATCACCGGCTGTGTTCTGCTCAAGGCAGGCCAGGCGGTGTGAGAACCTCTTGGACGTGTTCTAAGCGCCAAACCGATACTCGCTTGGGCTGAATACGCGCGACCGCGCCCGGAGCAATAGCGCCACCATGATGGTGATGTTGAGCGCGTTCCACACCACCCCGTTCAGGAACGCCACGGCATAAGAACCGGTGGCGTCGAAGATCACCCCGGACACCCAGCCGCCCAACGACATGCCGACCACGGAGGCGAGGATCACGATGCCGACGCGGGTCGCCGCTTCGCTGGCCGGCATCGATTCACGGACGATGATGGCGTAGCTCGGCACGATGCCGCCCTGAAACAGCCCGAACATGGCGGAGATGGCGTAGAGCGAGGAGAGGCTGTCGAAAAACAGGTAGAACACCAGCGCCGAAGCCTGCGCCACCGATCCGATCAGCAGCGTCCGGATTCCGCCGATCCTGTCGGCTAGAAATCCCGAACCGATCCGGCTGAGAATCCCGAACGCCAGCATCAGCGACAGCATTTCGGCGCCACGCGCCGCGCCGTAGCCGAGATCGCCGCAATAGGCGACGATATGGACCTGCGGCATCGCCATCGCCACGCAGCAGCAAATGCTGGCGACGCACAGCACCGCCGTCAGCGTATTGATCGGTAGCCGCAGATCGATCCGCGGCGGCGGCGCATCGAGATGGCTTCGCCGCGTCGCGCCGCCGATCCGGATCCGAAGCAGCAGCAACACCGCCGTCATCGCCACGCCGCAGAAAATGCCGACTGCGATATAGCTGGTGCGCCAGCCGGAGCTCTGAATCCCCCAATTGAGCAGCGGCGGCCAGATCGTGCCGCCGACGTAATTGCCGCTGGCGGCAATGGTCACCGCCAGGCCGCGATAGCGGTCGAACCAGTGCGAGGCCTCCGCCATCAGCGGCGCGAACGTTGCCGAGGTCCCGAGGCCGATCAGAAAATGAATCAGAATGAATTGCCGCAACGTGGTCGAAAGTCCCGCGCCGACATAGCCGAGCCCCAGCACCGCGGTGCTGAGCCCGATCGCCATGATGATCCCGAAGCGATCGGCGATCTTGCCGGCGGCGACGCCGCCGAGACCAAAGCCGAGCATGGTGAGGGTAAAGGCCAGCGATACATCGCCGCGGGTCGCGCCGAACTCGGCCTGGACCACGGGAAGCACGACGACCACCGACCACATGCCGACGCTGCCGATCGAGCCGATCACCAGCGCAAGCGCCAGCCTCGCCCACGCCTGACCGGAGTCCGGGGTGAACAGCAGCGAATCTGTCGATGAATCGGAGGGAACCAGCACAGCCGCAACTTCGTCGCCGGCGGCTTCCCGGTCAAGCAACATGGCGCGATATTGGGCATGCAGGTGCAGTGCAGCAAGGCTGCTTTGCTTCACCTCACCGCGCGCACCCGAGGGAGAGCAGTCCGTTCCGTTTCTCCTCCCGTTAACGCTTTCCTAACCATAAACCGGGCAAAAATTGCCCAGTGAAGTCGAGTGTCGTCGATCGCGTAAAACGGGGGAGTACCCGTGGACGCCAGTGCGGTGCCTCACTTTCGAAACGGTGGTCCTTCGGCCGCCGCGCAGACGTTTGGCGCCCGCGACCGGCATATGCGGGGGGAAGCAGCAACCATGGTCGATGTCACGGCAGGTTTGGGCGCAGCGGCGCCGAGAACCGGACTTCCCAGCCTCAGCGACATCGGCAGAATCCTCAAGCGCGGCGATCTGGCGCTGGCGTTCGGCATCCTCACCATTCTGGTGGTGCTGATCCTGCCGCTGCCCTCGATCGTACTCGATCTCTTTCTGGCGATCTCGATCACGCTGTCGATCCTGATCCTGATGACGTCGCTGTTCATCCAGGCGCCGCTGGAATTCTCGTCGTTCCCGACCATCCTGCTGATTTCGACCATGCTG
>Ga0182030_10009452_pt1 | contig 19957 bp, 14 predicted proteins | sample 812S3MmetaG_FD_121299 | JGI IMG/M metagenome (GOLD analysis project Ga0182030, IMG submission 121299) | Permafrost microbial communities from Stordalen Mire, Sweden - 812S3M metaG (Illumina Assembly) | ecosystem: Environmental > Terrestrial > Soil > Wetlands > Permafrost | place: Sweden... | reverse complement strand
CACTGACCGGCAAGGTCTGGTTCGACGCGGTTAGCCAGGAATTGAAGGCGACCGCCGGCGATATCGCCGGCAATGCCCCCGGAGCGGCGACCAGTTTCACCGGCAGCGGCGCCGATGCCGGCGTCAAAGTGGACATCGTCGGCCTCGAGGCCGTGGTGTACGGCTACTATGGAAAGGGCATCGGAACGACCGGCTTGTACATCTTGCCGACGTCCGCGAGCTGCGAGAAGCGTCCTTCCGACGGTGGCTACGTGCAGACGACCTATAAGTTCGGCAAGCTGAAACTCGGCCTGAGCTACGGCATATCGGAACTCAAGCAGGCCTCGGATGAAGAAGGGCTGCCACCCAGCAACCTGCTCAAGCGCAACAGCTCAGTGGTTGGTGGAGCCTATTACAGCCTCACCAAGAGCGTGACGCTGGTCGGCGAATTCATCGACACCAAGTCGCAGGCCTGGGACTCCAACTCGGCGACGGAAAAGGACTTCGCGCTGGGCGGCATCCTGTTCTTCTGATTCGAGCCGCATAAGCGGCATTCAAGCAGCGCAAGCCGGCGGCGCGCGATCGCGCCGCCGGCTTCTCACTACTGCCGAGCGGACAGCTTCTGCCAGCCCTGGCGCGCGCGCGCGATGTTGTACTGCGGCCGATCGAGAAAATACTCCAGCGAAGTTCCGCTCGAGAAGCAATAGCGCTTGCCTTCGTCCGGGTCGATCCAATTCAGGGAACAGTCGGCCTTGATTTTCGCTCCCGCAGCGACGCCGAGCGGATCGTTGCCCTCGAATTCGCCTTGCATCGGTTTGGCCGGCACAACCGCCTTCCAGATTCCCGCGCCGGCGGTCGGTAGCGTCGCAGCAACCTGGGCATGCGCTTGAGTTCCTGCCAACGCCAACAGCGCGGCGGCAACGCGCAGCATCGGGCGGTGGGGCGAGAGCGGCTGGTTCATGGGCCCATTCTAGTTTGACCTGACTGCAGTGGCGAGTATCATTTCGGGCGCACCTCCCGAGGTCCTCGGGAATCAATCCTGAAGAATGTAAAAGAAGTATCGCGAGTGAGCATGGTTGCCGGTCAGTGGGGAAGGTGGCAACAGAGCGCTCACGGCGCGATCTTGTGCATCCTGCTGGGCTGCTGGGTTTGCGCCTTCGGCGACAACGACGACGATGATGCGCAAGCGGCGGCGCCGGCCGCGGCGCCCACCCTCAACGCCGAACAGCAGAGCGCGGGCGGCATCGTGGTTGCGCATCCGCTCAAAGTACAGGCGCCGCAACACTTGGATGCGCTCGGCCTGGTGCTGGATCCGGTTGCGCTCATTACCGACTCCGGCGAGATGACGGCCGCGGCAGCGGCGCAGCAAGCCGCGTCCGCCGAACTGGCCCGGTTGCATAGGTTATACGGCGGCGGCGGCGCCTCGCTCAAGGGGCTGGAGGCCGCGCAAGCAGAACAGGCGAAGGCGCAGGCGGAAGCGCAATCCGCGACTCTGCGCTATGCAATGCACTGGGGGCCGCTTGCCGCGCTGCCCGCGCCGCAGCGACAAAAATTGCTCGAGGCTGCGGCCAGCGGCCGTGCGCTGTTGGTGCGCGCCGACGTGCCCGGCCGGCACATTCTCGGCACGCTGCCGCCGAGCGCGACTTTAAGCGTCGACGGCATCGAGGTGCCGGGACGCGTCCTCGGAGCGCTGCGGCAATCGAGCGAAGTGCAGAGCGCGGCGGTGCTGGTCTTGGTGCGCAATGCGCCCGCCGGGTTGGGGCCGGGCGCCCGCGTTCCCATCACGCTGTCGGCGGCGCCGCGCGCCGGCCTGTTGCTGCCGCAGGGCGCGGTGTTCTATGACGAAAGCGGCGCCTACGTCTACAAGCGAACGAATGCAGCAGCGGGCAACCGCAAATTGCGTTATGCGCCTGTGAAGGTCACGCTGCTGATGGCCTATGGCGAGGGCTGGCTGGTCGATGGCGTCGACAACGATGACGAGATCGTCGTGCAAGGCGCCGGGGTTCTGTGGTCGCTCCAGGGGTTGGGCGGCCTCGCAGTCGACGATGACCAGGACTGAAGAATGCTCGACGCCATCGTTCGCGCATCGCTGGGCAACCCGCGTATCATCACGGCGCTGGCCTGCCTGATTGCGCTGCTCGGCGCCGCCGCGCTGATCGACGCCCGCTTCGATGTGTTTCCGGATTTCGCTCCGCCGCACGTGCTTTTGCAAACCGAAGCGCCCGGCTTGGATGCAATCCAAGTCGAAGCGCTGGTGACGCGGCCCTTGGAAGGGGTGCTGGCCGGCACCGAAAATGTCAAGACGGTGCGCTCGGCGTCGAGCCAGGGTCTTTCGGCGATTCAAGTGGTGTTCGACCGGGGCGGCGATCCATACCGCCAGCGGCAAGTGGTGACGGAGCGTTTGGCCGAATTCTCCGGCCTGCTTCCCGAGGGTATCGGCGCTCCGTTGCTGTCGCCCTTGAGTTCCTCGATGGAATACCTGGTGCACTTTGGTTATACCAGCGACAAATTGTCGCCCGTGGAGCTGCGCGACCTCGTGCAGTGGACGATCAAGCCGCAGATTCTTAGCGTGCCGGGCGTCGCCCAGGCACAGATCTTCGGCGGCGAAGTGCGCGAGCGCCAGATCGAGGTCGATCCGGTCAAGCTGGCTGCGGCTTCTTTGAGCATCGACGATGTGTTGGCCACCGTCAGGCGCGCAACCGCGCTGATCGGCGGCGGCTATCTGGAGACGCCGAATCAGCGCATCGTGATCCAGGCGCAGGCACCCGGCGCAACACCTGAGGCGCTCGCGGGCGCCGTCATTGGATCCCGCGACGGCATTCCAGTGCGGATCGGCGATGTTGCAAGCGTGCGCGACGGCGCCGAACCGCGCATCGGCGATGCGCTGATCGCGGGCAAGCCCGGCATCCTGATCGAAACCTCCACCCAGTTCGGCGCGAACACGCTCGAGGTCACGCGCGCTCTGGAAGAGCGGCTGGATTCGCTGGCGCCGATGCTGGCCAAGCAAGGTGTCGATTACCATCCCGCGCTGCTGCGGCCCGCGAGCTTCATCGAAAGCGCCATCGAGAAATTGCGTAATTCCCTGTTGATCGGCGCGGCGCTCGTGGTCACGCTGTTGCTGGTGACGCTACGGGACTGGCGCGGCGCGCTGGTGTCCTTCAGCGCGATCCCGCTGACCTTGCTGACGACGGTCTGGATTCTCGAAGCCTGGGGCCTCAGCCTGAACACCATGACGCTGGGCGGCCTGGTGGTCGCGCTCGGCGTGGTGGTCGACGACGCGGTGATCGACGTCGAGAACATCCTGCGCCGCCGCCGCGAAGCGCCCCGGAATGCGAACATACGCGAGTTGTTCATGGCAGCCTCCCTGGAAGTGCGGCGGCCGGTGTTCTACGCGACCGCGGCCGTGGCCGTGGCATTCTTGCCCATCCTGATGATGACCGGCCTGCAGGGCGCGTTCTTCCGGCCGCTGTCGATCTCGTTTCTGGTGGCGGTCGGCTTGTCGTTGCTGGTTGCCATGAGCGCGACGCCGGCGCTGTGCGTGCTGGCGATGGCGCATCACCTCCCTGCGCCCGAGGCGGGTTTCCTGCGCCTTCTGAAGCGCCGGCAGCTCTCGGCCGTCGAGTGGTTGAACGCGCGGCCGCGCGCATTGCTGGCGATCCTCGCCGTCAGCGGCATTGCCGGCGTCGCCTGCCTGCCGTTGCTGGGGGCGCGGCTATTGCCGGACTTCCGCGAAAATTACTTGATCGCGCATGCATCCCTGCGGCCGGGCATATCCCTGGAGGAGACCACGCGGGTAGGCAAGAGAATCTCCCGGGGCTTGATGGCGATTCCCGGCGTCAAGAGCGTTGCCGAGCAGATCGGGCGCGCGGAGAACGGCCAGGACCCGGATGCGCCGCACAGAAGCGAGTTCGAGGTGCAGATCGACCCGCAGAAGGGGCGCGTTGCCTCCGATATCGACACCGCCATCCGGGATGTGTTCGACGACTATCCGAATCAACTGGTGGAAATTTACTCGGTGCTGGCCGAACGCATCGGCGAGACCCTATCCGGGGAGTCCGCGCCGTTCTCCATCAGCATCGTCGGTTCCGATCTCGATGCCGATGATCGGGTGGGCGCGCAGATAGTCGATGTGTTGCGGCATATTCCCGGCTCAGGCGATGTGCGCCTGACCGTTCCCGCGCGCCAAGCCGAGTTGCGGGTGGAGTTGCGTCCCGACCAAATGGCGGTGTACGGGCTGCAGGCCTCGGAAGTGCTGGAGACCGTGAACGCCGCCTACCATGGCAGCGTCGCCTCGGTGCTGAATCAGGCGGACCGCAGCGTTCCGGTCGCCGTGCGGATTGCCGCGCCCGGCGCTGACCCTAAGGCGATCGGCAACCTCCTGGTGCGCGGGCGCGACGGCTCCGTGACGCCGCTGTCGTCGGTGGCCAGAATCGAGACCGTGTTGGCACGCAGCCTAATCGATCATGAAGACGGCCTGCGCCGCCAGATCGTGGTCGCTTCCCCCAAAGGCGCCGACCAGGCTGGATATGCCAAGTCCGCCCGCAACGCCATTGCGGCGAAGATCGCGCTTCCGCCCGGCGTATTCCTTCACTTTGGAGGAGTCGCCGAGGCGCATGCCGCAGCCACCCGGGAATTACTCCTGCACTCGTTCGCGGCGTTCGTCTTGATCGTGCTGATGCTGTCCCTGGCATTCGGCCGTGCGCGGCACGTATTGATCGTGTTGCTGGCGCTGCCCAGCACGCTGATCGGCGGTGTGGCGGCGGTGGCGCTGACCGGCGGCACGCTGACCTTGGGCGCCATGGTCGGCTTCGTGGCGCTGTTCGGCATGGCGGCACGCAACGCCATTCTGCTGGTGTCGCACTATGACCACTTGGTGTGGGAAGAGGGCCAGGTTTGGGGCTTAGGCGCAGCACTGCGGGGAGCAGAGGAGCGGCTGACGCCGGTGCTGCTCACGTCTCTGCTTACCGGATTGGCCCTGCTGCCGGTTGCGCTGCAGCTGCACCAGCCCGGCCACGAAATCGAGGGACCGATGGCAGTGGTAATATTGGGCGGACTAGTGTCTTCTACGCTGGTCAGCCTGCTGTTGATTCCGCCGTTGGCGGCGCGCTGGCTGCATCCATCCAAACAATAGCTTCCAAACGAGGACCTTAAGACCATGAAACTGATCTCTGCAACCGCACTCGCTCTGACCGTGCTGGCATCCGGCTATAGCGTGGCTGCGGCTCCCGAACTCCACGTTCACAAGACAGTCACCATCAATGCCTCCGCCGACAAGGTGTGGAATCTGGTGAAGGACTTCAACGGCCTCAACACGTGGCATCCGGCCGTTGCCAAGGACGACATCGTCGAGGGCACGAACAATACCGTGGGCGCAGTGCGGCTGCTGTCGCTCAAGGGCGGCGGCACGATCAAGGAAAAGCTGCTCGCATTCGACGCGACGGGCCACAGCTTCCGCTACGCCATAGTCGAGGGCGTACTGCCGGTCAGCAACTACAGCTCGCGTTTGTCGGTGAAGTCAGCCGGAGCAGGCAAGTCGACGGTGAGCTGGTCCGGCAAGTTCCAGCGCAAGAACTTGGGCGATAACCCGGGCGACAGCGAGAACGACAAGACCGCCGTCGATACCGTCACCGGTGTCTATCAAGGTGGCTTGGACAATCTGAAGAAGATGGCCGAAGCGCAGTAAGGCAAACACAGCAGGGCAAAGATATTGCGGCGGCAGCCCGGTGAGCGCTCACCGGACTGCCGTGCGCATGGCTCCTCAAGGGGATGATGCCAGCTCCAACTGCTCCAGGCGCGGCCCTTCCACTGCGCCGATTTTCACCGAGGCGTCGTACAGCACAACGCCGAAGCCGATGACCGCGATCAAAATGGCGATCGAGGCCCGCAAGTGCCGCGACTCGAAGCTGCGCATCGACTGCGCAAAACCGATCAGTCCCAGCACGGCGGCCACCACCACGATGGCGTCGACGCTGGCGCGCTGCCAGTAGCTGCCTCCCAGGTGCAACCACATTCCGAATTCATCGAAGGTCAGCGCCATGGCCGCGCCGTAGCCCAAGGCCGCGATCCGCAAGCGGTTACCCGACGGCGCCCAGAACAGCACGTAGGCGCTCACCGCCGACAATAGAAAGATGCCGTAGTTGAGGTGATGCACGTGCGTGCCGCGCATGAACAGATATAGATTCGGCATGCGATCCGACATGATCAGGAGCACCACGGTGCGCGCGGCAATGAACGTCAATATGAAGCCGAACAGAGCCCGCCGGGCGAGCTGGTGCGGCCCGGGTTCCACGGATGCGCTTACGGGTGCTGCGGTTTGCATGCGATTAGAATGCGCTGCGGCCGCGCTCCGATGCAAATGGCGCGCGGGGCTGTAGACTAGAAGTCCGTTTAGGCTGGCGTTGCGTTTCATGAAACCCGATCCCTCGGCAGTGGCTGATGCCGTGATTGCTCCCGATGGCCGCACCGAGCGCCTGAATACCAAGGCGGCAGGGGTGATCGGGCTGGCGGTGATGTGCAGCCGCTTGTTGGGCCTGGCACGCGAGCAGATTTTTGCGGCGCTGTTCGGCGGCGGCGCGGCCATGGATGCGTTCACCGCGGCATTTCGCATCCCGAACCTGCTGCGGGACCTGTTCGCCGAGGGGGCGCTCTCCACCGCATTCGTCACCACCTTCAGCAAGACCATTGCACGCAGCGGCGATGCCGCCGCGTGGCGGCTTGCGAACAAAGTGGCCACGATGACGGCCGCGGTCCTCGGCATAATCTGCATCGCGGGCATGGTGTTCTCCTCGCCGCTGGTCGGCGTGCTCGCGCCTGGCTTCGATCCGCAAAAGGCGGCGCTCACCGCCGAGCTCACGCGCATCATGTTTCCGTTCATCTTGCTGGTGTCCCTGGCGGCGCTGGTCATGGGGATGCTGAACGCCAAGAATGTGTTCGGCGTTCCCGCCATGGCATCGAGCTTCTTCAACGTGGGATCGATTGTTTTCGGAGTCCTGTTGGGCTTCTGGTTCGACCCGCACTTCGGTCCGCGCGCCTTGATCGGGCTGGCGATCGGCACGCTGTGCGGCGGCGCACTGCAATTCGCCGTGCAGTTGCCGTCGCTGCGCCGGCTCGGCTATCGCTATCACCCGGATTTGCGCTGGCGCGACCCCGGCGTCGGCGCGATCTTGGCGCTCATGGGCCCTTCGGTCATCGCTGCCAGCACCACGCAATTCAACGTGCTGGTCAATTCGATGTTCGCCTCGACCTTGGGCGACGGGGCGATATTCTGGCTGGCGATCGCATTCAGGCTGATGCAGCTGCCGCTGGGATTGTTCGGAGTCGCGCTCGGTACCGTGACGCTGCCGCTGCTGTCGCGCCTGGTGGTGAGCGGCCAAATGGAGGCGTTTCGCTCCGAGCTCGCGCGCGCGATGCGGCTGGCATTCCTGCTGACGGTGCCGTCGATGATCGGCCTCATGGTGCTGGCCGAGCCGATCATTTCCGTGCTGTACCAACACGGGAAGTTCAATGCCTTCGAGGCGGCGCGAGCCGCCGGCGCGCTGCGCTTCTATGCCATCGGCCTGGCCGGCTACGCCGCGCTCAAGGTGCTGGTGAACGCCTTCTATGCGCTCGACCGGCGCAAGACCCCGATGATGGTGAGCTTCCTGTCGGTGGGCCTCAATCTGCTGCTCAATTGGATCTTCACCTTTCGCTTGGGCTGGGGAGTTCGAGGCCTGGCGTTTTCAACCGGGTGCGTTGCGACCTGCAACTTCCTGGTGCTGTATGCGCTGATGCACCGCCAGTTGAGAAACCTGGAGTCGCGACGCATGCTCGCCATGCTGGGAAAGGTCGCGATTGCCGGGGCGGCACTGTTCGCGGTTTGCGCGGCCTCCTCGCACTGGCTGCTGGCGGACTGGGCCACTCAAGCATTCTGGAGCAAGTTGGGCGCGCTCTTGGGCACGATCGTCGCCGGCGCGCTGGTGTTCGGCGCCTGCGGGGCGGCGCTGCACATCGAGGAAATCGACATGTTGCGCGAGGCGCTGCGACGCAGGTTGAGGCGGGCGCGGGCGGGCGGATAAGGTGTCGATCCGCTTGATCCAACCGCAGTCGGAGCAGACCTGGCGACAGGCGCGCGTGCTGATCGAGGAGTACGCGGCAACGCTGGATCTGGATCTTTCGTTTCAGGAGCGCCTGTACACGGTCCCCGCCGCGCGCGGACGCGGCGCCGGGCGTCAGTTGGCCGAAGGCATCGTGGCCGCGGCGCGGCGCATAGGTTACGCGAAGCTGCTTCTCGATACGCTGCCCGGCATGCGCGAGGCGGTGTCGCTGTACGCATCGTTAGGGTTCAAGCCCACCGTGGCGTACCGATTCAACCCGGTGCCGGATGCTGTGTTTCTGGAACTTCAGCTGCGCTGAGGCGCGCGCGCCAGGGTATTAAGCGACGCCGCGCTGCGCCAGGAATCCTGCGAGGATCTTGGCGGTGTGGCTGTCGCCGGCCCGGCGCGCGATTGATTCGGGCGGCCCCTGAGCCACGATTCGGCCTCCCGCCGCGCCGCCGTCAGGACCCAAATCGATGATCCAGTCTGCCTCGGCCAGCACGTCCAAATCATGTTCAATCACGACGACGGTGTTGCCGGCGTCCACGAGACGGTGCAGCACCCGCAGCAATTTCTCGACGTCGGCCATGTGCAGGCCGACCGTGGGTTCGTCGAGCACGTACAGAGTGTGTTGACCTTCCCTGATCGCGGTATCCATACCAAGCGCGTCGGTGCGCACCTTGGCAAGCTCGGCGACGAGCTTGATTCTCTGGCTCTCGCCCCCGGACAGCGTCGGGCTTGGTTGGCCCAGGCTCAAGTAGCCGAGGCCGACGTCCGCCAGCAGGCTTACCGGATGATGCACGCTGCGCTGTGCGGCGAAGAATTCGCGCGCAGCATCGACGCTCATCGCCAGCACCGCGCCGATGTTCCGGCCTTTGAATTCGATCGCGAGGGTCTCAGCGTTGAAGCGCCGGCCGCCGCAGACATCGCAGAGCACCTGCACGTCCGGCAAGAAGCTCATTTCGATGCGCTGCATTCCCTGGCCCTCGCAGGCCTCGCAGCGGCCGCCGGCGGTGTTGAATGAAAACCGGCTGGCGGTGAACCCGCGGATCCGGGCCTCGGTGGTTTCGGCATAGAGGCGCCGGATGGCGTCCCAAAATCCAATGTAGGTCGCCGGGCAGGAGCGTGGTGTCTTGCCGATGGGCGTTTGGTCGACTTCCAGCACGCGGCTGATGGGCTGCCATCCGCTGATCTGATCGCAGCCGGCCGGCACGAATGCCGCGGATTGGGCGCGTTTCGCGCGGGCGGGCCGCGCCAGTAGGCGCTTGAGGTTGTCGAACAGCACGTCGCGCGCCAACGAGGACTTGCCCGAACCCGATACGCCGCTGATCACGCTCAGGCGCCCGAGCGGAATGCGCGCATTCAGCTTGCGCAAATTATGCAAGGACGCGCCGCGAATCTCGATGCTGGGCGTGCCGCGATCGACGGCTCGCCGGCGCGAGCGCGAGTGCTTGAGCGGCGCCGCCAGGCAGCGTCCGGTCACGGAATTGCCGAGGCGGGCGAGTTCCTTTGCCGTGCCCTGGGCGACCAAGCTGCCGCCGCGGGTACCGGCGCCGGGCCCCAAGTCGATCACATCATCGGCGCGGCGAATCGTGTCCTCATCGTGCTCCACCACGACCAGGGTATTGCCCTTGGCGCGCAGCCGCTCCAGGGTGTCGAGCAGCGCCGCGTTGTCGCGCGGATGCAGGCCGATGGTGGGTTCGTCGAGCACGTAGCAGACGCCTTGCAGGTTCGAACCGAGTTGCGCCGCCAATCGAATGCGCTGCGCCTCGCCGCCGGAGAGGGTCGGCGCCGCGCGATCGAGCTGCAGGTAGCCTAGGCCCACATCGCACAAGAAAGCGGTTCGTGAGCTAAGTTCCGCGAGCATGTCGCGGGCGATGTCGCGCTCGCGGCCCCGCAGTTCGTACTGGGAAAGCGCGGTGCGAAAATCCTGAACCGGCAGGCTGGTCAGCGCAGCGATCGACAAATTCTGGAACAAGACGTGGCGCGCGACCGGATTCAAGCGTTCGCCGGCGCATTGCGCGCATGGCGCAGGCTTAGCATCGCTGGGTTCCCTCCAGGCGGATTCCTCGCCGCTCTGCTCCGCGTCGAAATCCGCCAGCTGCAACCCGGTGCCGAAACAGCCCTTGCACCAGCCGTGGCGCGAATTGAAGGAGAACAGCCGAGGATCGAGTTCGGGAAAGCCGCTGCCGCACTTCGGACAGGCGCGCTTGGTCGAGAAAGTCGCGGTTCCGCCAGCCGAGTTGACGTGCAGCACTCCGTGGCCGTGCTGCAGGGCCGAGTCCAGCGCCTCGCGCAGCTGCGCCTCGCCGGCCGCACTCACCTTGAGGCTCGCCACGGGCAGCTCGATGTTGTGTTCGATGAAGCGATCGAGGCGCGGCCACTTCGCCGTGAGCCTCGCGATGCCGTCGACGATCAGCTCGGAGAAGCCCTTGCCGCGTGCCCACTTGGCGAGCGCCGTATACAGTCCCTTGCGCGCGACGATGAGCGGCGCGGCCAAGGTGATGCGCTGCCCGCGGTATTCCTTCAGCAGCCGCGCGCCGATCGCCTCGGCGGTTTGCGGCTCGATGCGCAGATTGCAGGTCGGGCAATACTGCACGCCGAGCTTCGCATACAGCAAACGCAGGAAGTGGTAGATCTCGGTGAGCGTGGCCACCGTGCTTTTCTGGCCGCCACGGCTGGTGCGTTGCTCGATCGCCACCGTGGGCGGTATGCCGAATATAGCGTCGACCTCCGGCCGCGATGCCGGCTGCACGAACTGCCGGGCATAGGCGTTGAGCGATTCCAGGTAGCGCCTTTGTCCTTCGGCAAACAGGATGTCGAATGCCAGGGTGCTCTTGCCGCTGCCGGAGACGCCGGTGATCACGGTGAATCGATTGAGCCCGAGATTGACGCTCACGTTCTTGAGATTGTGCTCGCGCGCGCCGCGAATCTCGATGCTCTGCGGGCCGCTGGTGATGGCGCGGGGCTGTGCGTCGTGAACCGCGTATTCCAGCGCGGGTGGCTGCTCGGCCTCGAGCAGCGCGCGCCCGGTATGCGAAGCGGCCACGCGCATGACCGCCTCGGGAGTGCCGGCGCAAACCACGCTGCCGCCGGCGTCCCCGGCCTCGGGACCCAAATCGATGATCCAGTCCGCGGCGCGCACCACATCCAGATTGTGTTCGATCACCAGCAGTGAATGCCCGGCCTCGATCAGCCGGCCGAAGGCGCGCAGCAGCTTGGCGACATCGTCGAAATGCAGGCCGGTGGTCGGCTCATCGAACAAGAATACAGAGCCGGGCTTGCCCGCTGCTCCGCTGCGCTCGCGCGCCGCGTTCTGCGCCAGATGTCCTGCCAGCTTGAGCCGCTGGGCTTCGCCGCCGGACAGGGTGGGCACCGGCTGGCCGAGCCGAAGATAATCCAGTCCCACCTCCGAGAGCGGCCGCAAGCGCAGGCACACCTCCGCGTCCTGCGCGAAGAACGCCAGCGCCTGCGACACCGTGAGATCCAGCACATCGGCAATGCTCTTGGGCGGGCCGCCGCGGGCAAGCTTGCACTCGAGCACCTCGGCCCGGTAGCGCCGGCCGTCGCAATCCGGGCAGCGCAGGTAGACATCCGAGAGAAACTGCATCTCGACATGCTCGAAGCCGTTGCCGCCGCACGCCGCGCAACGGCCGTTGCCGGCATTGAAGCTGAAGGTCCCGGCCGTGTACTTGCGCTCGCGCGCCTTGGGGAGTTTCGCGAACAAATCGCGAATCGCGTCGAAGGCGCCGACGTAGCTGGCGGGATTCGAGCGGGTGGTGCGGCCGATGCGGCTCTGGTCCACCATCACCACGTCCTCGATCAATTCAGCTCCCTCGAGCGTGCGATGGCGCCCGGGATTCTCGGTCGGCTTTCCCTTGGCGCGCAGCAGCGCCGGATACAGCACGTCGTGCACCAGGGTCGACTTACCCGAACCGCTGACGCCGGTGACGCACACCAGGCGCCGCAGCGGGACCTCGACGTCGATGCCCTTGAGATTGTGCTCGGCCGCGCCTCGAATGCGCAGCATGCCGGCGCCCGCGGCGCGCTGCGTGGCGCGGCGGGGTTGCGCAACCTGCCTGCGGCGGAACAGGTAATCCGCGGTCAGCGAACCCTTGGCCTTGGCCAGCGCGCCAAGCTTGCCAAAGAATACGATTTCACCGCCCTGTTCGCCGGGACCGGGCCCGATGTCGAGCAACCGGTCAGCGGCCCGCATGACATGCGGATCGTGCTCGACCACCACCAAGGTATTGCCGGAATCGCGCAGCCGCTGCATGACGCCGACGATCCGGCCGACATCGCGCGCATGCAACCCAATGGAGGGCTCGTCCAGCACGAACAGGGTGTTGACCAACGAAGTGCCGAGCGCAGTCGTGAGATTGATGCGCTGGACTTCGCCCCCGGACAGAGTGCGCGATTGACGGTCCAGATCCAAGTAGCCCAAGCCCACGTCGGACAGGTACTTGAGCCGGGTGCGGATTTCCCCGAGCAGCAGGTCGGTGGCCTCATCGAGCGGCGCCGGCAAATCAAGAGCGGCAAAAAATTCGCGGCTGCGATCGATGGGCAACAGCATCAATTCGCGGATGCTGATCCCGGGATTGCCGATGCGCCACAGCAGCGCGTCGGGCTTGAGGCGCGCGCCGCGGCACGCGGCGCACTCGGTGTAGGAACGATAGCGCGAGAGCAGCACGCGGATGTGCATCTTGTAGGCGCGGGTCTCGAGCCAGGCGAAGAAACGCCGTACTCCATACCAAACGTTCTTGGTCCACTCGCCTTCGCCCTCGATCACCCAGGCGCGCTGTGCATCGGTGAGATCGCGCCACGGCGTGTCGAGCGGGATGGCGCGCTTGCGCCCGAATTTCAACAAGTCATCCTGGCATTCCTTGTACGACTCGGTCTGCCAGGGCTTGATGGCGCCCTGGCGAAGCGTCAAGGACGCATTCGGTATCACCAAGCCATAATCCACGCCGATGCTGCGTCCGAAGCCGCGGCAGGTCTCGCAGGCGCCGATCGGGGAATTGAAGCTGAAGCTGCTCGGGCTTGAGTCCTTGTAGCCGATGTCGCAGTCCGGACAGTGCAGGCCGGTGGAGTAGCGCCAGGGCGCCGCCGGGGTTTGCGCATCGCCCACGGGGTAGACGTCGAGGCGCCCCTGGCCAATTTTCAGCGCGGCTTCGATGGCTTCGGCAATCCGCGCCGAGTCCGTCGTGCTCCATTGAAGCCGGTCTTGAATCACCTGCAAGGTGTCGCCGCGCTGCCCGTGTATCCGGGTGTAACCCTGGCCGGCGAGCAGCGACCTGATCTCCTGCTCGGTGAAATTCTTCGGGATCGTAACCGGAAAGGTGAGCAGCAGCCGTGGATCGCCGTGCTCCCGGGCTCGCACCCCCACGTCGGCTTGAATGCTCTCTGGCGTGTCGCGCTTAACCTGCCGTCCGCAGCCACGGCAATGCAGGACCGCGGCGCGCGCGAACAACAGCTTCAAGTGATCGTTGAGCTCGGTCATGGTGCCCACGGTCGATCGCGAAGTGCGCACCGGATTGGTCTGGTCGATGGCGATCGCCGGCGGAATGCCCTCGATGCGATCGACTTGCGGCTTGTCCATGCGGTCGAGGAACTGGCGTGCGTAGGGCGAGAAGGTTTCGACGTAGCGGCGCTGGCCTTCGGCATACAGCGTGTCGAACACCAACGAGGATTTTCCGGAGCCACTGACCCCGGTGACAACGATCAACTCGTTGAGGGGCAGGTCCAGATCGAGATTTTTGAGATTGTTCTGGCGCGCGCCGCGAATGCGGATCGCATCCGGGGGTGAATTACGGGACGGCATCCCTAAGAAGTCTACACGGGGTGTCAAGTAGGGGCGGCCGAGGGCCCCGTGGGCACCGCAGAACCGATTATCGCCCGGCGAACTGCTCCATCATCAGCCCGGTGCCGCCGCGCGTGACATGCGCGACGATGGCCGTGCGCCGGTGGATCTTGGTCACCAACCCGAGATTGATGGCGAACGCCAGCTGAACCTGCTGCCCCTTGCGCAGCCCGAGATTTTCCGTCTCGACGAACACGCCGTTCGCGCTCAGGTTCTTGGCCTTGCAGATGCGGCTCTTTCTTCCGGACATGACCACGTACACGGTCGTGCGTGCTCGGTGGCGGGTGTGCAAGCGACGCTCCAATCCGTACCCCTTAGTTTGACCATCCCCGGCTGGCCGCCATTATAAACATCGGGCCTTCTTTAGCGAGGCGCTCGTGACTTAACGCAAAATTATGTCAAAGGCACGCTAACAGCGCCGCTAGTGATGATGGCCGCCGGCGCCATGTACATGACCGTGCTCGAGTTCTTGCGTGGTTGCCGGGCGAACCTCGACCACCTCGATGTCGAAGTGCAGGGTCTGATCGGCGAGCGGATGATTGCCGTCCAGCGAGACCATGTCGCCAATGATGGCCGTTACGGTAAATAGCCGCATGCCTTGCTCGGTACGCGCCTGAAACTGCATGCCCTTGCGAATCTCGCCCGAGCCCTTCAAGGATCGCTTGGACACGCGTTGCACGAGCGCTTCATCGCGCACGCCGTAGCCCTCGGCCGGCGGCACCGTGACCTTCAGAGTGCTCCCGCCCCGCTGGCCCTCGAGCGCTTTTTCCAGGCCCGGAACCAGATTGCCGTGGCCCTGTATGTACGCGAGCGGTTCCCCGCCCGCGGAACTATCGAGCACCTCACCCTTGTCGTCCTTCAGCGTGTAATGAATCAACACCACCGAATCCGCTGCAATTTCCACCAGATCTTCTCCGTGCCGACAGAGGGCCAAGCTTACACAAGCTCGGTCAATTGCGCTTCCAGGTCGTACGCACCGGCCTGGGTGATGCGCACGTCCGCCCATTGGCCGACCTTCAGCCCGCCGGCGCCCTGAATGCGCACGTTGCCGTCGATCTCCGGGGCGTCACTTGCGGAGCGCGCGATGGCGGCATCGCCGTCGATGCGATCGACCAGCACGCGCATCGTGCGCCCGACCTTTGCCGCCAGCCGCTGCTCGCTGATCTCGGCGGCAAGCTGCATGAAGCGCTCACGGCGCTCGTGCTTGATCTCATCCGGCACCTGCGCCTCGCGCAGGGAATTCGCCGCGGCGCCTTGCACCGGCGAGTATTCGAAGCAGCCGACGCGATCGAGCCGGGCGACGCGCATCCAGTCGAGCAATTCGGCAAAGTCCGCTTCGGTTTCCCCGGGGAAGCCGACGATGAAGGTGCTGCGAATGGTGATATCCGGCACCACGCTGCGCCAAGCCGCAATCCGCTGCAAGGTGTTCTCGGCGGCGGCGGGCCGCTTCATGAGCTTCAATATCCGCGCGCTGGCATGCTGAAAAGGGATGTCGAGGTACGGCAACACGCGGCCCTGCGCCATGAGTTCGATCACCTTGTCGACGTGCGGATACGGGTAGACATAGTGCAGGCGGATCCATATGCCCAGTTCCCCCAGGGCGGCCGCAAGATCGTAGAAGCGGGCGGGTCGCTCGGCCCCGCGCCAGGTTTGCGCGGCGTACTTCAAGTCGGCTCCGTAGGCGCTGGTGTCCTGCGATATGACCAGAATTTCCTTCACGCCGGCGCGCGCCAGCTGTTCCGCCTCGCGCAGCACCTCGCCGATCGGACGGCTCACGAGACGGCCGCGCATCGAGGGAATGATGCAAAAACTGCAGTGATGGTTGCACCCTTCCGAGATCTTCAAGTAGGCATAATGGCGCGGCGTCAGCTTCACGCCCTGCGCCGGAATGAGATCCAGAAACGGTTCGTGCAGCGGCGGCAGATGCTCGTGCACCGACGCCACGACTTCTTCATAGCGCTGCGGACCGGTGATCTTGAGCACCTGGGGGTGTTTGTCGAGTATTTTTTGCGGTTGCGCGCCCAGGCATCCGGTGACGATGACCTTGCCGTTCTGCGCTAGGGCTTCGCCGATGGCGTCGAGCGACTCGTCCACCGCCGAATCGATGAAGCCGCAGGTGTTCACCACCACCAGATCCGCCGCGCGGTAGGTTGCGGCCACCTCATAGCCTTCGGCGCGCAAGCGTGTGAGGATGCGCTCCGAGTCGACCAGCGCCTTGGGACATCCAAGGCTGACGAATCCAACCTTGGGAATTTTCCGCTTTACTGCTTTCATCAGGAGCCCGGGGCCTTAGAATGGGGCCCGAAATGCCGCTGACCTTACCTAAGAAGGCCCCGCAATGTTCAATTATCGCATCGTAGGCGCGCTGCTGCTGGTCTGCGCGCTGTTGCCCGCGGCCTGCGATGCGGACGATGCCTACGACATAATAATCGCCAACGGCCACATCATCGACGGTACCGGCTCGCCCTGGTATTCGGGCGACATAGGCATCAGCGAGGGCCACATTGCGGCCATCGGCAATTTGTCGAACGCCAGGGCCAAGCAGACCATCGATGCGCGCGGGATGGTCGTGGCTCCGGGATTCATCGACATGCTGGGGCAATCGGAGATCACCATCCTGGTCGATCCGCGGCTGCCTTCGAAGATCTATCAGGGCATCACCACGGAAATCACCGGCGAGGGCGAATCGGTCGCGCCGCTCAACGACGCAATGATCAAGGAAAACCAGCGCAGCTTCGATCATTTCGGGATCAAGCCCGACTGGCGCACCTTGCGCGAGTATTTCGCCCGGCTGCGGGCTCGTGGCATGGGCATCAACCTGGGCACCTATATCGGCGCGGCCTCGGTGCGCGAAATGGTCATCGGCTACGGCGACCGCGCTCCCACGGCGGATGAGCTCAAGCGCATGCAGGCGCTGGTGGAGGAGGGCATGCGCGAGGGTGCTCTTGGCCTGTCGACTGCGTTGCAATATCCGCCCGCACCCTATGCGCACACCGACGAATTGATTGCGCTGGCGCAAGCGGCGTCGCGCTACGGGGGAATCTACGCCACGCATATGCGCAGCGAGGGCGATGCGGAGATGGCGGCTTTGGAGGAGACCTTCCGCATCGGCAGCGAGGCGCGCATCCCGGTTGAAATCTTTCACCTCAAGGTATCCGGCAAGCGCAACTGGGGCACGGCCGCGCAGGTGATCGCGCGCATCGAGGCGGCGCGGGGCCAAGGCATCGATGTGGAGGCGGACACCTATGCATACACCGCATGGGCGAACGGTCTCTCGGCATTCATTCCGCCGTGGGCGCACGACGGCGGCAACGCCAAGCTGATCGAACGGCTGAAGGATCCAAAATCGCGGGCGCGCATCCGCGCGGACATGCTTGCGCCCAGCGCGTCGTGGGACAACGAGTGGCTGGACATCGAGGGAGCGCAGGACATCCTGCTGGTCTCGGTGCTCAATCCGGAGTTGCGCAAGTACCAGGGAAAGCGCGTCAGCGAGATTGCCGCGCAGTGGCACGAGGATGCGATCGATACGATTTGCGACTTCCTGATCAAGGATCACGCCGGCAGCGGGGTCGCGGTTTTCGGCATGGCAGAGCCGGATGTGCGGCTGGTGCTGCAGCAGCCGTGGGTGTCGGTGGACAACGATGCCTCGGGCACATCGCCCGAGGGGCTGTTGAGCATGGATCACACGCATCCGCGCGGCTATGGAGCCTTCCCGCGCATTTTGCGCAAGTATGTGCGCGATGAGCATTTGCTGGACCTGTCGGATGCGATCCGCAAGTTCTCGGCACTGCCCGCGCAGCGCGAGCACCTGGTGGATCGCGGCGTGCTCAAGCGCGGCATGTGGGCCGACGTGGTGGTATTCGACCCGGACACGATCCACGATGTGGCGACCTATGAGGACTCGAACCGGCTTTCGGTCGGGATGCAGTACGTGATCGTCAACGGGGTGGCGGTCATCGAGCAGGGCAAGATGACCGGGGCGTTGCCCGGCCGCGTGCTGCTCGGCCCGGGCGCGGCGCCATAGGAATACTCAGGCAGGCTGTTAAATCATTCCGCCATTGATGGAAATGATTTGACCGGTGATGTAGCCGGCTTCCGCGGATGCGAGGAAGCCCACCAGGGCGGCAACTTCGGCGGCGGTTCCGGCGCGCTTCATCGGCACGAGGTCGGCGATGGTTGCGGCGTCCAGGGCAGGATGGCTCATGTCGGTGGCGATGACTCCCGGCGCCACTGCGTTGACGGTGATTCCCCGCGTCGCCACCTCCAAACTCAGCGCCCGGGTGGCGGCATTCAGCGCGCCCTTGGCGGCGGCATAGTTGACTTGCCCGCGATTGCCCTTGAGCGCCGTGACCGAGGAGATATTGATCACGCGTCCCCAGCGGGTGCGAATCATCGGCAGCATCAAGGGCTGCGTGACGTTGTAGAAGCCGCTGAGGGACACGTCGACAACACGGTGCCACTGCGCGGGACTCATGCCCGGGAATGCGGCGTCGTCGATGACGCCGGCGTTGTTGACCAGTACCTGGATGGGCCCCTGATCGAGCAGCGCGGCGATCGCGGCGCCGGTCTGTGAAGCGTCGGTGACGTCGAAGCCGACGGCCTGGGCCTGACCGCCCGCAGCGACGATCTCGGCGGCGGTGGCTTGGGCGGCGGCAATGCCGCGGTTGGCATGCACGAACACGAAGTAGCGCGCGGCGCCGAGGCGGCGGCAGATGGCCGCTCCGATGCCGCCGCTGCCGCCGGTGACCAACGCCCGAATGGTCTGTTGATTCATTCTTTATTCATTCACAGCATCAGCCGTTTGTTCGCGTCGAGCAGCACCGTCGCGCGCCCGCTCAGCAGGCTGCGAGCGCCCGCCCACAGCCCGAACTCATACAGCGCAGTGCTGCCATCGCCGGCGACTCGCGCGGCATGGCATAGCAGATCGTCTTCGATATCATCGAGCCGCAGCACGTGCAGCCGCACCTCGCGCAAGCCCGCGAGAAACCCGGCCTGCGCCCTGGCGCCGGTTTCGCCCGAGGCCAGGGCGCCGTGCACGGCCATGGTCTGCGCGGCGTATTCTATACCGCAGGCCACCCCCAGGCGGCCTGCGGAGCGCAGTGGATTATCGGCTGCGCGGTGCGTGCCGGTGCGGCAGCGAATGTGCTCCCCGCCCCAGTCGATGACGGCGTCGAGCAGGCACATCGCGCCTTGGTGCGGAATATGCCGCTCGATCCAGGCGCGGTCTAGCTGCATGGCTCGACTTGCACTGCCGTGCGCGATACGTCGAGATACTCGAGGACCGCCCGACCCGGCGCGCCGCTGGCCAACAGCTGGAGCAGCGGCAGGCTGCGCGCCGCCGGGATCTCGCGGCGCAGCGTCTCCAAGGCCGGCTCCGCCAGCGTTTGCATGGGCTCGGCGGTGAGCGCGACCTGCATCCGCGCCAGCGAGTTCGCGCTCCTTTCCGGGGTGAGCACCAGCGCGATGCCAAAGGCCTCAGGTATCGGCCGCACTGCGTGCAGCGGCATCGGGTACGCGGTGTCGTAGGAGACCAGCAGCAGCGCCTCTCGATCGACGGTGACCTGCGTCAAGGCCTCCAACAGGCCCGCTCCGAAGCTTGCATCGAACGCGCACAGCACATTCGATTTGGTCATGGCGCCGGTGCCGATGCTCCAATACCCGGCGGCGATGTTATGCACCGAGTTGGCAAAGCGTGTCGGCGAAATCTCGCGGCCGTCCAGCGTCAATGCCTGGCAGAGCTCATGGCAGTTGTCGCCGTCGCCGCCGGAGGAGGAGAACACGCTGGCCAATTCGGCCGGATTCGCGCCCGCGTGCGCCGTGGCCTCCAAGCCCACGGCCAGCGCCAGCTTGACCACGCGCCCGGTACGCCGCCGCTCGGCCGCCGCCAGGATCGTCGGCATCGGCAGCACGGTGGGCGCGGACCTATAAGCCTGCCTGCCCGAGAGCACGGCCGCTGTGTGCGGCCAACCGCTCAGTCCCGGTCCGAGCACACCGATGCCGGCCACATAGGCGGACAAGCTCACGCCGCGCGCCCGAATATCAGGCT
>Ga0182030_10009450_pt1 | contig 19958 bp, 19 predicted proteins | sample 812S3MmetaG_FD_121299 | JGI IMG/M metagenome (GOLD analysis project Ga0182030, IMG submission 121299) | Permafrost microbial communities from Stordalen Mire, Sweden - 812S3M metaG (Illumina Assembly) | ecosystem: Environmental > Terrestrial > Soil > Wetlands > Permafrost | place: Sweden... | reverse complement strand
TACCTTCTTCTATGTATTGGATTCATATACATTTTTCTGGGACCTTTACGTGACGCTATGCTTAGCCCTGTGCGTAGCGTTTCAGATGCAGCTATACCTGAAATTTCAAGTGTAGCTTCGCTCGACATCGACAATCCGTGGTATCACGGATGGCCATGGTCGTGCGGATGGCCGCTCTTGTGTCATGCCTTTTTGCAATCGTTGATATCTGCTCTTGCCTTGGGTTTCTTTATAAAGAGCTATGCAGATGATGGTAATCTGATTCTCTATGCCTGCGTAAGACTAGAATCTATTCTTCTGTGGGCACGCGAACTGGGCTCATGTCAAGCAGATCTTGTTTACCATCTCGAATATTTGCACTCTCCGAATTCTTCTTCGTCAAGCACTACAGTCTCTACACACTCGATTTTCTCCATGCATCGCGACTCTCTACGGTCGATTTTCTTTACGCGTGGCGAGAATTCGTCAGTTCCTTTACCAACATATCGCGAGATTTCGTCGATTATTCCAGTATCACCACACCATCCGGTATCTCGCAGGATTTCGGACTGCTTCTAGTGTCATAGAAGAACAATACTGGGAGGAGAATGCCCTCGAGACCGGAGAACAACAATGGAAGGGGGATTGTGCTGCCTCCCCTGGACTGTCTGCGGTCCAAGGCCAGCTTGAGCCAGCTTTCCCTAAGGCTATATTTTATTTGGATCTATACAAACTCGTCTATGTGAGTATTCCGGAAGTTGAGCCACATGAAGGAATTCTCGCTACGATTCGTATATCAAACGATTCAGTGGCGATGATTGTGCTGAAGTCAGAGGCCTCAGCAATGGAACAGAAACTTGGTATGATATGTCCTCCCTACAATCTTGAACCCAATAGGGAAGATATAGACATACTTGGTTCAGTTGAGGCACGGAATCAGAGGATTGATGCGCTTTCCAGAATGGCGGTTGATGCTCTCTTAAGAGATAGCAGGGCTGAAAAAGGGCTTTGGATCTATGCTGACCCCTCCCACGTTGTGAAGCTTTTTACAATATGGTTGAAAGAAATAGTCTCACAATCAAAAGAGCCTTTTTCCTTTCCTGAGCTGGCTGACATTGACATTCATGTCGAAGCAGGACGGGTTCCACTGGATGGCACGTTCGACTTCGAGTTATATACCCTGGTGCGGTTGTCTGGCCTTGGGAACTATACGGAGACGCTCGACAACCTCGAAATGCTTGGGAATATCAATGAGGTTCTTAGTATAGAAGAATTACCAGATGGGTGCTGGGAGCTTCCTGTGCTCAAGTCATATGTGCCAAGGTTGAGGGACGAGGTTGGCAAGATATTCCCTGGTTGCAACGTCGAACCAGACAACGATCCTACTGAGCCCAGCGAAAAAGAAGTGAAGGAAATTGGGTTTGAAAAGGCGAGAATTCTTAGGACTCGTACTTTCTGCGACAGGGCAGAGCGTATAAGTAATGAGGCTCGGCCCAAGGCAGCTGCTTTTTACTCTCGCTTTATGGCCACAGTCTGATTCCCAGTCTGATACATTTCGTGGGAACAATTTATCGAGTGGTCGTTTATTGTTCATGATTAGAACCATACTCGTTCTCTTGTCTCTGTAGATATATATAATTTATCTTTTGTACGCTTAACTACAATTTTCCTGCCTTCCAATGATGTAGACCGAACCGCAACCCATAGGCTTCGTCTGTGATGACTGGCGGTAGGGGGCGGGTTTTCGGCACAGGCGGATTGGTTGACTCGTGGCCTCCCAGCTTCAAGCATCTGGACTAACATCCTCCACGCTCCATTTACCTGGTTGGAGCATTTGCTAGGATTAGATAGTGTGGCCTGCGGCTGCTGGCTGACAGTAAAATCCTTACCAACACACATATGAGTTTGTCTACAAGAATGAGAGTGCGAGTCCTCAGGTCGGGAAATGGGGAGTGGACTGGGGAGTGGCGAAGCTCGAGGTCTCACAGGGCAATGAGGAACACAAGTTGAAGTTGGTAATTCCCAAGGCTATTAGAAGTCCTTCCTATATAGAGAGATTGCAAGCAGTGATCATAAAGTTTGGCAGCCATAATCCCTCCGCCTTTGTTGCAACTTCAATAGTACCTTATCGGCTGCCCCAACCTGTCTGTAATACATATTAGATTCTCTATACGATGGTTGACAGGATGGATCATACCTGGTCAAGAGTAAAAAGTGCATAGAATTTGATGAAGCTATGAAAGTAGCCAAATAAAATAGATACCGGTACGAAGCGGATATCCCAAATATTGCGTTTATAAAGCCCTATTAACTTGACAATTTTGGTCATGAACAACCAAATCCAAAAGGCAGTGCGGCAATATGCCTTTGCCGGTCCATCAAGAGACGAAGTACTTTGATAACATTTCCAAACTAGCAAAGGATCATAGCCGATAGCAAAATTTACAAACATAGTGAGATACAAGGCATACAAGCACCAAGGTTGTTGTCTACGGAGAGAATTAAATTAGCAAATTACTAAAGTAGAGTATTCACTTACTTCCAGATATGCCCTTCTTCTATACTTTTCAAATTGCTTCTCCAATTACTTCTTGCCCATCTAGCACATTGATATAGGAACCTAATATTGTTCTCAAGAGTTGTCTCAACTTCGCATTCCCAGTTGTGCTGAACCCAAGTTTTCAATCCCTTGGAAACTAGCCAGCGTGTGATAAAGTTATCGTCGTCAGCATTGAGGGGTTTCCCTCTCCAGGTTTCCCCGGCGAATCCCTCCAAGAAATCAGAACTTTGTAAGACCAGAGTCCGAAGGGCAACTGTTCTTCCAGACATACATGAAGTGCCGCCATCAACCATATGTGTTGCTGATGTTTCGAAATTGCGCCGTTCGATGTACCCAGCACCTACCCAATTATACGATTGCTCTAATAGAGTTCCGGTTTTGATACGCCTGACACGTTGGGAAGTCCCGACTGCACCCATTCTCTCATCTTCGAAAGGTGCCACAAGCCAAGGAAGGATTGTACGCGGCCATGTAACATCGTCATCAACTATGACCGTAATAGGGGTCTTAATCAAAGGGATGGCCGTGCAGATTTGGAGACGTTTATTGGCGACCGGAATCTGGAGAACCTGGAGAGTCCTTTCGTTTATTGATTGAGCAAATTTCTGAAGGGCTTCGTATCGGCTCTCCGTAGTAACAACAAAAATTTCGCACGGATTACAAGCCATCATGCTTAGTATCGGTTTTCGGAGCTCTTCGGTATCGTTGCAAATTGTTGGAAGAATGATTGTGACATCTTTATGGAAAAGAGTTGGGCTTTGCGGAATAGGCATCGATTTATATAGCCAGTGAGCGGTGGTTTGAACAACAAGCCGTAAATAGCGTACAGAACTATATGATATTCAGTATCCTTCGACCTGGAGCTAAGTCGAGACTTACAACAAGATAATGAACTCCCATTGTACCCAGGTAAAAGACATAATATTCTCTAGACCGCACCTTGTGAGATCTGAAAAATATCCGAAACTGAGTATCCATAAAGTCAAGGGGCCAGATAAAGCCATGGAACAAAATAGGACTCTTGTTTGAAGGTTGTTATTCATCCTCACATGTTATGAAGTACTTAGGCGGCTAGATTTTGACTGCTCAGCTGTAAAAATTCAACCAACTTGGCTGATGATAATTGAACTGAGCAAGATCGCTAACGACAGGCAAGACATGGTTATAGCACGACCACCATGCATTGTATACAGCCCCTTGGATATAGCACTGTCCAGTAAAATTGAAGATGGCTTCGTTTGGCCAGTTTAAGTCGCTGACTGGAATTTCATGGTGGAGAACGGCAAAACTATAAGCCTTCTCTGTAGCTGGCAACCAAGACGCCTTACATCCAATGTATCCAATATTATCCAACAACATCCGAAGTAGTCCAAAGTTTTCCAAACATACTTCCTGGGGCCAGTCCTTGAAGGATGTCCAATCTGCTCCAATGTTAGCGAATGCAGGTCAATCAATTAGATCTAACTTGCATGCCCTATCCAAGGTCCTTCCGTTCCAACTCAAAAGAATCACCGCTATTCTCCAGGGCTTACGAATCATCTGCGATAACTTCTAGCTGTTTTTGAATATCAGTGATCCCTATCTCCATCAAATTTCAAGAATCATTCCTCAGCTTTACTTACTAACTTCCAAATACTACTATTTGACCAAGATGGGGATACCCGGATATTGTCACCATGAGTTCGTCCTCCTCAAGAGCGAGTCCACACTTATGGAATGGGTCTGCTCAATGTGCAGATCCGGCCCTCACTGGTACATCTTCGAATGCAAATACTGCAAGCTGAAGACCTGCCGGCCTTGCACCAACAAAGTCTAACTTCAAAATTTGGTTCATCAAGTAAGTCATGTATCTAGGGGTCAACGGTCACCTACTGAAAGCCACCGCAGCCATGTTTTGTCACGAATTGGTTCATCTGCAAAGGTCGACCGATGGGAGCACTGCGTGAGTGATGGCACAGCAAGCAATGCATTTGGGCGACGATATATTGAGGGTTCTTCGAAGGAGAAGGATTGTGATTATCATATGAAATTCTGCCATTTGGCTTCTTTCGTTTCAATATGGTACACATCTCTTCCTCGCTCAGAGCTGGTCGAAATTAGTAGAAATATGATAGTAATGAATAGGATGCTATATATAGAAACCTACCGATATATGAGCGCTCAGGCTCAGTCTTTAACTCCTATTAATTCTTGTGAAGAGAAATTCCATGAGAAATGTGAGTTAGTCTGATAAAGCATTGTTGGGGCGTATTCCAGGAAGCATACCCATTATCCTCAACTCTCCTTCAACTCTACATTGATAATCGACGAGGCTATGCTCATTGACAGCGTCGCAGGGCTTTGTTGCATCTGGGGCCATCTCAGTGATAATGCGGGGTCGTCAAACCCTACAAATACCGGCCTGAGAAACTTGATCTTGGAGAATATTGAGCCACGTTGTGTTGAACCCGCCCCAGTTATAAAAGAATATTAAATTTGTGAAGCTTTTGCGACTGAGGCTTGGGGCGCATTTCCCTCAGCCTGAAGGCATCCAGAAGGCTGAGGAGCATTGAAGCCTAACTGGGGTCATCGGGTTTACTGAGCAAATCACATGGCATCAAGCCCCACCATCTCACAAGAAGTCCCGCGAACAACAATTTTTCTCCTGGCAAACAAAAAACTTCGTCAACTTCTTGAACTGCAAGCAAGACATTAGATGCCATCTAAGGCTGTCCTCTAACAACGATGACTGAGCTGTTCTGCTTGACTAGCTCTGCCTAGCTCTACCAATAGACCTTTGTCTGCCCATACTGAGTGGCAAAAGCCGCACCTCTTTTTTCTTCAGCATTCGTCCCGTCATCTACTTCATCACAACGTCCTTCACCACGCCTCTGCCTTTCCCCCAAAGCTATATCCATCGCGCTTCGATATATTCTATTGCATTCTATCGAAGGCGCGGGGTTCCTCTGACCTGTCCCTGTCTACTGCGCGGGCTCTGAGGATATTCATCTCGCAGCCTTCTTTGTGCTGCCTATCAACCACCTCTCCATCGGCGGTTTGAAGGTCATTTTTATCCTTCGCGACACCTTATTATTATTTGTCACGCTACCATACTGGCTGCCGCATACCTGGTACACGGCGCTGAAGGTAATTCTACCTGAAGGTTGTGCCGTGGGAGGCAACTGTGGTTTCTCCTATTAAGGACCTAACTTTATGGTTTCTGGAGCCCCTTATTTATGAGGCCACAGACACTTTGTGCAAGTCAGAAGCTGTCGAAAATGTCAAAGAAGGTACAGGTACGTTGGGCTATGAGTGCTATTTCTAATGGACTATAGCTAACTTCTAGTTCTATTCAGAGGGGAGATACGGCTCGCTCAGGAACAGATGAATACTTTAAGATTTGGCTCTTCGACGCAGAGGACTATGAAAGACGTATAAGCGGGCGAGGTAAATCGATCATGGTGTACGATCCTTCGCAAGAGAATTCGCCGGCTTTCTGGGTACGAGAGAACATCACCATTGACGACGATACTGAGGTTCCTGCTGGGTATGTGGTGCGGGTGATAGAAGCTTGGGTGAAGTTCATATAGGCTCTAGCTGGAGCTGATTGATCAATTCGAGTCCCTTTTTGTGACCGACCAAAACGTTGATGGAGATATCCTCGTTTTGACTCCGGGGTATCAAAAGCACCAAGCAGTCTGTTGTCGATCTTCCACCCTTTCGTTCTTGTTTCCATCGAGCGCTGGCTTGAACTGCATCGAAGAGGAGGATACCGAGGACTGATAATTGACTGATTGCTATATGCGAGCACTTGTACTCAATTTCTATCCCAGAAATTATTAGTCGGGTATGTTGAAACATATTGGAATGGAATTGCTTGTTTACCCTTTTCTAGTTGCACGTTAATTAATCTTTCCATTTGTACCTGTTCTATTGTTGGCTGATCATCCTCCAATCCCTCTTCGGGCTGAAGCTGCTTGATTAGTTCAAGCCCCTTTTTGTGGCCGACCGAGAAGATGAAGGATATATCTTCGTTTTGGCTCCGGGGAATCAATGCTATCAGGCAATCTGTTGTCAACGCCTTTGTCTTTCGTTCCTGTCTCCATTGAGTGCTAGCCTGAACTGCCTCGAAAATACGATCTCCTAATACTGGTATGCGAGCAATGGATGTTTGCGAGTACCTATACTCGATATGATGTATTCTAGAAGGCGGTGCTGTCCAGCTTCAGTTTCTACCTCCGATATAGCATGAGACTTCTAACAGACCTTGTGGAAAGACCAACTTCATCAATTTGTCGAGGTGAGGATTCCGAATGAGCCCTCGCCTACTCGCGATCTCTTCAAGCAACCCCTTTGTCTCGATACCGAGCTGCAATTTACATCGACGGCCCTCATGGTGCCGAAAAAAACTGTCGAGATTAAAAGAATAACAAGCTCTCGGCGAGATGGCCAGTATGAAAGCCAGGAATATGTGACAATCCTCATCTAGTACTTGCAAGTACAATTTGTGGGCTTTGTTTTGTCGAGTTTTTGCTAAGATTTCCTTTCGTTCTCGAGGGACTTCCGCACGTGGTTGACGTTGCGACTCCTTGCAAGCTATGACCAAACGATCCTCGAGTTCCTTGTGACGGTAGCTTGGAATTGCGCCACGTTTGCGTATCTCTTTGTGAACATTGTAGATGGACATGTATAGCCGCTCTGATTGCGAGGTCATGACCAGTGAAATGATTTAGCAGGATAGCCAAAAAGAACCGTTCTGCGGAGAAAGCACTTGGGACGTAGCGCTTTTTTATGGAGCATATTGGATCGTGTTGAGATAGGTTGGAGCATATTGGAGTATGTTGGCGCATTTACGAAAAGTTCAATCATGTGGCAGAATCTGATAGGCTATACATCCTTGTCAATGCGCGTTCACGATTGATGTGGGACTGGGGCTGGGCTGAGTTATCAATATGGAGGAGCGATCTGCATAGTAGAGCAGCCCATATGCAAAAGTTAGGACGGATCGAACCAGAGGCTTTTGTTTGGTGAGCATGAACGAATTCAGGCTTGTGGATTTTAATTAGGAAGTTGCGCAATTCATAGTTGTATTGACATTTAATGTTCGGCTGGGATTTATGTTGGCCGGACCCTGCGATAAAATATTTTTCTGGCGATAACAAAAATGTGAGGATGCTGCGCTTTCTTTTGGAGAGCACATTGGCTGATAATGGAGAATATTGGCGAATATTGGAGAATGCTGGAGAATGTTGGAGCATGAATTTGAGTGCATAGTTTGCAAACGTATATCTATCGCTTTATTCTGGTTAAAGGAAACCGAGGGGTTCAGCCTTCACGACCTGGGCTTGACTCAACAAGATGAGAATATATTAATACTCATATTATCTCCTTTCTCTTGACATTTACAAACAAGTCTTTCCCTCCAGTTACTTAGGATTACTAATTTAGAATTATTCACATCCAAAACCTGATTACCATACCTGTATTATCACTTCCAAACTTCTCCCATTCACTATGTGCGACGATGCTGAAGTCTTAGCGAGGGGCAATTCAAAACAATACGACTTGCCCACCTAATCAACGAACCCGGGTTCGCTACCCTCAAGATGATCACGATGGAAAATGTAAATCATGCCAAGGGCAATCTCCTCCTGACTCTACCTAGTATGTAGATACCAAACTTTTCTTGAAGAACTTTACATAACCTAATCACTTTATAGGAGAGTATCTGGACTTTGTTCACGACATTAAGGGGCGGTTGAGTCGGATTAGTTTTTCTGTTAGGGTACATTGAGAACGTTGAGATGTTTGGGATGGGGCGCGATGCGTTTTGGAACCACAACTCTCTATTCTTAAGAATAATAAATGCCAAAAATTATCCCCGATTTTGTTGCGAGAGATACTTCACTTTTATAAGCGGCGTCCAACTTCCTTCAGTGGAAAGGGAAACAGATTGATCAACGATTAAATGCGTCTGCATTCTTTGGAAATTCCATTACCCCACTCCACCTAGAGCCCCGCCTGCTTTCCCTGGGTACGTTTAGCCGTCCTGCGGGCCACTTTTAATGGGGCCTGGACTGCTACTGCCTAATTTAGCATAGTTAGAACCTGTAATTTTTTTTGGTTCGACCAGAGGATTTTCTCCGCAATCCTTCACTTTCATTAACTATACATTTATTCTCAAGGTCCTCACAGTCTTACACTATGGCAGAGCAAAACATGCCTGAGATAGCACAAGAGCTTCGTATCGCTATCCGTTACAACACTGTCAATGTTCCTGGCTTGCCAAGTAATAGAGCACAACAAATCGCCAATGACTTTGCTATGTTAAAGTTATCAAGACACTTCAGCTACAATCAAGATTTCATCCATTGCCCATCGGACTTTGATAGCGAAGCTCCGAAATCGGTTTGGATCTTGTGTGATTTTAATATTTGCCATCGTCACCCCGAAGTTGACAAAATTCCAACACAATTCTGGAAGGTTAATTACGGTAGCATGCAATTGGCGTAAGCTACAGTGACCCCTTTGTTAGCTAGACACTAATACACTCAACAGAACTTTCAAAGAACACCGGACGAATGCGAAGCACTTTGTTAATAGTTATCCGTGGGGAGGAAGGAATGATGAGTGGAATTATCGAGAGCAGCAAAGGAGGACTGCTCTGTCAGGTTGATTGTAGAATATGAAGGACACGATAGAACGTATATACAACATCTAAATATGCCGCTATGTCTACTTGAACTCTTTTCTTCCCGATTCAAATGTGCATCGTATTGGTGACAGTGATAGCAGATGCGAGCAGCACCATTTGCGTATGTTCCATGCCGGATAGTATCTCTATAGCAGTGACCGAAGCATCTGGCAACATCGTCAGTATCTGCTGATGATCTGTTCATTTCTCTGCACAGTAACATCCCATATCTGAATTGCATACTGCTGCCTGAAGGCGACGAGAAGTTCACTTGTAGTGAGGGATTTGGACGACAAACTTTCGACTACCTCTGTTTTCTCTAAAGGCATGTTCCCCAAGCCGGCCCTCTACTCTGCATTCTTCGGATTCTCGAACTGCCGCCTCGGCTCGATTATAGACATTCGTTTGCATGCTTTCTTGTCAAACACACAAGGTTGGAGGTTCGCTTCTTGCGGTGCTGGCGTGTGGGAGGAAGAATTTAGCGTCGGAGAACATCGTGTGCTGATAGAAGATGTCATCGTAGAGATGATCGCCTCGAGAAACCAACGGGGGAAAGAGACTTGCTCATATATCTGCCAAGTAGTAGTGAGTCGCGGGCTCTTGAGAAAACTAGGACAACTTCCTACCTGCTCAATCTCATGTGTGACCCAAATCTGGCACTCTTGCCCATTACTTTCGGGAATTGGAGCGCAGGTTCTGCCCACAGATTCCGTGTTTGAGTCCTTCCGATCAGTATTAAGTGAGTGGGCACTTGGGATGATGGCTGATTCGCACGTTGGAGAGTCCATCATTGGGCCACGATAACTGCAGGGAGAGGGAAAGAGCCGGCTTGGGACGGAAGCAATTGTGGTTCGCAGGAAGATAAGCGGTGAGCAGTGGTTGCCTCATCCTGCAGTGTGACTTTATATGCATGGAATAGAATCTCACGCTTTGATCGAGAAAGGGGGCATCATGCGAGGCGAGGTGAGGTGATGCGAGGTGATGCGAGGTGAGGCGAGGTGATATGAGGTGAGGCGAGGAAACAGATACTACGATCCAATGGGATTCATCCCCCACTCACCTTTGCTGCCAATTCTGCAACTCTAATCACGGGCGTGACGTATATGAGTAAGAAATGTTCCAGAACGGGGAATGCTGGCAAATAACAAGTTGAGTTGGTCAAGTTGCTTCGCATCACCTCACCTCGCATTACCTCACCCTCACATTACATCGTCTGGCGTCACTTGCGCACCGGAACTGCCTCAATATTCCTCAATCCATATCTAGATTGATTGTAGATTTAAATTACATACCGTGGTCTATCCTCTTTACATGCTGATCACATCTTGTGATAATTGAGTCATTTGGGGGTCCGAGTCCTTCACGCTGTGAGAAGTATGACTTAAAGTCGAAAGGTCCAGTACCAAATTCGTGTGATGAGGAAGCGCGTTAAAAGCCGTCATCGAGACTCAGAATATGTTATCATACCTGAATGGGTATGTGAAGGAGGATATTCGGGGCTGAGGAGCTCCAGGCTCGGCTACGAGGCTGGCTCTGAAGAACTCGAAAACATGTCAGAGCCACTTTGATTCGACATGAGAAAATAGAAACTTCCATAAAGCGCAAGTACCATATAAATCGCCCATTGCTCCGTGATCTCTGCGTGAAATGTGGGGATCCATACAAATAATCACCGAAACAGATCAAGAAAGGCACATTGCTTGTGTCCACACGGCCTCTAACTTGCCGTGTCCTGCATGGAAATTCCAAGCATCTATAACTCTATAGAGACAAGCGGGCCCCTTTGTCAGCCATGAAGGCTATATATAGTCAAGCTTGATGCAAGGTTTCTCGGCTGGGGGAAAAGACTGCTAACCTTACCTTTATATCTTTGCTCTGTCCCTCTTCCCCTTCCTTCATCCTTCCTGCTGGTATAAAAATTCAATACTGCTACAGCTATTTTGAAAGGTTTCCGGACGTGATGATCCTGAACCATCGACCACCACAAAGCCCCCCCGCCGTGCTTGCCTTGTATCAATTGAGAAATGCAAGAATGACCAGGTAGGCTCCGGAGAATGTACGAGCTTGCCACTCGACAAGGTTGAGATGGGCTTCAATATCCTTTCCAATTTCATATTACCTTTAATGGGCGTTCGTTCCTGCGAACACTTTCGAACCAAGTCTGTTTGTTCACCGTCTGTCGTTGTCCCGTGGCAAAGCAAACGCTGGAAAATACGCTATGCCAAATTTAGCGATTAGGCGGCTTGTTGCTCGACAAAGCGGGTGTTCTGGGGCTGAAAGTTTTGTGCCCCGCCAAACCCCTCATTATTTTCTAAACCATCTCGCTCTATTCATCTGAAAATGAGAGCATTTCGTGTCATCCTCCAAGGCGGCTCTTCACCAGCGATAGAAGCGCTTAGCCGAAGTCGCGTGACGACTAGTTACCTTGTTGCATTTCTATTTGCGCAAAAACCATTAGCGACATCACGAACGATAATCTACAACTCGCCCAACGCATTGGCCTCAAGAACATTATCACGGACCCCTCCTCGAGTTGTCGGCCAAGCAGCTGTCCCCCGCCTAGCCTCAATAAGGCTTCCGAGCGTCAAAGCATTACGGCAAGCTATTCTTCTCGCCGCTATGACAAGGACTACTAGTTTGAAGACACAGCTCAGGACAAATGCTGAAAAACTTGTAGGACATTCTTCTGTCTTATCTGAAATATATTTTAACATCTGCTTAGACAGAGGGCGAAGATTGCATCCTCGACGATGAGGAAACCACGGGGGACGGAACATGTCCAGTACAAGTTGGGCCGGATGTGAGTGGAGCGGTGGTTGACAGAAGAAGTATGAAAGGAAGAGTGGTGGTTACTGGTGGAGGTGAACGTCCTCAGGTTATCACAACAGGTCCTGAAGAGACTGGCGAGCCCTACACAAAAATTCGGATACGAGATGGTCAGACATGTGTGATTTATGGATATTCTACAGCACTATATTACAGGCCTCCGCGACAATAGGTCGGTCTAAAGGGCTCCCATCTTGACACATTTGACGAGCTCATTGGACGTATCCCAATCCAGAAACATCCGAGTGCTGACTTGGCCGAAAGGCCCTTTGATATCAATATATGGGGTTGCTGTATTTGAGTGAAACGTCCCTTCGCACTTCTCGAAGTAGTGGCTGAGGAAGGTGAATACTTGGTTCAGTGGGCAGGGCATTGGGTCTAAATTCAAGAGGTCAACGACAAGTGTATACTTCTTGGAGGAACTCGACTAACCAGGAAAATCAGGTTGTGTAGATACAGCTATGCCATCCAATCCCATCCAGAGCATATCTGCGTCTGCTTAGCATGTTTCTTTGTCTCTTTATTTTCTGTGTATATATTTTTAATGGACAGGAGGCTTTCGTACCAGGTGTTGCAACTGTCTGGGCATCGTTTGAGTACAGATTCCCTAGAAGGTGGTAAGCATTGCTCCGTCCTACGGGCTGTGACCTCCTACCAGATTCCATGAGATCATTCTGCGACACACAGCGACGCTTTGAGGCTTGTTGGCAGTCAGTATTGTGTGGGTAAATGGACCGTAAACCAACATCGAGGATCATTTGTGCCAGAACCTTCCCAGAATTGTTGGCCTGCCTCTGCCAGTTGTTGAACTCCCTGACTTGTTGAGCCATCTTCCTTTATTCGCGGAGTTGTTCCCGGAGGACATGATGAGGCCGCCTGCGATACCAGCTGGTCTGTTGATTTGAGCAAGAGTATACTTCTTGCCGAGGGTATTTCTCACCGTGTGGTATAGGGACCTTTTCGCGCGCAGGTAGGGTTGTGTTCGAAGACCCGAGAATGGACGTCGGCGAACCCAGGGAACCTATGAATCCTAATTGATTGTTAGCATTGGAGGCAAATCAGAAATCATCTTTTCACTGACCTCCCAGAGTATCTTGCGGACCAGGATTCTTCCTTTCAGGCAAGGCTTTCAAGATATCAAGACGGTGAACCGTCAGCGTCAACGCTTTCGGGTGTTCGACCCCCTTCCACCATTCTAGGATATTTCGAAGGTAAGTCGTTGATTTCAAAGATCCAAGCTTGTATGGAAGTATAGCCGCTGTGCTTAGCACAAATGCCTCCGGGATGGAGGTCCAGAGATCATTCAAGATTATATGCGCTCGCTTTTTGGGGACATTGCGCTTTATCGAATCGCGATTTTGTATCGTCAGTGCGACGGATTTTTGGATCAGGGAAAGCTTCGTGGGGTGTAGCGGAACAAGTTCGTCTGTGTAGGTTCGCCGTTCTGTTTCAAGGATGTTAATGAGTTTCTCGTTCGTGAGGTCCAAGTCTGAATTTGGATCTGGAACTGGTTGGGGCATGTTGTGGCAAGTGGAGGAAGATGAGGTGTTTTGGTGGAGTGGAGGTGAGGTGAGGTGAGGTGAGATGATGCGAGGTGAGGCGATGCGAGGTGAGGCGATACGAGGTGAGGCGAGGCGAAGTCCACCGGGGGATAAGCCTGCGGCCACCACTGCCCCTTAACTCGTAACACAGACCGCATGCCCCATCACATGCACTCGCGCTAATTAGGTGTATGCCTCCAACCCCATGTATTCAATATTTTGCCTCGTCTACTTCAGTTCGCCATAGATCTCAGCCTCGTCTAGCAACAGTTTTTAAGAGGCACGCATCCTCATAATGATTCAACTTTGATCTTCTATCAACCGTAATCCAGTCACGAACATTTTCTAAGTTGGATTCCATCCTTTTCTATCTTCGACAAGCATCATGACGTCCTTTCCTATCCCAAAGATGATAGATTCTCCGTCTGGGGATAAATACCGTGTCCTTCGCCTTTGCGGTGGCTCAGTGTTCCTCGCACTCAACATAACCTATGGCGACGATGGCGAAGATGCCAAAGATCGCAGAGCCTGGAAAGATGGCAAAGGTACTGGACTGGTTGCTATCAAGTTCGAGCCTAAAAATGTCGAGCATCATCGGCTTCACGACGAAGCCCACGCTTACAATTCCCTGGCTGGCGGTCCTGGTATCCCCTTTGTCCACGGCAGCGGAACCACAGAACACTGCAGATATATCATTCTGGATCTCCTCGGACCCTCCCTGGAGGATCTATTCAACTTTTGTAATCGAAAGTTCACCTTAAAGACGATCCTCCTCATCGCCGATCAAGCCCTTTCCCGGATTGAGTATATACATTCCCAGTCCTATGCCCATCGCGATATTATGTCTGAGAACTTGGTCATAGGCTTGGGCAAGTTCGGCAATCTATTGCATCTCATCAACTTTGGATCCTCCAAGTACGTACATTTGAACGTCGGTAATGTGCCGTACAAACCCCTACCATCCTTCAGCGCTGACTTGTCACAGAGGCATCATTTCGCGATGATTTAACCTCGCTTGGATACGTACTTCTTCACTTCGCCTGGCCTGAGCTCTCCTGGGAGGATCTGAAATCCAAATCTACCGAATGTCTTTGTCGACGCCTACCCGAAGAGTTTGCCATTTATTTCAACTGTATTCGTAATCTTCGTTCTGATGAAACGCCATGCTACTCTTACCTCCGGAAGATCTTCGATGATCTCTTTCGCCATATGGGCTTCAAGAAGGACTACGTTTTCGATTGGACTATACTCAAATACCAGAATTTAGCTAAGAAAGCTACGGCCATAGCACAACCTGAACCTCCTATATCAGGAGAGGAATCTTCGGATGTTGAGGACAAAGTTTCCGACTCGGAAGATGATACTACGGATATAGAGGATGAGTTTTCTGATTTAGGAGATGAATCTTCCGTTCTAGGAGACGAATTTTCTGACTCCGGGGATAAATCTTCCGTTCAAGGAGAAGTGACGCCAAGCACCGACATCATTCCGCCAAATATTTGCGACATTGTACCTCAACCAGAATCGCGACTTCTCTCTCAGGATCAACTGATGGCTGAAGCGAAAGGCATATATGCAGGACTATTCATGGTTGAGAATAAATGCATCGAGGTCGTCGGAAAGTGGGCCAAACCAAGTCAAGCGGATTCGGGACGTTATTCCAAACTAGACGGCAGCCAATATCTGGCCTTGATCGATCTGTATCGTACCCAGCTCTTTGAGATTCATGATATCATCTTGGCATCTCAGCATCCTACTGCGAGCCCCTCTTTGCATGAATTCGCATCGAAACGAAAATTGCCTACTAGAATGTGGCGGCATGGTATTCAACCATTGTTGGACCTCCTCCGGGATCATTTTCCAGAATCGCGCTCCAATTTTCTATCTTTCCTCCGTCTTTCGTATTCGATAGTGGCTTTGTTATACGAGACAGCTCCCGAGCTTAAGGCAACGTGGATTGAATGCCTTTATATTCTCGCCAGGGTTTTCAAGGATGCCGACACCGAGGGTGGAGCGATCTGGGAAAAGCGGATCCAGTATTGGAAATCTCTACGCAATCCGGCTGCACTGGGCATTCTTCAAGCCGACTTATCTGATGTTATGTTACCCGAAGCTTTCCCGGCCTCCACTGCTAAGCCTTGTGAAAGTGGCAAGAGTCTTTTGCAAGAAAAGGATGTCGTTTCGTACCATCTTTCTGAGAAGTCGTTGGAATTGTCTCTGCATCAATTCTCCCAAAAATCGCCTGGTAAATGGTGTCCCTCACCAGTTGAGACTTGTCGAGATATCTTCCTTACTGCAGCTGCGTCTTTTATTAGCTCGTCTTATATACTTCGACATGAAGCCCAAGTAAGTAGCCTTTTTGCCAATTAATATAGATGCTCTGGCTAATATATTGGGTAGAATATCACTTGGTGGGGTTCTGGGCTTCAAGCTCAGCCGTTCGATCCTATCGATTTTGATTCTATTCCAGACTTCTCTCTTCTTCTATTCCTCTGTTCGTGTCTTTCATTTGGTTACGCGCTTGCATCGTTTCATCGTCGCTCCCGACTGGACAAGTATCAGACGTATGTATTAATTCTCGTCAGTATTGCGGGAATTGTCATAGGGTATGGATCAGGTATCGGTGTTAGGCTTATCATTTTTGGAGTGATTCCATGGGCCTTGTGGCTTGGTATGATCCTTACCACTGTTGGACATTGGGTCAGCAGGCGATACTGGTGGAGAACACGTTGCATCAGGACTGAGCTTGGAGAAGATATTGTCTAGTTGAAGTATCAAGGCTGAGAAGGAAAGGCGATTCCATATAAAAAAACTGTTTCAAGGGTGCAAAAGTGCTAAACAAAAAAGTTTTCCCCTCGGTGAAGGATGGTTTGCATTATATAGGGTTTTCAGTCTTACGTAGCTAGTCAATATGGACCGGCCTTACTTACGCACTGGCTTTAGATACCAAATGATTGATATTACACAATTGCCAAATTCTCCATTGTCATTCTTCCCATGCTATCTGCAAATTCCTCATCCCCGTTGTTGCACTCTGTCCTACGCCCAACCCAAAGGCGCCAAAGCCATATGTTTCCCCTTGCCGTTGTACGTTGCTGTCTGAGACAAAGCAACTCTTTCCCTTGTAGCCTGCTGCACTTTCGCTGCCCATATCACGGTCATCTTGTCATTGTAATGTCTCCAGAGCTTGGGCATGAAGTGGACATCCTGAATACAATATAGCATAACATCCTCGGGCAGCGGACGAGCATTGAACACCTCGTAGCTTCCACCACGCTCGGGTGCGAACAAGACGAGCCCTTTCTCTTTGGTTTCTTTCCACACCTCTCTCTCACTCACGGTCAAGGATATACCTCTCTCGATACATTTAGCCAACCCATTAACGCATCTCCTAGAGAAGGTTCGCGTTGCAAGTTCCATGAGTTGGATGTCATGAACGCCAGCAAGGCTGATACGGAAATGGCTGAATAGCGCATCTGAGTCGTTGCGGACGTCGAAGAAGACTTTAGGAATGGAATCAGACTCCAGAATCCCTTTCAGAGTTTGGCCGCTGGCTCCAGCAGTCGAAAACGCTTTGTCGCCTAGAGTGTGGATGTCGATTAAGTACGTTCGATTATCTGGAGAGAAATGTACCTGGAGGATGGATACGGAGCCGTGTCGTGAGAGATTAACTCCTTCAAGGTCTATGTACAATGACGGCGGACTAGTGGGTAGATTGGCTATGGCATCAATAAGATCTGCCACAGCGGTGCATGTATCAACAAGACCGGTAGGAAGGGTTTCGTTAAGATTACTCTTTTGGAGTGAATCGACTAGGGCTGACACGTCCCGTTCGTGAACGGTGGCCATTGCAACGACGGAGTTGCTAATGGAGAAGGGTATGAGCAGGAAAGGGATTGGAAGGGTAGCTGAGTCAACCTCATCGGACTGACTTACCACTGTTCCGCAGAAGTTCTTGCGACGGGTAGGTCGATTTCCAACTACAGGGGAAAATCACAGGCACGCAGAGTAGTAGAGAAGCCGGGAATAAGGAGGCGGTAGCAATGTTGAGGCAAAAGATATGGCATCAATAGCAAATATTTTAAAACAAGACAAGAAGACATAGCTTAGGAGTAGCTGATCAATGTGTGCTGAAGAGTCTAACCCAATGCAGTGGCTGGAGCATATACTAATGGCAGCTGTCTGATACTGGCGTTAAAAAGCATACGTGATCTTGACGCCTTTTTGCTATCCCGAGCTGTTCTGCCAATGAATTTGTGTCCAAATGCAAGAGATCGAACAAATCCTGTTCTTTGTACGCCAGCCATAAACTGGGGTCGCTTCAGCGGAAGTCCCGCTGAGAAGAGGTATTCTCTCTCTCGGAGAGCTTGTAATCGACTCGGTATTCAACTCGACCCCGAGACTCTTCTTCAACCTATTAAATGCAGCCCTAGATAGATACTGGCCTCAGAAATCCTCTTGCTGGCGAAGACATCTTGTACTGTAATAAGCGTGGTTTTGAGCTACGAGAGATTGGGACGGCTTCTTGCACATGTGAAATGCGTACCCTCAACGCCATCGTCGAAGTTTGCTGGCCCCACGTGTCATACTTTGCTGAAAATGCTGGCGATGTAGCACGACTAAAACAGAGTGTGAGCACTTTCCGGCCAATCCACTGCTCAATGCCTCGGAGACCACCCAGCTGCGAAGGGCATTGGATGAGTTGGATCGTGGTTGTCACCGTGGCTGAGTCAGAGTGGAACTGAACATGGAGGCCGAAAATGCGGGGTTCAGATCTGAGACGTTCGAGCTAGCCTACTACGTTCGGCATTTATGCTATTGCCTATGAAAATTATGTACAAAATAGTGTTCGGAGCAGAAGACAACCCGCCCTTCTTCCTTCTATTCTCGCCTAGTTGCTATATGCCTCTTGCTTCTATTTCCCCCTTTCATATAGGGGACGTGTAGAACTTCTCTAGTTACTCTATATCAATTCCTTTTCTTGGCAGATATAGGGTATATACGGAACTCGAGCTTACGGATTGTAATGAAAGTGGAGGCTTCGATTTGTATCTCAAATCACCTAGGGATTTGCCTCCTCGTCAAGACCGAGCGGTGTGGAAGCTTAGGAAGCGTGCCCCTATGGAGCCAAGAGAAGCTTGGTGTGAGGATCGAGGAATAGCCGTGGAAGCATTTGCTTCTACCTAAGATCGAGTATCCTGCAGTTGCTGTTGGCGCGATTGGCGTCCGTTATGCTTAGCTTTAGCACACGTGTAGCATGTGTAAGCGAACCCGGCTACTACTACTATCGCTGATATAGCACCAGCCACTACGCCAACAATCTGAAAAGCAGACGGCATTGAATCGTTGAAAAGGTATTCAATAATTGAAGCTGTATTGGTAAAGGATACAATTTGAGTAAGAGAGGTATATCTCTTCGTTTCTAGAAGCCCAATTTCTCCTGGTTAGCTTGGACAAGAGAGAGGTTTGTCTGGAAATAAACAAGAAGTTGGCCTGGCGAAACGCGTGTATATATATATTTTACTAATCGAACGCGATTGTTTACGTGTTTATACATAACTAACAATGGTAAAGCATAGCAAATCGAATGAAATATCACCATCAGATTAGCAACGAAGCAGAAGATAGACATTATTTTCGACATCCTATGGCATTGGTACTTAGAGGAGCTAGATTAGGAAACTAGTGTATAGATCAATTCAGAGATTGATTTGTTTATTAAGTAACAGAGCGTTTTATCGTAAAACAATTTCTGATCCCCCTCACACTTATGTAAAAGAGTCGCCAGGCTTGGCGTGCGTCAATTGGCCCTGGCGAGCCGAAGCACGCGCCCTCTGCCCGCATCACCTATTTCACGACTTCGGTGTTTCCGCACCTTTTGGGGCCGCTGTTTCTCAAATTGTTTTGCTCGCCTGGATTTACGAATGGTTATGGGGTGGTAGGGTTAAGCGATGGTCTCCATCAAAATGTTGCAGGCCAGAGGTGGTTGCTTTGTGATCCCAGAAAGACATCGATGGTCATCCCCCATCCAAACTGTGCGGTCCGTGATCCTAAAATGCAAATGCTTGAACTGGAGAGCCCAAACTGGACGCCGCCTATTTTAAGGTCTTTCGGTGGGGACTTCCCTACCAAAGGGAGCCAGAATCGGCTGCTCCCAAGAACAAGTGAATCATAAAGGTGAAATTAGGTCGTCCACAGCGCCTTTTTAGGGTTTCCGTGAGGGCCTGTCGGACAAGCGGCCGACCGTGATGGCATGTAAGGCTTCTTCCAAAATGTAGACAAACCGTGTAACGTTAGCTCCTAAGCAGGTGAATCCAAAATTGGCTTAGATATAAGAACTGCTGTCGAGGTAAAAGAAGAATAATTTTGAAAGATTGGG
>Ga0182030_10009449_pt1 | contig 19959 bp, 15 predicted proteins | sample 812S3MmetaG_FD_121299 | JGI IMG/M metagenome (GOLD analysis project Ga0182030, IMG submission 121299) | Permafrost microbial communities from Stordalen Mire, Sweden - 812S3M metaG (Illumina Assembly) | ecosystem: Environmental > Terrestrial > Soil > Wetlands > Permafrost | place: Sweden... | reverse complement strand
CGTGGATGCCGCCCGAGGCGACGGGCATCACTTTCAGGAGCGAGGCCCAGGGCTGCTCGAAGAATAGACCGTGCTCGAGGCTTTGCGGGACGTGCGTCTCGCGCAGCGTGTCATAGAAACCCTTGATCATGAGCGGATCGCCTTCCAGCTTGCCGACTACCGTACCGGCATGAATATGGTCGACCCCGGCCATGCGCATCCACTTGCAGATCACGCGGAAGTTCATGCCATGGTTCTTCTGGCGCGAATAGGTCGAGTTGCCCGCGCGGTGCAGGTGCAGAATCATGTCGTTCTTGCGGGCCCACTTGGCCATCGACTGGATCGCGGTGTAGCCGATCACGAGGTCGATCATGATGATGACGCTGCCGAGGCTCTTCGCGAACTCGGCGCGCTCGTACATATCTTCCATGGTCCCCGCGGTGACGTTGAGATAATGGCCCTTGATCTCGCCGGTCGCGGCGCTCGCGCGGTTAACCGCTTCCATGCAGTAAAGAAAGCGGTCGCGCCAGTGCATGAAGGGTTGCGAGTTGATGTTCTCGTCATCCTTCATGAAGTCGAGTCCACCCTTCAGTCCCTCGTAGACGACGCGTCCGTAGTTGCGGCCGGAGAGACCGAGCTTGGGTTTGGTGGTGGCACCTAAGAGCGGGCGGCCGAACTTATCGAGCCGCTCGCGCTCGACCACGATGCCGGTTGCCGGGCCCTGAAAGGTCTTAAGGTAGGCGACCGGAATCCGCATGTCCTCGAGGCGCAGCGCACTGATCGCCTTGAAGCCGAACACGTTGCCGATGATCGATGCCGTGAGATTGGCGATCGAACCGGGCTCGAACAGATCGAGGTCGTATGCGATGTAAGCAAAATACTGCTGAGGCGTCGTCGTACCGGGGCCGGTGTTCGGCACGGGGTCGACGCGGTACGCCTTGGCACGGTACAGATCGCACGCTGTCAGTCGGTCGGTCCACACGACCGTCCAAGTCGCCGTGGAGGACTCGCCGGCGACCGCGGCCGCCGCCTCATCGGCGGGCACGCCTTCTTGGGGCGTAATCCTGAACAAAGCCACGACGTCGGTATCCTTGACGACATAGTCGGGTTGCCAGTAGCCCATCTGTTTGTACTTGAGGACGCCGGCGGCATAGCGCTTCTTGGCGTCTTTTATCTGGGTATCTGCGGCCGCGTGACCGGGTTCGGCGGACTTTTTCATCACATCTCCTAAGAGGGGTAGGGGAGAATCCAGGCGCGCAGCATACTGCGCCTGGCGGTTTAGATAAATTGACATTTTCTTTTGTCTGAGATAAGTAAGAGCTTAACTCATGCACCTCACCTTCCGTCAACTGGAAACCTTCGCCGAGGTCGTGCGCCAGGGCAGCATGCAGCGCGCGGCCGAGACCATGCGCCTTACGCCGCCGGCGGTGAGCTTACAGATCAAGGAGCTAGAAGGCCAAGTCCGCCAGCGTCTCTTCGATCGGGGAGGACGGCGCCTCTCGCTCACTACGGCCGGGGAGCATTTCTTGTTTCAGGCGCGCAAGCTCCTGGCAACGCTGAAGGAGACGGAAGACGCGATGGCCCGGTTCAGCCGCCTGGAATCGGGCCGACTGACGATCGGCATGGTGAGCGCCGCGAAATACTTCCTGCCGCATCTGCTCGTGCAGTTCCATGCCGAACACCCGGCTGTCGAAGTTCGGCTGCGCCTGGGGGTACGCGACGTGCTGGGCGCGATGCTCGAGGCGCGCGAAGTGGACTTGTGCATCATGGGCCGCGCACCGCGCGAGGTCCCCTGTCGCGCTGAGCCCTTTGCCCAGCATCCACACGTTCTCGTCACGGCACCGGGCCATCGCTTCGCGCGGGCCGAGGAAGTCCCCGCCGCCGCGCTCGCCGACGAACCTTTCATCGTGCGCGAGGCCGATTCAGGCACCCGGGCCGTCCTCCAAGAATATCTCGACGAATACCGCATCCAACCGAAGTTCGTGATGGAGATGCCGAGCAACGAGGCGATCAAGCAAGCGGTCATGGCCGGGATGGGCGTGAGCCTTTTGTCTTTGCACACGCTCGCGCTTGAATTGAAGATGGGTTTGATTGCCGCGCCGCAGGTGGAAGGCTTTCCGAGGGTGCGCCGATGGAATCTGATTCACGCCGGTACGTATTTGTCGCCGGCAACCGAGGCGTTCCGATATTTCATGCTCGAACATGCTGAGACCTATCTCGCCAGCCTTTTCCCCGAAACTATCTTCGCCGAGCCTGCCCGCCGCCGGGGTCAAGCGCGCAAGCGTTCCGGACAAAAACGCTGAGTGTGTCGCGGTGCGTCAGGCCACTCGACATATAAGGGATAAGTAACGATGGGGCGGCGTATGATAACCTCGCGCTTATGAATAGCGCCCGGGGTGAGGCATGTCGATTCAACGCGTCTCGTTGCGACAACTGAAGGTTTTCGAGGCCGCTGCGACCAATCGCTCTTTTTCCAAGGCGGCAAAGATCCTGCAGCTCACGCAGCCGGGCGTCTCGATGCACATCAAAGAGCTCGAGAGCAACGCCGGCCTGCCGCTGTTCGAGCGGGTCGGTAAGCGACTGTTCGTCACCGAAGCGGGGCAAGAGCTCTTGAGTCGCGCACGCGAGATTCTGCGCGCGCTCAAAGAGGCCGACGATGCCTTGGATGGGCTCAAGGGCCTGAAGCGCGGCCGCATCAACCTCGCCGTGGTGAGCACGGCCAAATATTTCGTGCCCCAGCTCCTGGCGCTCTTTGGCAAGGACTTTCCCGAGCTCGAGGTGCGGCTCGCCGTGAAGAATCGCCATTCCGTGATCGAGCTTTTGACTGCAAACGAAGTGGACCTCGCGATCATGGGCCGCTCGCCGCAATCACTCGACACCGTGGCGGAGGCCTTCGCGGAGAACCCGCATGTGATCATCGCCTCGCCCGAGAATCCCCTCGCGGCGCAGCGCGGCATCCCGGTCGAGCGGGCCGCCGCTGAGGCCTTCATCGTGCGCGAGCCGGGCTCGGGTACCCGCCTCGCCATGCAGCAGTTCTTCGAGGACCGCGAGCTCGCATGCCGGGTCGCGATGGAGATGGCGAGCAACGAGACCATCAAGCAAGCGGTGATGGCCGGAATGGGCGTGAGCTTCATTTCCCGCCACACCATCGACCTCGAACTGCAGACCGGGCGGCTGGTCGTGCTGGATGTGGTCGGCACGCCGGTCATGCGCCAATGGCACGTCGCCCATTTGGCGAAGAAGCGCCTCTCGCCGACCGCCATGGCATTCAAGCAGTTCGTGCTGACGCAAGGACGCGAGCTCATGCGCAGACAAAAGGAGCTGGACCTCCGCTGAGCGTGCGCACGATTGTGCTGCGCAGGGAGCACATTTTTGCACCTGAGGTCCCCCTCATGGGACGATACGGCCATGACGATGCAGACTTGGGATTCCGAGAGCTACGCTAAGAACGCGCGCTTCGTCACCCGGCTCGGTGCGCCGGTGCTCGAGCTGCTGGCCCCGCGGCCGGGAGAACGGATCCTCGACCTCGGCTGCGGCGACGGCCTGCTGACGCGGCAGATCGCCGATCTCGGCTGCAGTGTCGTCGGCGTCGACTCGAGCCCGGCATTCGTTGCCGCAGCGCGGATGCGGGGGCTCGAGGTCATCGAGACGAGCGCAGACGCCATGGAATTCGGCCCAGAATTCGACGCCGTGTTCAGCAATGCCGCATTGCACTGGATGAAGGACGCCGATGCGGTCATCGAGCGCGTGGCCCGAGCATGCAAGCCGCGGGGCCGATTCGTGGCGGAGATGGGCGGACACAACTGCGTGCAGACCATCGTCGCCGCGCTTACGGAAGAGCTCGAGCGCCGCGGACACGATGGCGCAGCGGCAAATCCCTGGTACTTCCCGAGCGTCGAGGATTATGGAGCGCGACTCGCGCGCGGCGGATTCGAGGTGCACTATCTGGCGCTCATCCCGCGGCCGACGCCGTTGCCCGGCGATGTGATGGACTGGTTGACCGTGTTCTCGGCGTGTTTCACCGGCGTGCTGGCCGAGGCGGAGCGGCAAGATTATCTCGAGTGCGTGAGCCGCCGCATCCGGCCCGAGCTTTGCGATTCGAACGGGAACTGGACCGCAGACTATGTGCGCTTGCGCTTCGAAGCGCATCTCGCGCACTAATCACCGGAGCGCGTCATGAAACTCGAGAGCCCCGTCTTGACCGCGCGCCACGTCCGCCTCGAGCCCCTTTCTCGCGATCACGTGGATGGGCTCGTGGGCGCGGCGGCGGCCGATGCCTCGCTCTATCGGTGGAGCCCGGTGCCCCTCACCCGGGCGCAGACCGAACGCTACGTGGATACGGCGCTTGGCTGGCGCGATGCGGGCAGCGCGGTACCGTTCGCGACGGTGCGCGTGAGCGACGGCGTCATTTTGGGATCGACTCGGTTCTGGAACATCGAGTTCTGGCCCTGGCCGCCCGAGCACGCGCGGCACGGGCGCAGGACGCCCGATGTGTGCGAGATCGGATATACCTGGCTCACCAGCTCGGCCACGAGGACCGCGGCCAATACCGAGTCGAAGCTGTTGATGCTGGAATACGCGTTCGAGACGTGGCGCGTGGCGCGAGTGTGCTTTCACACCGACGCGCGCAACCACCGCTCGGCCCAGGCGCTCGAGCGCATCGGCGCGAAGTTCGAGGGCGTGCTGCGGGCGCATCGGCTGGCCGCGGACTTCACGCCGCGCGATTCCATGCGTTATTCGATCCTCGAGGGCGAGTGGCCCGATACCAAGCGACGCTTGGCGCAACTCATCGAGCGCTGAAGGCCAGCCCAGGTGAGCGCGCGGTCCGCGCCGCCATTTCTGAGGCACGAGCGCGAAACGCTCGTGCCTCAGGGTTTGAGGCCTTCTAAAGCGCCGGAGGTGGCGCGCCAGTGATATAGGTGAGCCGGCATGCTCCAGCGCAAAGGGGGCGACGGGGTATTGAAGTGCAACGGGGGAGGGTTCCACAACATCCCTGTGTAGTCCCGTCCCCCGCCGTGCCCTCAGATTGCGGCGCTTTCGTGGTTGCACCAGAGGCTCAATTTTATGGATTGGCGGGCTCCGATTCGTGTGTCACGCCGACGCAACCCCAACCTCCATTGGCTGGCCAGAGTTGATAGAGCTGCTCGCCGGAGCTGATGTAGTACAGCTCGTCTGAGTTCGTCTGGGTGTTGATATCCGTCACCAGTGGACTCCCGGCGGCGGCCGCCGGGCAACCCGCCTGCACATTGAGCGCGCCCGCGAGAGCCCCATTCCACCATATCGTCGGCGTCGCCGACGAAGCCGTCACCAAGAAAACGTTGTTGTTGGAACCCAAGTAAAACACCTCCTCGGTACCGGTGAGTGTGTTGACGTGAGCGGCAAGCGCGCTGCCGGTGCCGGGGTCGGCCGCGTCGAGCGAGCTGTCCCTAACGGGGACGGCGGCGCCGATCGTTCCAGTCAACTGAATGTTGCTCCATATCCATTGGGGCGAGAGATAGAGCTCACGCAGATCTCCCGAGCTATCGATGTAGAACACCGCATCGCTGCCGGCCGCTGAATCGTAGAACCCCGCGAGCGGGCTGCCGGCCGCTGCATTCGGCGCGCCGTTGCTATTGGCGTTATTGACGTCTTGGTTGTGCCACCCATCGAAACCCGGTCCGTTGGAGCAGTTCGACCACCGCCAAAGCTCGTGCACGTGGTTGTCCGATTCTATATAGAACACTTCCTCGGCCACGCCCTTGATATGACCCATGAGCATCGTGCCGAGCACATTCCCCGTGCCGGTGAGGCCGGTCAAATCCTCGGTCGTCCAGCCCGGCGCGGGTGCCCATGTCATCAAATGCACGTGATGATCCGTGCCCACATAAAAGACATTGTCGGTTTGTGCGCACGAATCGATGAAGCCCACCAACTTGCTGCCCGGAAAAGCCGGCGTTGCCGGCTGTGCGGGATGGCTATTGGTGATGAGGACGTTCATGTTCGTGGGGCTGTTACCCGTTCCCCACAGCTGTTCGACGTTCTGCGTACCCTGCGCACCGCTGGTCAGATAGAAGACCTCGGGGGCGTCGTAGATGGTGTTGACGTACGTGGCGATCCCTGAGCCGGGTGCTACCGGCGGACGATTAGCAATGCCAGTGACCTGGGTCGCTGAATTCGCCCACCGCTCGAGGTCCTGATAGAGATTCATGTCCTCGCCCACGTAGTACGCGGTCAGCTGGTTATTGATCGAGTCCATGTCCGTGGCCAGGACTCCCTGACTCACATACGCATTGACGCCACCGACGTCCAAGCTTCCGAGACCCGTCACGTAATCGTACCCGACCCCCGCGCTGTAATCCCCGTTCGAACCGGAGGTGACATCGTGGAACATCGAGCTCGAGTCCTGAGAAGCGTGCTGGTAGAACCAAGCCGCGGGAAACCCGAGGTTATTGCCGTGGGCCGATTCCATGCGAGCCCACGAGCCGACGAACAGCGGTGAGGCCAAGCTGGTACCGCCATTTATCGTCGACACGCCAGCGGCGATGAACTCGGCGCCGGAATTGGGATCCGCATCGAAGGCAATATCCGGGACGGCGCGGGTCGTGCCGGGAACAATTCCGGCCTGCCAACTCGGTTGCGGTTCGTAGAGGCTCGGGCCGCCGCCGCTGAACGTCCACCCGGTTTCGCCCCCATAGGTGTTGTTGGTGTTGGTGGACAAAGTCGTGCCGCCGACCGCGATGACATACGGAGAGCTGGCGGGATAAGACTCCCCCGCAACCGTTCCGAAGGAATAACCATTGACGCCGGAGCCGCATTCCTTCGACCCCCAGTCGCCGCTCGCGACCGAGAAAGTCTGCCCTTGCGCGATGGCCATTTCAAAGGTGACGTCGTCGGATGCCATGGCACCGTCGGCGTGCGGGTAAATCTCGCAGTCCTCGATGGAGACATTAATCACCTTGGCAAGGTCATCGCTGACGATTTTGTTTAACGTAGCCGCCATTTGTGCATCGGACCACCCGACCGAGTCGTAAAAGATCATGCTCACGAAGCCGCCCCCCATCGCCTGGATGTCCTGACTGTCCATATCCCATTCAACCGTCCCCGAGGTGTCGGTGCTGGTACCGCCAACCGTGACGACAGTCGGATTGATGGTCGGCAAGCGGTTCTGACTTTCGAAAGTGTGCAAATCCGCGATGGTCTGCGTCACGCTGCCCACCGTGAAGATCCCGACCGTCGTGTACACGTTCGTGTTCATAGCCTGGGGTAACGCCGCCGCGTCGTAGATGGTCAGGAACTGCAGCGGATCATGCGGCGTCACCAGCGTGACGTGTGCATGATCTATCGTCTGCAGGCCGAGCACGGCTTGCACGGTATCCTGCAGCTGACTCGGCACCTGCGCATCCGTGATGTTGGCGATCGCGTCCTGACCGTTGCGCGAGAAATGCGCGAGCGTCGTGTTGAACGACCTCTTAACGGCATCCGCGGTTCCCTTCGCGCGGACCAGCATCCGGTTGTCCGCAATCTGCACGTCGGTGAAACCCATGAGCGACAGATAATTGGCCACCGTGTGCGCCTGCTGCTGCGTGGGAGCGAACTGCGCTAAAACCTCCTCGTGGGTCAGATACTGGCGAAACGTCGAGCTCCCGGGCTTCGTGAGCCCTACAACCAGGCTGTCGAGCTGCGCACGGTTGCGCGGCTTCAACGTCACCACGACATCGACCGACTCCGTGGGCGCCAGATTGCCGACCATGGTGGCGTTGGTGATCGGGTGCGCGTGGGTATTTGTGGGTGTCCAAACGGATTCCGCTCGCACGGCCGCTCCATGTCCCAGCGCCGCCACGACCACCGCAAGAATTGATGCTTGCTGGAATGATTTCATGTCTGTCTCCTTGAGATTGATGAAGCGGGTCGCGGCTGTCCGGTAGCGAAGCGAGCTACAAGCGAATCCGTACCTCACTCATCAAGACGCGAGCGGTTCGATAAACCCGACATAAATCGCGGGCGCAAGATAGAAGGCGCGGCCGATTAAAGTAGTGGGTGCGGCCTGCAAGGCGCGGAGGCAGTGTTCGGCTATTTGAGAGGACGAAATCGCCTCGCAAGTCTTTGTTGTCGAGGTCCCGCGATCATGCCGCTGCGCGGCGAGGGGTTAATCTAGATCCGCCGTCCAAGGCACAGCGACTAAGCGATCCGCATCTTACCGCTGAAGGTTCAAGGCGATCCTCGCACGGATGAATTTTCGCCGTAACGTCTGAATTGTCCCTTCGGTCACGGAGGCCCTGACGGAAAGTGGAGGCACGAGCGCGAAGCGCTCGTGCCTCGGGGTTTAAGGCCTTCTAAAAGGCCGGAGGCGGCGCGCCAGTGCCATAGTTAAGCTGCGAAAAGTACCGCCCTGCCATGCTCGGATTCGGAACAGAGTAACTCGCCACGACCGTCGGGGAGCCGTCGACCCAGAACACCTGCTCGGTGCCGACACCGGCTTCGCAGCCGTAAAAGCACAACGAGTTGTAGGTTACCGCCAGCGGGCTGCCGATCGGAGGGCCGAACTTATTCCCCGGAAGGGTCGCACTGACGTCCTGGGCACCGTACCAAGTGACGGCGGTTCCTTGCCGCGGAGTAGATTGAATATCCCAGACGTTCGAGTTTGCATCCGCGATATACAAGTGTTCAAAGACCCCGGCCGCACCGGTACTGAAAACTTGAGAAGCGAGCGAGCCCCCGCTGGCCACCTGCAGACCGGTTTGTTCAGTCACAGCTACGTGTTGCCATTCGCCCGTTGGCGTGATGTAGCCGGACATATACAGTTCGTGCACATTGAGGCCGCTGTCAACGTAGAACACGGCGTCCAGCTGGGTTTGCAAACCATTGTCGTAAAAGCCCGTTAGAGCGGCGCCTACCAGAGCGTCGGGTGAGCCGTTGGCATGCGCCAGCGTGACGTCGGTGGTGTGCCAGCCATCATACGAATTACCACCCGAGCAACCTGACCAGCGCCACATTTCATAAACATGCTGGTTGGTGCCGACAAAGAAGATTTCCTCCGACTGTGAAGCTTCATGTGCCGTCAACACCGTGCCGGCCACTTGAACGTGGCTGAACGTCTGAGTCAGATCCACTTGGCTCCAAGGCCGGTTGGCCGACCAGGTGAGTAGTTCCAGATCTTGGTTTGCGCCGACATAAAATACATTGTCGGTCTGTGCGCAGGAATCGATGAACCCGACCAGATCACTGCCCGAAGCCGCCGGTGCGCCGGCGTATTTTTGGGTAAGATCCGTGGCGGAGTAACCGGTTCCGTAAAGCTGCTCGACGTGCAGCCCACCGGAGGTTGAGGTCAGGTAGTACTCCTCTGGTGCACCGTAGATCGAATTGTAGATGGCAGCAAGGCCGGATTTCGCCGCCATGGCGGGTACACCATTGACGCCAGTTAGTTGGCTCCAGTCGCCCGTTGCAAACGGGTAGGACATTTCGTAAAGATTATTATTGTCGCCTACGAAATACACCGTTTGACCGTTGTTGTAATTATCGAGCGCCAGAGCTTGAGTGAAGGCTGTGCTCGAAAGTCCCGGCAATGAGAGCACGGTCAGCAGGGCACTTAGTGCCAAGCGCATGCCGGTTGCTTTAGGGGCTGTCTTGGATTCGATGGCTTGCATGAGGATCTCCCTTGGAAGTTCCGGTGAATTTGCGATGGGTGACTCGTCGAAGAGACGGCAATGGCCCTCTCTACCCAACGGACACCCTTGCCGTGTGAAATCCGACATTTAATGCGAACCTTCATCGCAGTACCCGGTGGTAAGCCACACGCATGGAGCGACGTACCTTATGTGCCCGTGATGCGCCGACCGGCAGCATGCGGCAGTTTGATTTTGGAGGCATCTGGAATGCTCTCAGCCTGCAGCAGCCGGTCACAGGGGGTCTGCGGCGGATGGCAGCGTTTGGACACCTGAGCGCCCTGGCGGCCAATGACAATGGCCAACTCGTGCCCATGGTAAGACGGCACGAGGTAAGAGGCTCTACGCGTTGCGCAAGCAGACACCCGAACCGGTGTTCGGCATCATCAAATCGGCGATGGGATACCGCCAATGTCTGCTGCGAGGGCTTAGAAATGTCACCGGCGAATGGAATCTGGTCACCATGAGCTGGAACATCAAGCGAATGTTCGCCCTGCGGCTCTGCTGAGGGCTCTGTAGCCCCAAGCGCCCTGGTCAAACCGCCCGCGCCTCGCCAAAAACAGACCGTGCAGCTCCACCCGAGACCAAAAGCCCGTGTTAGAACCGAGGGTGGCAAAAAGCGAAGCAACAAGGCAGAGGGCGAGGGGAACAAAGCGTTCCATGGCGATTACTCCTAAGTTTGTAAGTAGAAGGTTTCAGCAAGGCGGCGAAAGCTCTAAAGGCGTTTCGCAGCAGTGCTCATTGATATAGGCGCCGCGCACGGAGGAAACCCGACATTAGGCGGCGCAACTCTCGTTGGTGGAGGGCCGCAACTGTGAGACGTTCTGGGCGGTCTGCGAAGTGTCCTCGATGATGCGCCCTTCGCGTAACGTCAGGACCCTATCGGCACTTGCGATGGTCTCGGGGCGGTGGGCGATGATGATGCGGGTCAAATCCAAGGCTTTGATGGAGGCGTTCACGGCCTGCTCGCGCTCGAGGTCCAAGTGGCTGGTGGCCTCATCGAGGAAGAGGATCTTGGGGCGCTTGTAAAGAGCGCGGGCGAGGAGCACGCGTTGCTTCTGGCCGCCCGAGAGGACGGTTCCCATGTCTCCGACCAACGTGTTGTAGCCCATGGGCATGGAGGCGATGTCTTCGTGGATGGCGGCAAGGCTCGCACATTCCTCGATCCAGGCCTGATTGGCATGCGGGTCGAAGAAGCTGACGTTCTCGGCGATGGAGCCGGCGAACAGGACGTCATCCTGGAGCACCGTGCCGATCATCGCTCGCATGGCATCGAGACCCAAGTCCTTCAAGCGTATGCCGCCGACCAGTACTTCGCCGTCGGTTGGCGGGTGAATCCCGAGCATCACGTTCAGGAGCGTGGTCTTGCCGCCGCCCGAGGGACCGACGATCGCGACGGACTCGCCGGAGTCGATCTTGAGGCTGACGCCGTCGAGCACGTGCGGCTCGGTGTCGGCGTAGCGGAACTTAAGATCCCTGACCTCGATGGTTGCGGGAAGGTTGCGATCTTCTTGGAGCGCGCCGGCGGGCACGGCTTCGGGCTCCGATGAGATAATGTCGGCTAAGCGCTCGGCCTGGATCTCGATCATCTTAAAATCGATGAACTTGTCGATGAGCGAGGCGACGCGGGTATCGAACTGGGTCTTGTAGGCAAGGAAGGCGATCAGAAGGCCGACGCTAAAATGATGGTCGAGGACCAGTATCGCGCCCCACCAGAGGATCAAGATGTTCTCGATGCCGAAGAGCGCGCCGTTCAACGAGCGATAGAGGAGCGCGAGCTTTTGGGAGCGCAGCTCCGCATTGACCTGATCGATCAAGAGCGAGAGCCATCCCGAGCGTCGCTCGTCCTGGCGTTGAAAGAGCTTCAGCACCTTGACGCCACGCACGGTCTCCAGGAAATGGCTCTGCTGTTTGGCGGCGTGGACGATTTGGTCCTCGCGCGCGCGGCGTAAAGGGGCGAACCAGATCCAGCGTCCGAGGCCGTAAAGCGTGAGACTCGCAAGCGCAACGGCGGCGAGCCGCGCGCTGTAGAGAAACATCAAGGTGAGGGTGAGTGCGGAGGTCGCTCCGTCGAGGATCGCCTCGATGAGTGAGGTGGTGAGGGTTCGCTGCATTATGTCGATGGAACCAAAGCGCGAGACCACATCGCCTAAGTGGCGCTTTTCGAAATAGGCAACCGGTAGCTCCAGGAGGCGGGTGAAGACATTCGCTCGCCACTGGACGTTGAGGGTGGTGCTCAGCACCATGAGCACCCAGGCACGGATCGCCTCGGTCGCTTGCTGTGCGATCAAGAGGAGGCCGAACCCCAAGGCGAGGGTGGTCAAGAGCGTGCGGTCGGCCGAGACGATGACATCATCGACGATCCATTGCTGAAAGAAGGGGGTGATTAGGGTGAAGAGCTCGAGCGCACCGGCGAGTAGCAAGACCTGTCCCAAGGAGCGGCGCAATCCGGTGATCGGGCCGATGACCTCGCCCAAGGAAACGCGGCGACGGGTGTCTTGTTTGCGAAAGTCCGTGCCCGGCCAGAGCTCGAGCGCCACGCCCGTGAATCCTTGGCCGAACTCTTCGAGCGAGAGGCGCCGCTCGCCGAAGGCGGGATCGTGAAGCGTCACGCCGCCCGCGCGCAGCTCCTTCAACACCACGAAGTGGTTGAACTCCCAGTGCAGCACGCACGGCAGGCGCAGCTGCGGCAAGTGCTTCAAGTCCAGCTTCAAGGGCCGGGTCACGAGCCCCAAGCGGTTCGCGACCCGCATCAGGGTGGCCAGCGTCACACCCTTCAAGGAGACCGGAAAGCGGCGGCGGAGCGAGGCGAGATCCGTGCTTTGGCCTTGAAAACCCGCGACCATCCCTAAGCACGCGAGGCCGCATTCGGCGGCCTCGGTTTGTAGCATCAGCGGGAGTTTTGCGCCGAAACCCAAGGCGATGCGCTGCATGAAAGGTTTCATAGTTTGCCTGCGACGCTGTAGAGAGGTTCCAACACCCATTCGTAGAGCCGGCGCGTTTCGCGGAGCACATCCGCTTCGAGGAGCATGCCGGATTGCAGTGGCTGCGCTCGGCCGTAAGCCTGGATGGACTGGGAGGCCAAGCGCACGGTGATGCGATAGAGGGGCTCTGCGGTGGCGGAGTCGGAGATTTCCACCGCGTCCAGTTCGCTTTTGGAGAGGGCGGTGCGGGCGACCGACTCGACGGTGCCTTGGCTGTGGCCGAACTTCTCGTAAGGAAAGGCTTGGTAGCGAATGAGCACCGGATCCCCGGGGCGCACGAACCCGACGGCTCGGCTCGGGGCGTAGAGATCCGCGTGCAGGAGCGCGCCGGCGGGCATCAGAGTGACCAGGGGCTTCGTGCCATCGACGTATTGGCCGATGTTGGTGAGGACTGCGGTGGCGGTACCCGCTTGCGGGGCGGTCACGACGATGCGGCGCCTGGCCTCGCTTTCGGCGAGTTGGGCGGAGGTCTCGGCGAGGCGCCGATCGATGTCGGCGAGCTGATTCTGCTGTTTCATGGGCAGGCTTGCGAGATCCGCCTTGGCGACGTAGAGCCGCTGCTTGAGAGCGATCTCATCGCGCTCGAGGGCTTCGAGCCGCGTGCGCTGGTCGAGGAGCTCGCCTGCCTTTTGCTGCTCCACTTCGATCGACACGACTTTGAGCTCGTACGCCCGCCGGTAGCGCGCAGCGGAGCCTTCGGCGACTTGGACGCGATCCTGCTGACTCCTGATCTGGGCATCGAGCTGCGCGAACTCGTCTTGAAGCCCCGAGACGCCGAGGGCCAAGCTTTCTCGCTCACGCTCCTGGAGCCGACGCGTGGTTTCGAGCTCTCCGCTCAAGCTCGCCGCCCGCTCGCGCACTTCGCCGCTGATCGCGGCTTGGGTGGCGCCCTGTGAGGCACTCGAGCGCTCGCTCGAAATGACGAAGAGTACATCGCCCGGCTTGACGGCCGCGCCCTCGATCACGTGGCGCTCGAGCACGATTCCAGCCTGCGGCGCATACACCTTGCCAAGACCGGCATCGGAGATGAGCTGCCCTGCGATGCGGCTGCGCTCGGTGTAGGATCCAAAGACGAGAAAAGTGACCGTGGCGGCGGCGAGGAGGGCGGCGAACCCCGTCAAGAGCGCGAAGGAGGGCGGACGGACGAGCACAATCTTGCCGAGGGTCTGCGAGCGGGCGGCCGCAAGCGCCTGATCTCGAAAGAGCTTGGAATCGGCTGGCATGGCGCTCCCTCTTATAAAGTGAGTGCGAGTAATCTCGCTTACCTAAAAGGACACCGTTGGGGAGGCAGACCCGACAACGCTCGACCGGGGTGCTCGGGAGGAGGGTAGGCGCCCCAATTTCGGGAATGCTGGCGCCACCCAGTGCGGGTGCGCTACCGTACCAGCCGATAACAAAAGCGCCTCCGGGAGCCTCAGGACTTGGGATTGACGCTCGAGCAGATGATGCGGATGAGCACGCTCCTCGATGAGGCGGTCGAGCGGGATTCTGTGGGGCGGCAGCGTTGGTTCGATGAGCTCCCCTTTGAAGATCAAGACCTTCTTGTAGCGCTTCGCGAGGTTCCCTGAGGCGAGTGCCCTCGATTCACCGCCTGCGCTCGCCCAAGTGCAGACCCAGGGGAGGGACGAGAGGCCGGCAAGTGACCTTGCGCCTCTGTCATCGCGCCGGTTTCGGTCTTCTCCCCGCCGCCCCATTCGATCGCGGTGCTGCCGTTCGTTGACTTAGGCGGCGACAAGGACCAGGAATATTTTTCCGAGTCGTCCGCGCTTGGCGCAGGTCGCCCAAATGCGCTACTTCGGTGGCTACACCGAGCCGGAGATTGCGGAGACGCTCGAGGTCACCGAACGCACCGTGCAGAGCGATGGGAGAAGGCGCGGGGGATCTTGGCCGCCGCACTCAAATAATCAGGGCGGCGGAGAACATTTCGCAGCACCTGATGTTTTTGGCATGAATTAAGCTCATCCGCCGGGCCGAGTGTTTTTATTTCTCTACGTGAGGCGGCGGCTCTGTCAGAAGGTCGGGATTCGCGCTGCGAGTCCGGCCGCCGCCGATCGCGTTGAGCTCCTGGGCGGTGAGCTCGCGCATCGCTTCTTGCCGGTATGCGACGGTCGTTGGCTCAAATCCGAAGTCAGTCGAGTACATGTTGATCTCCTAGAGTGGGCTGGAATGGGCGTAATTGGGGTGCGAGAGAGGGCTCGTTCGCCTCTCTCACCTTCAATGACACCAAAATGGCACCCGACCCGACATTAGTTATGCGGCGCCGCAGCATTGATTGCTCGTAGCCAACGCTTGCCTCTCCAGGTAAGTTTCAGGCGGACCAATAGCGAGATGTCACAGGGATGGCTCAGCTCACCGAGCTGCTCGGCAGGTTGCATGCGGGCGATGAAAGCGCGCGCGATGCGCTATTTTCCGCGTCCTATGCCGAACTGCATCGCCTCGCTCAGTCGCGGCTCCGCGACCGAGGCCGCCACCTCACGCTCGATGCGACTTCTCTCGTTCACGAGACGTACATTCGATTCGTGAGCGCCGGCGAGCTGCGCGCGGAGGACCGGCGCGCATTCTTCGGCTATGCCGCGCAGGTCATGCGCTCGGTGATCATCAACAGCATCCGCGATCGCGTGGCGCAGAAGCGCGGCGGGGATGCGCTCCCGATTACGTTGTCGACCCAGATCGCGAATAATGTCTCCGGGGACGAGGAGACAATTCTGAGGGTGCACGAGGCGCTCGACGTGCTGCAAGAGGCGGATCCACGACTCGCACAGGTCGCGCAGATGCGCTACTTCGGCGGCTATAGCGAGAAGGAGATCGCTGAAACCCTGGATGTCACCGAGCGGACCGTGCAACGGGACTGGGAGAAAGCACGCCGTATCTTGGCGGCGGCGCTCAAGTGAGCGAAGTCGAAGTAGGAACGGCTTTTTGATCAGTCCAGGCCTGCGAGTTGGTCCGGCCTGCGACTCTGGGAAAGTTCTCATCCAAAAGGTTCGCTGGTGGACCGGACTCGCGATCGTCGCGACGGCACCCACCAGCGAAGCGTCCAATGGGATTGGGATTGGACTTAAGCGAAAGAAGCCCGGCTCACCCTTCAATCTTAAGATAAGGGCCGTCTCCGCCTGCACCACTGACCAGCGAGGTGGCGGACTCGTCGAGCTCGATCATGACGTCGAATTCCAAGGTATCGTCCACACGAGCAATCGTGTTCCGGGCCTGGGTATCGAATATTCCATTCTGCGCGTAAGTATTCATGTTCGCTCCATAAGGTTTGTATGCGTGAACGTCGTTCATCAGAGGCGGTGTTCTTTTTCGCCTCATCAAGGAAGACGCGATTGACTGCCAGGATCCGACATGGTCGCGGCAATTCCCACATCGCGGCCCGTATCGGTGGCGCCGGCCTCCGGCCGCGCCAGGAGTTTCTGCAGGTTCTTGACCCACTCGAGCGCTGGGCGGCGCTCCGCTGGGTTAGGGACCTCTGCAGCCGCCCACTCGAGCGCCATGACGAGCGGCATGAACGGATTTGTCCCCGCTCGATGCTCGAGCTTGCGGTATGCCTTGGACACGCTCGCTTTGATCGGCACGCGCTCGATGCCATCGCGCGACAGGGTGGCGCAGTCTGAGGGGTTACTCGTCACCAAGTATTCGCGGCAGACCAGCGGCCGCTCGGAATGAATCGAGCAGGACTCTTCTTCGAGGAAGGGGCAGGGGATACCACGATGGAAATACTCAACGGCCCAGCGAGTGTAGTGACCCGGCGGCGTATCGCCGTCCGCTGACGCCAATTCTTCCAGCGAGTGCAGAAGCCCGATCTCTCGCAGCCGGGTGACCGCCTGCTCGAATCGCTGTGTGACCCTCGAACGACGGAGTTCGGGCATCTCGCTGACCAGCTGGGCAAGCCGCCGCGCTTCGGCGGGTCCGATCGGCACGGGCTGCCGGCAGCAGGCGCCGCAGCCAGCGCGACAGGAAATGCGCTTCCCGGCGGACTCGGTGTCCGCGACCGCCCAGGAGACCACAGCCTCGGTCATCTGCCGCGCAGCCGGCAGAATTGTATCCAGGCCGGCAGCTTCCCGCGGTAGCTCCGCGCGGATCTTTGCGCTGTGGGTGCCGATGCGCAGCTCAATCTGGCCGCGGATCGGATCATTCGAGTTCGGCATGTGCAACTCCTTGCCAGGCGATGAAGACCAGGGACGCGGGGCGGCGCCGACGGTGAACACGTTTGTCCCGCGAACGGCGCCCCATTGATTAGGGCACCGTTCGAGGGAGATACCCGACATGACGAATCGGCGGGCGAAGACTTTTGCGCCGGCATGTCGGCTTTGCTCCCTGGAACCGCGTCCTCACTGATGACGGCCCGTTCGAGCACCCCGCCGCGAGACAGCCTCGAGATGCCCTGGTCTTCACCATCTACACGTATCTCGAGGAGTAATTGACATGAACATTGTTAGCAGGTTGACCACCCTTCTGGGTCTACCTTCAGCTCACGCGTCTCGTCTTGAAGTTTCACCTGGATGATTTGTGATCCGGGGCGCCTCGCGGTGGTCAAAAATTCCCACTCGGCTCGGCGCCAGTGCGTACCGGATATCTATCTCCTCAGTTCGTGAAAATCTCGATGTAATAACCAGGAAAGTGACTGAATGACTGCGTGAGCGTCAAGCCGTATTCCGTCAGAACCGCTGTGGCAACGGCGCAGGAAGTAGGCAACCCATCGGCTCCTGGGTTTGTTTCGGTATAGATCGGCCGCATTTTCGCTGGGAAAGACGACTGCAACTGACCCGTCTGAGTGTTAAGAAGTGCATAATCGATGTTATTGACGTAATCCGTCAACGGGGCGCCGCTACCGCCCGACTCGTGACAGACCATGGTAAGAAAGCTGATCGGCTTGCGGCCTTCTTGTGCGTCTGCCGGGCCCTGCAAGAGGAGTGCTGAGAGGGCAGCCACTACGGCGGTGGCACGGGTTACGTTATGCGCAATGTTCATTAAAGTTCTCCTGGACTAGGGGTTGATGAGCAAGATCGGGTCGCCTTGCACCGGTCTAAAACTCCCATTCGTGTCGGCGACTCATTAATACGGGCACCGTCCGTGGATGAAACCCGACATTTCGTCCGAGGAATTCGCGGAAGTGGCGAGGCGCGGGCACTTGTTGCACAGTTAGGGGGGTGGCCAATTGCGTAAGGTAGGGAGCGATGGGATTGTCGAGCGCTCAGATGGTGCGGATGAGCCGCCTTCTCGATGAGGCGCTCGAGCTCGATGAGGCGGGGCGGCGGGAGTGGCTCGCGACGCTGGGGGCGGAGCACCAAGATATTGCCGAAGCGCTGGCCGAGGCGCTCTCGTTGGGTTGTGCCGGGACGGGCGAAGCGCTCTCTACGCTGCCGAAAGTGGCGGCCGATGCCGAGGCCGGCCTAAGTGCTGCCAGCGGCTTAACGGCCGGCGAGCGAGTCGGTCCTTACGAGTTGATCAAACCCTTAGGCGCCGGGGGAATGGCCGAGGTGTGGCTCGCCCGGCGCACGGATGGTGCAATCAAGCGGGAGGTGGCGCTTAAGCTGCCGCTCCTCACGCGCCTTCGTAGGGACCTGGAGCCGCGCTTTGCGCGGGAGCGGGAGATCCTCGCCGGTTTGAGTCATCCGAATATCGCTCGACTCTATGACGCCGGGTTTGCGCAAGACGGGCAACCCTATATTGCGCTCGAGTATGTAGTCGGGAACACGCTCACGGCGTACTGCGATCAGCAGCACCTGACGATTCGCGAGCGCCTGGCGATTTTTCAGCAAGTCCTGAGCGCCGTGCAGTACGCGCACACCCATCTGGTTATTCACCGCGACCTCAAGCCCTCGAATGTGCTGGTGACCGAGGCGGGGCAAGTGCAGCTGCTAGATTTTGGAATTGCGAAGCTTCTGAGCGAAGGCGAGGCGAAGGAGACGGAGCTCACCCAGCTTGGCGGGCGATCTTTGACACCCGACTACGCAGCGCCCGAACAGATCGCGGGAGCTCCCATCACTACCGCTGCGGATGTCTATGCGCTCGGTGTGATGTTGTACGAGATCTTGACCGGGGAGCGTCCGTACAGGCTTAAAAGAGATACGCGGGCTGCGCTCGAAGAGGCGATTCTGCAGACGGATCCAGTGCCGCCGAGTCGCGCGGCGGTCGGCGAGACCGCGGCAACGACGCGTGGAACCCAAACTAAGAAGCTCTCAAGATCTCTGAAGGGAGATCTTGATGTCATCACGATCAAGGCGCTCAAGAAATCTTCAAGAGAGCGGTACCAAACGGCTAGTGCGTTGGATGAGGACATCGCGCGTTTTCTGGCCGGTGAGGTGGTACTGGCTCAACCCGACAGCATTGCTTATCGGGCTAACAAGTTTGCGCGGCGGCATTGGGTCGCGATCGCGGTGGTAGGCGTTCTGATCCTAACGCTCGCGGGCGGCCTGGCGGCAACGAGCTATGAGGCGAAAGTCGCTTCGGCGCAGCGGGATCTTGCGCTGAAGGCCCAGTTGCGGCTTCTCACCGAGGGCGCCGACCAACATCTTAAGAACACGGACGTGGCGGGTGCGCAGGGCATTATCCTCGAGGTACTCACAGATCCTCGATTCGCGCAGGGCCAGACGCCAGCCGCAATCAGCGTTTTTCAGCAGACTCGCGCGGCCGACGCCGAGCTCGTGGTGCTCTCCGGCCACGGCGATTTCGTCAATTTCGCCGCCTACTCGCCCGATAGCACGCGCATCGTCACCGCATCATCTGACAAGACCGCCCGGATCTGGGATACGCGCACCGGCGCCCAGCTCGCCGTGCTCTCCGGTCATAGCGGTACCATCTACTCTGCCGCTTACTCCCCCGATGGCACTCGCATCGTCACCGCCTCGGCTGATAAGACCGCCCGGATCTGGGATGCGCGCACCGGCGCCCAGCTCGCCGTGCTCTCCGGCCATGGCAGTACCGTCTACACCGCCGCCTACTCGCCCGATGGCACGCGCATCGTCACCGCATCATCCGACAAGACCGCCCGGATCTGGGATGCGCGCAGCGGCGCCCAGCTCGCCGTGCTCTCCGGCCACGGGGGTTTCGTCCGTACCGCCGCCTACTCGCCCGATGGCACTCGCATCGTCACCGCATCGTTAGATAACACCGCCGGGATCTGGGATGCGCGCACCGGCACCCGGCTCGCCGTGCTCTCCGGTCATGGCAGTTCCATCGAATCCGCCGCCTACTGCCCCGATGGCACGCGCATCGTCACCGCCTCGGCTGACAGGACCGCCCGGATCTGGGATGCGCGCACGGGTGTACAGCTCACCGTGATCTCGGGTCATCGCGGTTGGGTCTATTCGGCCGCCTACTCCCCCGATGGCACGCGCATCGTCACCGCATCGAAT
>Ga0182030_10009448_pt1 | contig 19959 bp, 18 predicted proteins | sample 812S3MmetaG_FD_121299 | JGI IMG/M metagenome (GOLD analysis project Ga0182030, IMG submission 121299) | Permafrost microbial communities from Stordalen Mire, Sweden - 812S3M metaG (Illumina Assembly) | ecosystem: Environmental > Terrestrial > Soil > Wetlands > Permafrost | place: Sweden... | reverse complement strand
GCCACTAGTTTGGTAACACCCTCTTCGAGCGAAACCTCGGGCTCCCATCCCAAAAGTTCTTTTGCTTTGCCGATGTCGGCACACGTTATCTCGACGCTTGCTTTGTGGCTCGGGCGCTCCTTTATTTTTGCTTTGGCGCCAATCACCTTTTCGAACACAGCCAAAAGCTTGGTAAGTGAGACGGGATTATTGTTGCCGACATTTATGATTTCGTATCCAAGCGGCTTTTCAAGCGCGGCAACGGTGGCGCGCACCGTGTCGCCCACATAGGTGTAGTCGCGCTTGCGCGTGCCCGCTCCCGAAAGTTCTATCTCCTCGCCGCGCAAAATAGCACTCACCCATTTGTACGGCACCATATTAGGGCGATTGTTTTCGCCATAGGCATTAAAGTAACGCAGGCATGTGATATTGAGATTAAAGTTGTGATGATACGCGTGCGCCAATATCTCCACTGCGCGCTTGGTGGCACCGTAGGGCGATATGGCGCGGTCGGCTGCCGCACTCTCCTGCCACGGCGCTTCGGTGGAGTTGCCGTACACCGATGATGACGACACGTTGACGATGTTTTGCACGCCCGTTTGTTTGGACGCCTCAAATATATTGAGCGAACCGACAATGTTGTTGTCGATATACGGATACGGATCGAGAACCGCGGCACGCGTGTCGGCTTTGGCCGCAAGGTGCGCGACCATCTCGGGGCGCACACGCTCAAACAGTGCAATCATGGCTGCCTTCTCGCGGATATCTGCCCGCACCAGCTCAAAATTGGAGTTATGTAAAAACGGCGCTATCTGCTCCTCTTTAAACTCGAGTGCGTAGGTGTCGTCAAAGTTGTCGACACCCACAACACGGTAGCCGCGCTCCAGTAGCGCCTCGGTTAGATTGGAGCCGACAAAGCCGGCTGCGCCGGTGACCAGTACTGTTTTCATAGGGTTATAGTAAGATACGTTTATCATGCAGGCAAACCGACAAACACATGCGAGCCAAGCGGCGTGGGAGCAATATCGCGAGAGCGAGCTCAAAGGCGCGCGACCCATTTTGCAAGGGCTCGGCTTTATACTCGACGAAAAACAAGTGCACACCGGCGGCGAGCGCTACCTCATGAGCGGCCACAAGCTGGTCTTAACCGGCCGGCGCAGTAGTGATAACAAGCGTGTCGTGATAAAGGTTAGCAGCTACGCAAGCGGCGCTAAAGAGATAGAAGACGAGCACAAAGCGCGCGAGGTGCTTAAAAAAATCAACTTTGCGTACCGTAATTTTTTTATCCCTGAAGAACTGTTGTTTACACAAAAAGACGGTTACACCATCGACGTTACCGCCTATATCGAGCAGGAGCGGCCGTTTATCATGCACGAGCTCGAAGAGCAGTTTTTTTTAGCATTGCGCGCGTTTGAGACGCAAGAGGGCGTGCACGCCACCACGTACTCGCACGCGGCTGCCATACGCGAAGCATTTGGCGCCATGGGCGCGCGCGAATATATCCAAACCTTTAGGATGAACACGGAGGCTTCCGTCGCAAACGACCGCGACAACAAAGAGCTTGCCAGAACCATGGCAGAAGCGCTTGCGTTTATGGAAGAGCATCGCACAGTCATCGAGCGATACTCCGGTTTTTTAACACACAACGACTTTGTCCCGCACAATCTGCGCGTATCCGGCAAGGAGGTGTACCTGCTCGATTACTCGGCAATACTCTTTGGCAACAAATACGAGAGCTGGGCACGGTTCCTTAACTTTATGATCCACCACAACCGGCCGCTCGAGCTCGCGCTCGCCAACTATGTGCGCACCAATCGCGGTGAAGAAGAGTACTTAAGCTTGCGGCTGATGCGCCTGCACATTATCGGCATATTGCTCAACTTTTATACCGGCGCGCTCGGCAAAACCGAAGGCGACTTGCACGCACTCACCAGAGTGCGTGTGGGTTTTTGGACCAGCGTCATGCAACACCTATTAAAAGACGAGGCCGTGCCGGAAAAACTTATTGCCTCCTATGTGGCAGAAACAGAGCGCTTGCGCTCGAGTGAAGAAAAAGCCCGTCAAAAAGAAATCTTAGGATTGGAGAAGGTCCGCACGAAGTAGCGGCTTTATTTTTTCGAAAAGTGCCTTGTTGTTTGTGGCGGCAATTACTTGAGGTTTTTCGGATATCTCCGCCGGTAAACCCGTGCGCACCGAGTATACCTCGCCTCCTGCCGCACGTAGGATGCCTATAGCGCTCGCGATGTCACGCATGGAGAGAGTACCGTATATCACTATCTCAATGCGGCCGGCGGCTACAAAGCACAAGTCAAGAGATGATGAATCAAAGCCTTTTATTTTTTTACACTGTTTAAGTATATTGCGATATACCGCCATACCCCAATTCCACAAAGGTTTCGAGTGACCAATATTGACAAATGCATATGCTTCAGCCATATCATCTCTAGTAGAGACGCGTATCGGAGCGCCGTTTAAAAAAGCTCCTTGTTCAACGTCAAAACTAAAAAGTTCACGAGTAATGGGATTAAACACTGCGCCTGCAATTGGCGTACCATCTTTCAGTAAACCTGCACACACCGCAAAGTGTGGCACGCCGCGAGAAAAATTGGCAGTGCCGTCGATAGGGTCGAGCACCCACTCAAAACCCTCCATGTGTGCTTCGGCGGCGTTGGCATCCTCCTCCGAGTACACGCGGTGGTCGGGATATGCCTGTTTGATTTCTTGTGCCAAAAAATTACTTATTTCAATGTCGAGATTGGTTACCAAATTGCGCGTATCATCTTTTTTGTGAGACACGACCACGCCGCCTTGGCGCACCTCGAGGAGTTTTGCACCCGCTTTGCGCACCAGCTCAACTGCAAAATCGTGATACGTCATATTATTTTTTACCGGCACCTGTACTGAGCTTTGTCGAAGTATCTTTGCCGTACACACCTTCGAGCAAATTGAGGTAACGATTATACTCGCGCAGAAGCTCGGCGTTTTTGTACTCAAAACCGCGCATGGCCTGTATCGTGGCTTTGTCCTCGGGGAACGCGCTGGCATACATCTCGCTCAACTCTGCCCAGTCTTTTATAAAACAGCTGCGCCCTGCGCCGCGGCGGTTGTACACGCCGGCAGCGTCATCTTTAAGATGCAGGTCCATGTGGGCCACGCCGATGCGCGGGTCTTTGCCGATGGCTTCGCGCACGACCTCCCAATCGGCGCCGTGTTTCTCCACCAGCTCAAAAAACATATTTGAGAAAACGATTTTAACAAACAGGTACGCGTTGCTGCCATATTTTATAAGCTCGGCATTTTCAGCAGTGGTAATCAACTCGTACGGCGCTTTGGGCAAAAGCTCCATCACGGTCTTGGCCGCCGCGTGATGTGCCTCATCATCCACCGGCATGCCAACAATATTGCGCTCAGGGCTCGAGGCATCTTTGGCCGCAGTGGTCTCAAGCAAAAACTCGGGGCTATGGAGTATTACGCGGTCGGGATACTGCGCCTGGATAGACGCGGTAAGCCCTGGCGGCAGAGTTGATTTGATAACCACAATAGCGCCCGGGCGCGCAAGCGCGGGCGTGCTGCGCACATTGCTGTCGTCGTAACGCACAGCCGGGTGGCCGTCGTCGCGCACCGTGCCCGCGGGCACCGTGGCGGCGTTAACGGCAATAAACACTATGTCGCACTCTTTTATCTTTTCTTTATTACCGACATACTCCGGTTGCAAGCCATAGCGCACCACGGCAAACCCGCGTTTTTCAAAATCGTCGGCATAACTTTTGCCGATAAATCCTTGTCCGATAAATCCTATAGTCATAATTATTATTGTAGTGTTTCTACCCACGCACGCGTCCACTCATCTTTGTTAAGAAGCGGCAATGCAAGCACACCTCGTGCATTGGAGTGTAGCGCCTCTATAACCGCTTTAGCAAGCTCTGCGCGCGGCACCACCATAGCGCCTGCCTCGCGCGCGATGCCCACATCGGGCGCCACAACAGGTACACCTGCCGCGAGCGCCTCTACAATGCTCGCGCCCCAGCTTTCGTGTTTGGAAGTTGAGAGGACAATGTCTGCAATTGGAAGATAGACTATAGGATCTTGCCAACCGGGAAACTCTACGTTTTTACACTCACCCGCTTCTGCTCTCAATCGTGACTCAAGTGAACCTCTGCCCAGCATAATTAATTTTGTGTCGGGAATGTTTTTGAGCACTTCTTTATATACAGCGATAGCACATAGTGGATCTTTTTCTTCCTCAAAACGGCCAAACCATAACATGTTTTTCGATGCGTGTGCACACGGAACGACACTATTGAATTTTTGAATATCTACATACACCGGCAACACCGATATGTTTGCGTGTACACCCATCTGCTCTACTTGCTGTTTAATTTTATTTGATACAACGCGGACACTGTCGGCTTTGCGCAATACAAACGCTGCAAGCATACGTTTGAACCATCCATACACACCAAGATCAGTATGCACTTGCACACTGAGTTTGGCGCCCAAACGCCGCGCTACCCGCCACGCAAAAAGCCCGCGCCAAAACGGGTCTTGCACCGTTACCACATCCCACTGCCCTTTTGGCACTTTGGGCCACAATGCGCCGCGGCCCCAGTACACTACTGCCAGCTCATCTACCACACTTCGCTGGAGTTCATAGCGCTCGTGCCCGGGACCAAACTTTTTGTCGCCCGTTATCATTAAGACTCTCATGCCAGTTTTTGAAAGAAATAAAGAAGAAAAGAGTCTTGGCGCAAATATGTTTCAAACACCTCGCGCGCTAATGCCTGCCGCGCCTGCCACCCCTCATCACTGAGTTTGTCGTAAAACGCACGGATATACTCGGGAGTTTTTGCAACTTCGCTCATCGGCACCCGCACCATAATTTTTGAATACTCAATCACATCCTCAAGCGGCAACACGATGTCGGTGTCAACTACGACCGGGATGCGCCCAAGCGAAAGCGTTTTAAGAAACCGGTTGGAGTAGTTGCCGTCGCCTTTGGGTGCCAACACAAAGTCGGTGTGGACGATGCTCTCCAAATATTCTTGGCGCGCCTGCGCCGGGTCGAGCTCGATGGTACTTTTGTTGCCCGAGAAGGTTTTGCGCACGATAAAATGTGACTCCACCAAGGATGAGCGCTCACAGGCGCGCATCATGGCGCGCCGCCAATACACGCCGAGTTTACGAGCGCGGACAAGAGGATTAAAAATCGAGGAGACGTCATAAAACATATTTTTGATATAAAACTTGACCCACCCCTTCCACGAAGGAAACGCACCCATTCCGCAAAATGAGACAAGCGGCTTTTCTTTTTTACTTCGCATTACAACGCTCTCGGCACCATGGTCTTCGGTCATGGTGGGCATGACAATATCCTGCGCGGTCATATGCGATCGATATACCGAAAGCCTAAAAACTTTGACGCGGGGGTCGAGGCGGATATGCTCGGTAAAATCGCCGAGTGCAAAACAAAAAATCGGGATGTTGTGAGCGGCGGCTAAGTCGGCATATTGTTTAACATAGGCGTCGCGCACGGCGTTTGTAAAATGAAAGTTATGCGGCAACACTACTGCTACAGCTTTTTCGATAGGCACACGCTCTACGTGATGTTCAAAAAAGTTGGGCGGCAAATCTTTTTTGTAGAGCATCTTTGAAGAGAGCGGCGCAAACCAAGGCGCAAAAGCAGTATCGCCCGGTATAGGCTCCGGTATAAAAAGAGGAATTTTGCCCATGTCGAAATAGTATCCAATTAACTCACCCTCTACAACCGCGTGTAAACGAATAAAGTAACCAATAAAAAAGGCCCGCGAGTTTCCCCGCGGACCACACTTTTTGCATGCATAACATGCTTACGAGTGGCGATACATGCTTTCAGCGTCCAATTGTTCCATATCAGCCTCGGAGAGTTTTTTGCTCCAAGCATCGAAACTTGGGCTGGCGCTAAACCAATCGACCCCGCTTGCCTTCTCCGGATTGGGCACCGCCATACCGTGTTGCAAGGTATGGATGGCTGATCCTGCAAACATATATACGTTGTGAGCCTCTTTTGGAGGAACGGTGAAAATTTGTCCTTCTGTAAATATCTGCACAGTATATGTGCCAGAATGTCTTGATTCTATATAGGCAAGTGCCACTTTGCCTTTTTCGACGATGAATGTCTCGTGCAGTCCCCCATGATAATGAGCATTCTGCCATTTCGGCTGTTGGTCAGCCGGTGGTTCAGTCCAAATATAGCCTTTGCCTCCAACTTTGAGACTAAAGCGTTTTTCGCCGTTGTCCATGATGCGGCCGTCAATGACCACACCAAAAGCCTTCATCTCATCCGAGGTCAAACGTTGCACCATTGTGTCTCTCCCTGTCCTTGCTGGCGTTGGAGCGAAGGCGATTGTCTATCGCACATCCGGACAAGATTAAACCACAACTCGTGCTTTTTTGCAAGCTATTTGCTCAAAGCCACTTCAAAAACTTTTTGACGCATATCTTTAGCTATATTTTCCCAATTAAATTTTTCTTTGACCATTTTACTTGCGTTGGCCACCACTTTTTTTGTTTGCTCGGGATTGGCTAAAATGTTTTTTACCGCCTCGGCAATTTGCGCGGGGTTATCTTTGCTCACCGCCCACGCGGTTGGCTCGTGCTCCGGATTCTTTTTACTATCAAAAATAAAATCAGCCAAGCCTCCCTCTTGCGTGGCAATCACGGGCAAACCCGCCGCCATCGCGGAGAGAAACGCGATGCCCAAGCCCTCGGTGCGGCTTGGTGTAACAAAGATGTCGGCAATCGCGCGATACTTGGCTGTCATGTCGCGCTCTACTTTGCCCGCAAAAGTTACGCGCTCGCCGAGCTGTAATTTTTTTACAAGCTCTTCGAGCATTGGCCTCTCCTCGCCATCGCCAACCGCGAGCAGTTTTATGTTTGGCGGCAAAAGTGCAAGCGCTTGTATCACCACGTCGATTGCTTTTTGGTGCACTAAGCGCGCAACACTTATTAGCAACACGTCACCTTCTTTTTTATCAACTTCTTTACGCAACGCATCAAGCTCTTGATATGAATATTCTTTTTGCGGCGGGAGTGATGCCCCGTTGGGTATCACTTCAATAACGCCGCGATAACCGCGCCGCTTTGCCCACGTGGCCAAATAGGTGGAAATAGTTTGTATAACACTCGCCTTGCGAAAGCCCGAGTCGAGCAAAGGTGTGAGCGGGCGTATATACCAGCGCTCAAAAACTTTTTCGTACGAGTCGCCGTCTTGGAGCGTGAGCACGTAGGGTATGCGGAGCCCAAGCCGCCGTGCGAGCACAAGCGGGAAGAGCATGTACGTCATCATCGCCCACAGTGCGTCAAAGTGTTTGCTTTTGTTGAGCCTCCGCGCACAAAATGCCGCCAAAAGTGGAAACAATATTTTTGAAAGATACGCACCGCCTCCGCCAGCTGGCGGACCCACGCGATGAACCTGCACGTTACCTATCTGCTCTTCGGTAGCTGCGCCTTTGTTAAACCGCAGCGTCACCATATGAAACTCAACATCGCTCGGCGAGATACGGTCGGTTATTTCTTTTAGCGCAACCTCTGCACCGCCGACGTACGCGGGATAATACGCGAGCGAAAAAATGAGAATCCTTTTCATGTCGTTAGCGTGCGGACGCAATATAGTCGGTCAGCTCGTGCTGCTGCTTCCATCCGAGCGCCTCAATTTTGCGCGTGTCGGTATCAACGGCCGCCGACGGGCGGCTGGTCGTGCGCGCAGGCAGCATCTCAATAGCGCCGCCAAAAAGTTTTGCCACTTCTAAAATGGGGTAACTTTCTTTAGCGGCGATGCTGTACTCATCGCGCTCGCCTCGCTCTCCCACCAAAAGGAGTCCGTTTACCGTATCATACACATGTGTGTAGATGCGCTCTTGCGTGCCGGGCGCGCGCACCGGCAAAGGCTCGCCTGCCATTTTTTTGCGACGGAAGATTTCTATCACGGTGCCGTACTCGCCCGCTTGCTCGCGCGGACCGTACACATTGTAAAAATATGCAACCGAGTACGGCAGGTTGTACCAATGACTGTAGTTGCGCACGAGCTCGGTGTTGGATGCCTTGGCCCAGGTGTACGGCGAGAGGTCGCGCCCTGCAACGCCATCCGGGCGCGGCGTTGCCATTTTGGTAGATGAGCCCGCATACACGAGCTTGCACTCCTTCTCTTTATTTTTTTGTCGCCAATATTCAAGCACACCAAAGGTGCCCTCCATGTTTAAGTCCCACACCAGCGCCGGCTCCTCAATACTTTTTGCCACACGCGAGTACTCGCCTAAGTGATAGATAAGGTCGGGAGTTTCGGGGACGAGCTTTGCAATGTCTTTAGTGTGACCCTCGCGATACTCGACACCGGCCACGTGATTGTCGCGGCTGCCGGTAAAATAATTGTCGAGCGAGATGACCTTGTGGCCATCTTTAACGAGGCGCTCGCATAGGTGCGAGCCAATAAACCCTGCACCGCCGGTGACTACGATTGTTTTCATACAATAAGACTATTCTAACTCAAACTCCGCCGCCTCACTATCGGTTTCATGCCGCAGCTTTGGGCGAGTTTGGCGCACATACAGCACCGCGGCGACGGCAAGCATGCCGCACGCGGCAAGCCCGAGCGCATAAAGCCACACGGGAGAAATAGTTTTAACCAAAGGCTCTACGCCTAGCACAACACTGGCGCTATTTTTTGCAGAATTTTTGACAGCATTTGACGAAGTTTTTGCTGTTGTTTTGGCCTCAATCGTTTTAGGTACAGACGCAGCCGCAAGGGTGGGCGCGGTTTTTGCGATGGCTTGTGTCGGTGCATTGCTACCGGGGTTTGGCGCGCCAGGTATCCAACTTACACCGTTTAGGTGGAGCGAGTTGCCGTCGCCCGCCGCGCCCATGGCGGCAGAGTAAGAAGCAGAGTCGACTACTGCAAGCGTTTTATCTTTAAGTGCAAAACTCCCGCTCGTGTTGAGCAAACTAAAAGGACTTTTAAAAATGGTGCCCGTGTATGCCGGATAGTCGGCTAAAAACTTTTGCATATCCGCGGTGATAATCGCCGACTCGCCTGCCGCCAAAGTAGTAGTACCTTGCACCGGTGTGAGGTTGTGATTAACACCGCTTTCAAATAATTTGTAGCCCGCTATGTCAACACTGCTCGGCCCCGTATTGGTAATTTCTATCCACTCGCGGCCGGTATCCGCACCGGGCGCGTCGTACATAATCTCGGTAAATTGCACACTTGCACACGCCACCGTTGGCGCGGCAAAACTTAAAAAGATACCAATGATGGCTGCAAGGCTACGGCCTTTCGTTGTCCAAACTTTCATCGACGGCTAGCATAGAGCGCAGCTCGTCTTCTGGCAACTTGGCCGCAGCCCCAGCCTTTGGGGCAACGGTGTGGAGCGTGGCTTTAAGATCCACGGCGTGCACTGGTTTACCCTGAGCCTTGCTCGAGGGCTCGTTTTGAGGCTTCTTGCCCAGCGCCTGCGCAAGGGCCTCTTTAAGGCTCTGAGAGCCCTCCAGAGGCGGTTTTTGTGCCACCTGAGGGATTATAGGCTTGTCGGGCGTGCGCGATGAGGCGGTAGTTTTTTGGTATTCGGGGATTATTTTAGCCACCTCTTTTTTGACCTCCTCGGCCTTCTCAGACAGAGGCGCGGGCATGTGCGATGATGGCATGGTGTGCGGGCGCGCGGGAGCAACCGAGACTTTCCCCGACGCTTGGGTCGGAGTCACGACCCCTTCGGGGCGTCGGGATTTAGATTTTGGCGCTTCGGCAACAAGCGGATTGTCGTCCTGCACTTGCTGGATGACTCGCTCAACCTCGGCGCGCGAAGCGCTAAACTGCGCGCGCGAGCTTGCTATAACCTCATCAACAAAACTTTGCGGCGGCGGGTCAAACGGTGCCAGTGTTGCGGCGCTAAAAGGCGGCGAGCCGACGCCGTCTATCATGAGGGTTAAATATATTTGCGCAAAACCTAAGTTGACGAGGTCGGTCGCCATAAACACGGGCTGGAAGATTGTTTCGAGCACCTCGGCATCAAACGGCCCGACACGAAAAGCCACGGTCGTGCCGACGTTGCCAAACACCGCATCGCGCACTTCCTCCTCCATTTGCTCGATATATTGATGCGCGATAATCAAATTTAATTTGTATTTGCGCGCTTCCGAGAGAATATCGGCAAAGCTCTCGTTGGCAAAGTTTTGAAACTCGTCGACGTAAAAATAAAATTGCGGCAGAGTGGCGAGCGTCGCGGCCGATATGTCGGCGCGCGACATGGCCGCCAAATAAATTTTAGTCACGAGCATCGAGCCCAAGAGCTGTGCGTTGACCTCGCCCACGCGGCCTTTTGAGAGGTTGATGATTAAAATCTTTTTGTTGTCCATCATCTCGCGCAAATCAAACGATGACTTTGCCTGCCCCACGATGTTGCGGATAAGCGGGTTGGAGGTAAACTGCCCCACTTTGTTTTGGATGGCGGGTGTCGCCTCTTGCGTGTACCTATCGGAGTAGCTGGCAAACTCGCCGTTCCAAAAATCTTTGACGATTGGGTCTTTAAGATTGTCGACTACTTTTTTGCGGTAATTTTTGTTGACCAACATGCGGTTAACATCGAGCATTGTGGCGCCCGGATACTCCAAGAGTGCCAAAAGCGTGTTGGAGAGGATGTACTCCATGCGGGCCGAGAAAGCATCGACCCAGATTTTTTTAAACGCGGTAATGAGGCCGGAGACCACGAGGTGCCGCTTGTCGTAGCCCACGTCCTCCATCACGTTAAAGCCAATGGGGTGCTCCATGTCGAACGGCGCAAAATACACCACGTCTTTTTTGCGGTGCTCGGGGATGTACTCAAGCAAGCGCTCGGCGGTTTGGCCGTGCGGGTCGATAAACGCCACCGCCTCGCCGTTGCGTATGTCTTGTATGGCCAAGTTCTCGAGCAGGGTTGACTTGCCCATGCCGGTCTTGCCGATGATGTACATGTGCTTGCCGCGGTCCTTTTTTTTAATGCCAAAAGGCACCTCCTCGCCGCGCGAGTTGGTGGTGGCAAAATACGTAATTTTATTTGGGTCTTCCTGCATTAAGCTAATTATAGCATCACAGGCAGCACGCGTTGTTCAAAAAATGTTATTGCTCGGAACGGTCTTGCTCTATAAATACCGTGGTGTTTTCGACAAAGAGATTGCGATGCGGCTCTTTTGTCTCCGGGCCGCGGCTGAGCACCTCACCACGCAACAAAAATCCGAGTGCCATAATGGCGACACCTGCGACAATCGTAAAAAAAGTGTGCCAGCTGTTGGGCACGCCAAAATACGGCTGCACAAGTACAAATAGCCCGAGCACAATAATACCCATTTCTTTAGACATGTCCTTATATTACTCTCCCTCTACTATTACGACAAACTCGCCGCGCTGTTTTTCCTCATTGGCTACAAAATAGGCTAGCACTTGCTCGGCCGAGCCGACGACCGACTCCTCAAACATTTTGGTGAGCTCCCTAAAAACTCCTATCCTGCGGTTTTGCGGTACATATTTAGCCAATGACTCTAGTGTCTTGATTATACGGTGGGGCGATTCGTAGAAAATACTGGCACGCGTGCCCGACGTAGCCTTGGCGGAGTCGGGCTCGTTGCCTGCTATTTCTTTAAACATCGTTTCTCTCCCCTTTTTTTGCGGCAAAAATCCATAAAAGGTAAATGACGGCGCACGCAATCCTGCAATAGAGATTGCCGCGGCAAGCGCGCTTGCGCCGGGGATTGCTTCTATTGTTATATTAGGCAGCCGCTCTCTCACTATTGAAACGAGCTCGAGCCCCGGGTCGCTTACACCCGGAGTGCCCGCGTCGGAGACCAGCGCAATGTGATTGCCCTCTTCTAAAAGAGAAATTATTTTTTCGAATCCTTTTGCTCCCGAGTTGGAGTGAAAGGAGACGGTTTGCGTGTGGATGTCGTAATGTGCGAGCAATTTTTTGGTGACGCGCGTGTCCTCGCACGCCACAATGCTTGCCTCTTTGAGCGTGCGCAAAGCGCGCAAAGTAATGTCCTCCAAGTTGCCAATAGGCGTTGCCACCATGGAGAGTTTACCCTGAGCAAGGTCGAAGGGTTTGCCTTGATTTGCGGGAGATTGTGACTTCATGCGCCACACTGTACCATGTTTGACGTAGCAATAAAAGTCTGGTACATTTTTTTCGGACCGTAGTTCACACAAATCAATCGGAGAAGCGCGATGCATAAAGCACCGTCGGTGACATACACCATGCACGTGCCGGGGAGCAACTTAGCCTTCAGCGCGACGTGTTTCGCGGGCAGAGATTGGTCACTTGCGCCGTTGCAATGGCCAAAGGATATCGCAGCCAATCGACCGCTGGCCAACAGAATCGCCTCCGCTCTTCGGAGCATTGGAGCTGCCTGTGCGTTTGCGCCTAACCCAACGGGGTTTAATGCGCAAATAGTCCGGCAGGGCGATTTGGAGCGTATTCTCATGTTGGGGGAGCGTCTGTATATGAGACGCGATCAAGCGCGTCCGGCAGACGGAACATTTCTCCTCCTCAGGGAACAAGCCGGCATCTTTAGTGCCGGCGGGTGCGGAGTGATTGTCGTGTCAAACGGATACGACATCGTGTTTGCTCACGCCGGTCGCGAGAGCTTGCTCGATCGCACGCGAGTTGAAACTCACGGCAAAAAAGAGAACCGCCATACCGATGTTGTTGAAAACGCCATCAAGGCAATCGGCGGCAACCCAAAAGATCTGCATGTATATCCGCTCTTTTTTATCAAGCCGGAAGCTTTTTACCACGGGCGTGATGACAAAAAGCATGCCAAATACAACCGGGCGGCGATGGAATATCTCCCCAAGAAGTACGGGGTTTATGCCGGCAAGGTCGACGATAACGGGATATATATTGACCTTGCAAACATTGCACGTGCACAAGCTATGCAATGCGGCGTTCCGGGAGAACATGTCCACATGGACAATCGACATATGCCCGAGGACCTACCCCACACCCGCAACGGTGACGGCAAAGGTCGGTACCTAGTGGCGATTGTGCGCAAGTAACCCTCAAGCCAGCCCCACCCAAGGCTGGCTTTTTTCTTTCCTGAGTTTGTTATAGTAGAGCCATGGATATTGGGAATATCAAGAAAGCGCATTGTATTGGCATTGCCGGCAAGGGCATGAGCGCCGTGGCTTTGCTTTTGCGCGAGGCAGGTGTCGAAATAACCGGCTCCGACGAGGGCTTTTATCCGCCGGTGTCCGACTACTTGGCCAAAGCCGGTATCCCGTTTGCCAACGGATATAAAAAAGAAAATATTCCCGATGACGCCGATGTCATTGTCATCGGCAAAACCGCTAAGCTTGTGCCGGAGAGCAATGAGGAAGTTGCCGCGGCGTTTGCGAGCGGCAAAAAAGTTTTATCATTCCCCGATGTGTTGCATGAGCTTACCGCGCACACCGACAACATTGTGGTGGCGGGCAGCTACGGCAAGTCGACCTCGACCGCGCTCCTTGCGTGGTGCCTCTTGCACGCCGGCAAAGATCCAAGCTATTTTATCGGCGAGATTACCAAAGGGTTTGACGCGCACGCACACAAAGGCAATGGAAGTGTGTTTGTGCTCGAGGGCGATGAGTATCCTGCATCCAACTGGGACGAGAGCTCAAAGTTTTTACATTACAATCCGCGCGCGGTGCTCTTAACCTCGGCAACGCACGACCACGTCAACGTGTATCCGACACACGAAAGTTATTTGGCGCCGTTTAAAAAATTACTCTCTATCCTACCGCCAAGCGGCTTACTTGTGGTCAACGCCAACGAGCCATACGCGCTTGCGCTCTCGAGCCTCTACGCCGGCAACACCGTTACCTATGGCACCGAGGAGGGCGAGTGGCACGCGCGACACATCGTATACGGTATGCAAACGATGTTTGATTTGATGCGTGGCGATGAACGTATCGCCTCGATGACCACGCAGCTCTTGGGCGCACATAATATAGAGAACATCGTCGGCATAAGCGCGGTGTTGCTCGAAAAAGGTTTGCTTACACCGGAGGAGCTGGCGAAAGGCGTCGCAAGCTTTGAGGGCGTGAAGCGCCGCATGGAGCATCTTTCGCCGCGCTCGAGTGTTGCGGTGTACGAAGGTTTTGGCTCTAGTTACGAAAAGGCAAAAGCGGCGGTGGCCGCAATGAAACTGCACTTCCCCAAGCGGAGGCTCACGGTGGTGTTTGAGCCACACACCTTTACGTGGCGGAACCGTGCATCACTGCATCAGTACGACGACGTGTTTGCGGGAGCCGACCATGTGTTTATCTTTAGCCCGCCACATGATGGTAAAGAAACTCAACTGAGCGCCAAGGAAATAGCGAGCCGCGTGAGCGAGCATGGCACGCCAGCCATTGCAGTGGACACGCCCGAGGAGATGCTTAATATATTTGAAAAGCAACTTACAGCGCATGACGCTGTCCTCCTCTCGTCGTCGGGAGCAATGGGCGGCCTCATTGAAAGCATCCCGAGATTAGTAGAGCAGAAGTTCCCCAACTAATATGAGGCTGTTTTCGAGCGAGCTTGGGCACAACTACGGCTCGTACACCTTTGGCTACGCCAATTATTGCGAGCGCGAACCCCATGATTCTCTCACTATGATATATCATAGTGGCTATTTGCCGTACTCAGGCTCACCGGATGTTAAAAACATTTTTTACATGTCGCGCAGCGCGCGCGTCGCGTTACAGCAATTTGCACTCACGAGCGAAAACCGGCGCATCGCCAAAAAGTTTGACGGGCAGTTTGATAAAAAACGCATCCCGCTCAAGGAGTTTAATATCAACAATGAAGCGTTTCTCTCCTTCTGCGTTGAGTATTTTAAAAATAAACACGGCATAGGCGCCGCACCGCGCGAGCGCATACTGTATTGGCTTACCTGCGGTGTTGTTACCACTATTGTTGAGTATCGCAAAGAGGGCGTGCCGGTTGCCTATGTGCTCGAGGCCGAGGATGCCGGCATGACGCACTACTGGTTTTCGTTTTACGATCTCTCGTTTGTACATCAGTCGCTCGGCCTGTGGCTCATGCTCGATTGCATACAAAGCGCCAAGGCGCGCGGTATAGAGCACTACTATCTCGGTACGGTGTACGGCACCAAAGCGTTGTACAAAACAAATTTTGAGCCATTGGAGTGGTGGAGCGGCAGCGAGTGGACTGCCGACACTGCCGCGCTTAAACAGCGCGCCCGTACCGATGATGAGCGTATAATCCCGCTCATGGACGCGTGGAAACAAGAGTTAAAAAAGTTTTAGTGGTCATGGGGAGAGTCGAACTCCCACCTCTTGCGAGACACGCTTCTGAGACGTGCGCGTATACCAGTTCCGCCACATGACCGCTTATTACTGCAGAACCACTATATACCATCTCCACAAAGTAGTCCCGCGAGTTGCAGGCAGTGTCCCTCTCTCCACAATTTTCCAACCTTTTTCTTTTAAAATACTATGAACTCGCTTGTCGGTGAACAAAGTAAAGTAGCGAGGGTCCTTTTTTGAGGCTGCGTTGGGTCTATCGTCAGGAAGACTAAGGTAGCCTATGGCTCCCTTTTTCATAATGGAGCTGATGTTTTGCAACATCATATCCCAATCCTTTTCGGGAATGTGCTGAAGAGTAGCTGCAGCCCAAAATCCCTCGTATTTCTTTTTGGGGAGGCTTTTTCGCTCTAATAAGTTACCTTGATAAAATTTTAATTGAGGATAACGAGATTTTGCTATTGCGAGCATTCGTTTTGAAATATCTAAACCCTCATACGAAATTTTCCTGCCAATTCCTAAAAATAGAGGCACATCTCGTCCGTGTCCGCATCCAATATCAAGAACTGTTGCTTTTCCTTTTAAATGAACAACAAATTTTCGAAATTCTTTTTCAGAATAAAAAGAATGAGTCTTGGAATTTGCCCACGAAGAAGCATGCCTATCATAATGTTTCTGATTAACCTTTTGTACCGTATCCATAAAATTATTGTATCAAATGTTTTCCTGCAAAGGCATGTCCAGAACCTACTTTTAAATATCTTTCAAAATCTAGAGCTCTTTTCTTATCACCAAAGGCACCATACCATACCAGTTTTGGTTCTTTGTATGTTTTTGTAGTAGATACATTTCCACTCTGATGATATCGCATGCGCGTCTTTAAATCGTGCGAATAACCAACATATAACTTTTTATTATCATCTTGGAGAATATAGACGTAATACATTTTGGAAAGTTGCCCTACTTCGTCCTACTTCGCTAAAAGCTCTGAAGGACTTCGAAGGGCTACTTCGCCGATGAACATACCAAATTTTACCAGCATATCAACAATGTGGTGGTTTCGTGCACTACGTCGCCAAGGCTTTGTAGTGCGTGCACTTCGAAGCCCCTTTCAAAGGGGCGAAGTAGTGCGCGCTCTAGGGATCGAACCTAGGACCTTTCGAGTATCAGTCGAATGCTCTACCAACTGAGCTAAGCGCGCAGTGTCCTTCGTAGCTTTTAGCGAAGCAGGACGTCGTGCGATAATAACAAAAAGCACGCTACTTTGCCAGCATACAAAACTGGAGAACCGAGTTATCCACACATTTGGGGTTTGAGGCCAAAAAACCCTTGCGCTCAGAACTCATGGGCGTATAGTAAAAAAGTTTTCGGAGGACGTCCCTCCAATTTTGTCAGCCAATTAATTGCATGTATATAAGAAATGGAAACACAAAGTGCCCGCGTGGTTTTGCATAGCGAGTGTTTAGACGCTATTGCCCGCGATGATTCGGCTATACGCCAGAGTTATAAAACCGAGGAGGCTTGGGGGCTTTTAGCGTCTATCGACCTCCACAATTGCGATGGGGAGACAATCCGCAGCGCAGAAGCAATTAAACAATTTGTCGTGGAGCTCTGCGAACGCATCGATATGAAGCGTTTTGGCGAGTGCACGGTTGTAAACTTTGGCGAAGATGAGAAAGTTGCCGGTTTCTCCATGGTGCAACTTATTGAAACCTCGTGTATCTCGGCACATTTTGCCAATGCAACCAACACAACCTACCTCGACATCTTTTCCTGCAAATACTATAACCCGTACGAAGCGTCGGAGTTTGCCAAAGAGTTCTTTAAGGCGAGCGACTACAACCTTTCGTACACGTTACGTAAGTAAAATAAAACAGATTTGCATTTTGTGAGCGCTGCGAGCTGCCAAGGGGAGCAAAATGCAAATCTTTTTATTTTATATACACAAAAAGCCCCGCTTTAAAGCGGGGCTTTTTGTGATGTTAGTTCATCTCCAACTGAATACGTAAATTGAGTTTTTATTTCACTTTTTTGCAACACCTTTCTCTTGTTCCGTTGTCTGCTCGGCTTCCTGCTTCGTACTTTTAAAGCAGTACTAACGAGCCATCAAGGCCCTGTCGCGTATGGGCGTGCTCCTTCTTCGCTCTTGCGAGCTTCGAAGGACGCAGCGAGTGCAATATAGGATTAGCACTATCATCCAAGTATCTTGCGATACTTATCGCCGATTCAATTCTGTCCTCGTACGAGGGACAGAACGCTTTTCATTTGAATTATTCCACGAGCAGCTTCCGCTACCCGTGCCTTGTTACGACTTACTCCCTGTCACCGAGCTTACCGTGGGTCGCGCTTTGCGCGAACTTCGGGTGCTCCCGGCTCCCTTGAGTTGACGGGCGGTGAGTACAAGACTTGAGAACGTATTCACCGCGGTATAGCTGACCCGCGATTACTAGCGATTCCGGCTTCATGAGGTCGAGTTGCAGACCTCAATCCGAACTGGGCACTCGTTTATAAGGATTAGCTCAGGGTTACCCCGTCGCAACCCGTTGTCGAGTGCATTGTATCATGCGTGCAGCCCAGGATATCAGAGGGACATGCTGATCTGGCGTCATCCGCACCTTCCTCCCCCGTGAGGGGGCAGTCTCGCCTGACATATAAAACAGGCAACGAGGGTTGCGTTCGTTACCCCACTGAAGGGAACAACTCAAGCCACGAACTGACGACGACCATGCATCACCTGCACAAGTGTCTTGCGAAAGGTTAGTTTCCTAACCGGTCACTTGTGTTTCAAACCCTGGTGAGGTTCTTCGTTTGCCATCGAATTGAGCCGCATGATCCACCGCTTGTGCAAGTCCCCGTCTATTCCTTTGAGTTTTAATCTTGCGATCGTACTACCCAGGCGCCTAACTTAACGCGTTAGCTTCGTCTCGAAGAGGGTCGATACTCCTCAAAACTAGTTAGGATCGTTTAGGGCGTGGACTACCGGGGTATCTAATCCCGTTCGATTCCCACGCTTTCGTGTTTCAGCGTCAGGAGTGCGCCAGTAAAGTGCCTTCGCATTTGGTGTTCCCCATGATATCAACGGATTTCACCCCTACACCATGAGTTCCCTTTACCTCTCGCATCCTCTTAGTCGTACCGTTTCTCTTGCACTTCCGAGGGTAAGCCCCAGAACTTTAACAAAAGACTAATACGACCGCCTACACACCCTTTACGCCCAGTGATTCCGGATAATGCTTGGGGCCTCTGTATTACCGCTCCTGCTGGCACAGAGTTAGGAGCCCCTTATTCATGAGGTAACATCAATTACTTTCTCCCTCATAAAAGGTCTTTACGTCCCGAAGGACTTCATCAACCACGCGGCGTCGCTCCATCAGACTTTCGTCCATTGTGGAAGTTTCTTGACTGCAGCCATCCGTAGATGTATAGCCCGTGTCTCAGTGCTATCGGTGGGGGTCAGCCTCTCAGCTCCCCTAAGCGTCATAGCCTTGGTAAGCCATTACCTTACCAACTAGCTGATGCTGTACAGGCCTCTCAAAAAGCGGGTTGCCCCTTTACTCCGGAGAGACTATCGGGAATTACCTATCCTTTCGGATAGCTATGCCCGACTTCTCGGTGAGTACCTGTATATTACTACCTCGTCTGCCACTGGCCTTGCGGCCCGTTCGACTTGCATGCCTTATCCACGCCGCCAGCATTCATCCTGAGCTAGGATCAAACTCTAAATAAAAACACAGAGTGTTTTCTTAACTCGATGAACGGAACAAGAGAAAGGTGACCAGCCCAGTTTTTACAACTGCGCTGATAGATTCTCTTGCCTTGCCCTACATAGCTCGTAAGAGCGACGTAGGGTGCCTCCCGGTGGAAAAGATCGGGAGGACTTTGGTGTGCTTATATTTTGCTCCTAACAAAATACAAACACGGTTTCTTGCAGTCCCGCCTGGCTTTTAAAAGCTGCGCGGGACAAGTGTGATCAATTGTCTAAATTATACAATTTTTCATTTCTCAATTTACGTATTCAGTTGTCAACGAACACTGCCCGAGCCATACAAAGACTCAAACAAAAACCGCCCAAAGGCAGTAGGCACAGTATAGTCATATTGAGGAGAGAGTCAAGCTCCTCCTGTGGGCACAATTAGCCTTGCCCCATAAGGCTATTTTGGAGCCTCGAGCTTCCTTGCCAAAGCCGCCTCAACTTGTACAAAAAGTTCCTTCTCAGTACCGTTGTTGTATAAAACCACATCGGCTAACGCTATACATGCCGGGAGGTTCATTTTGTAGGGTTCTCTGTTATGAGACTCATTTTTTTCCTGCTCGACAAAGTGCTCAAACGAAACGGCATCCTTTTCCGACTTCCGCTTAAAAATACGCTCGTAGCGCATATGGATATCGGCGTCGACTGCCCACAAAAGTGCCCCGTGACCTTTGAGAAACTCCGCCTCACCCACCGAGCGGATAGACTCAACTATTGCATCTCCACCGGCCTCCTTGGCACGCGCTAAAAGCTGAGTCGACAAATACCCCGGGCCGTGCATTTTACGCAAATCATCACCAACTTCTCTCATCACATCGCGGTTAACCGGCAATCCGCGCCGCACAATCTCCTCGGTTATAAACTCGCTCATCGAGTAATGTTTAAATCCTCTTTGCCCCACTAGATACGAAACCACAGTGCCCTTACCCGCGCCGTGCGTTCCTGCAAT
>Ga0182030_10009447_pt1 | contig 19960 bp, 15 predicted proteins | sample 812S3MmetaG_FD_121299 | JGI IMG/M metagenome (GOLD analysis project Ga0182030, IMG submission 121299) | Permafrost microbial communities from Stordalen Mire, Sweden - 812S3M metaG (Illumina Assembly) | ecosystem: Environmental > Terrestrial > Soil > Wetlands > Permafrost | place: Sweden... | reverse complement strand
AGGAACAGTCTGATTCGACCAACAATCTTCTCAAATTGATAACTAGTTTGCAACACCAATTAAGTGGTTCCGATAAAAGAGATCCGCGAACCGCCCCAACGATCTCGCATGAGGGGGACGTCACAAAGAAGCCGTCCATAAATAGTACTAATTTGGAGAGTTTGGGAGATCTTCTTCGGTTTCTTACGAGTAGTAAAATAATTCTTGATGGAAAAAGGGTTGCATACACTAGTTTTGAAACACCACCAGATGGCAGTTATGTAAGACACAGTTTAGAGACACATACTTATGGCGTTGGAACAAGGGCAGATTCTGGACAATCATTCTTCGTAAATCCTGAATTATTAAAGTTATACATAACGTATTTGCAGCCATATGCCGCAAAGAACCCTGGCATGCAAGCTCAGCTTAAAGGGATAATTGGGGAAATTAATAACGCCAAAGATCTGAATGTCAATATTGGCGAAAAGCAAGAACAAAGTGTTATGCAAGACAATCAACTACTAGATACTGTCCCAAAAAACTTCGATGGATCACAAGCCGATTTAGGGTCTGGCCAAGTTCAGATTTTATACAAGAGTGTCAAAGATGCCTATGCATTTAGAGTGTGGCTACAAGATAATGAAATATCAATGTCAAAAGATGGGCAGAAATTCAACTACAATAGTCCCAATTTCAACAAGTGTTTTGTATTGAATTCGCTTTCTTTGCGAGCAGATTATATGTACGGTAAATCAACTACACAAGAACAAGCTAATATCGTAGCAGAATATAAGAAGCGGGTTCTAGCCATAATGGGACAGGAGAAATGTTCAGTTACAGGTGGAAATAGCCAGCAGCAAAACCAACAAGGAAATCCCGGCGTTCAAAATGCAGAAATGTTAGTTAGTCAAATCGTTAGCAGACCGCCACTATCAATGAGTGATGTTGATTTTGGTCGCATTAAAAATTTCTTCGATGATATGGTTAAATTAATGGGCAACGTCCAAATCATTCCGCAATTGAAAGCTGAATCGGAAAGATACATGAGCGGTGTAGCCGAGTTAATGAGAAACGCAGGTGAAACTTCATTCCAATTTGGAATGAGTCGGGCAGATTTTGCAAATATGTTGAAAAACGAAAAGGAGTTCAATAACGCTATAAAATATCTGAATGGCATAGTTAATGCGGTTTGGCGGGCACTTGCGGCATTGAGGAATCAATATAGCAGAGATGGGAATGTTATCAAATTCGTTGGCGAACAAATTGGAATAGGGAATGATCCTAGCTCGGCAATTCTAGGAAGTAATAGAAGAAGTTTTGATGCATGGTATCGTCAGACAAGGTAATATGGTGAAAAAATATAGGCAGATAGACATATATAACGATTCTCTAATAATAGAAGCATTATTAGGTAGCCCGTTATTGCTAAAAACTGCTCAATCGCAGAATATAGTATCAACCATAATTGATAAGGTAAAGGATTATTTTGGCAGCAAAGTGGATCCTAATGATAAGGCGGGTAGCGTTCTAAATATGCTTGGTCCAGGAATTATTACAATGACTTTTAGTGCTATGGGCATGCCTTGGCTGGGTAGATTTTTAGGTTTAGCCGATAGTCTTTTTCACTTCAATATAGCTGGTATTTTGGAAAAGATTTGCGGAGAACTAAAATCAGAGTTAAGTGGTGGCAAGCAGGTAACGTCCGATAAGGCCAAGCAGATTGTCCAATCGGCGGTAGAATCAAATAATGAGCAACCAACACAAGAAGATGCTGATGCTGCTAAAAATAAAGCAAATGAAGTCGGAGTAAATATAGGACAAAACGATTCAAGTAGTGCGGACGACGTCACATCACTTGCTAGCCAACTACGTTTTGCAAAATTAATTCACGTTGCAATGGAAGATATATCCATAAAAAAAGAAGCTGGTGGTAACTGGCTATCAATTTTCAGCAATCAAAAGTCACAAAAAATTAGCATATTAAGTAGGATTCTTGGAATTATATTTACAGTAGCATTGGCTTCGGCTGGGTTATTGGTAGCTGGCGATGTAATGAATAAATATCTAGGTCGTCCCAATTCATTAGATGGTAGTATCCAAAAAGGAAAGCCAGTAGAATCATCTTCACAAGCGTTACCGACTAGCAACAGAGAACCAAAGCTAACATACAAAGATGTTAGTATGAATGGCTCAGGAAACTGGGTAGAAAGTATTCCAAATAATGAATCAAGTATTCAACAAATGATCTTGAACTTCGCTAAAGAAGTATATCCAGTAGAGGGGCAAGAATCGGAAATTGAATCAAGCCCAATGTTCCAGAGACTAGTAAATATGATAGTTTGGTACAATAGTGAATCAAAGGGCGGTCCGGTGGTGTATATTCCGCGCATGTTTACCACAAAAAAGCAATTAGTGGATTCGTTCATAGACACATTGCCGGAAAATAATGTTGCCAATAAAAAGCCATAGTAATAGGTGAAAAATGATTGATTCAGAAGTTTTTGATAACCTGGTGAAGATAGCCATTGAGCAAGGTATTATTTCGGAGGGTTCTGAACCTGAACATACCGCAAAGAATACTAAAAATCCACGATGGGATTCTCAAGATATTTCTACTATAGAGGCACTTTATGGTGTAAAGCCAAATATGCCAAAAGGTATGGAATACGAAAACAATATTATGGAAAATGCGCATCCAGATTCAGTTGTAATTTCTCCATCATATGATAAATTAAATGGTTTGGTTGAAAATAATATTGAGCGACAAAATATTCTTAAACACATTATTTACAAGCAGCCTGAAATTGGGACTCCAAATCAATTTAGATATCCTATGAGCACATCATTGTATCCAAATACAAAACACGCTCAAAAGGATCTTATGCTGGCGCTTGTAAGGGTTGGCAATGATATGGATAATAGGGATAATGATGAACTAAGGATCCTTGCCGATGCATGTCTAAATCAAGTTCATTATAATATTCGTAAAGAAGCTGCAATCATATTACCTATTGCAATTGGTATTGCCGCAGTTTTTGGTGGAATTTATTTGCAACAGCATCTTGCTAATTTAGATCGCGGACTAACTGAAAGCTATAATAGGTTGCAAGAGTCGTTAGATGCATTCATGAACTCAAGTGTTGGCCTAGGGTTCGGTCACGAATATGATGTAACTTTAAAAGAGCACGTTTCTGGACTAAAAAATCGATTGTCTAAGTTTTGGGATACGTATCAGAAAGTAACTCCAATAATTGAAGCGTTGGAAAGACCAAAAGATCATAATGACGTTATTAAGATGGCACAAGACCCAAAGATTATTTCTATAACAGAAGCGCATAAAGAATTATTAGACGAAGTAAATGATCTATATTCCTATCTTGATAAAATATCCAAAGACTTCGAAAATATAGACTATAAGGCAGAACACACACAAAAAGGGGCGGTAGTTTCTCTATTAGATTCAATTCCGTTTCTACATGGAAGTGGAAAAGGAAGCTTACTTGCCGATGATTTTGACAGAGTAATTAATGCAATTACTCCATTTAGAACCGGCGTCAAAAGGTTAATGGATTCATTAAATGGCGCAGATGATGTTGTAAAGAAGTCGCAAGAGGAAATAGCGGCATCATTGGCTAAAACTAAATCAGAACTGAGTCCAGCATCACAAACTTCGGTAAATAATGGAAAAACAGTAGAAGACTTGGATAAAGAACATGCTGATTTGAGCAGTAGCCTAACCAGTGGCCTAAGTGGAATCATACCTGGTATTTGATTGTTGTTTAGATATGTTAAAAAAATATTGTTGCAATGATGATTTTTAATTCGAAATATGGTAATACTAACATATATAATCATTAGTAAGTGAAGTTACTCGCTATCATATAGCACAAGAAACAAGGATAATAAAATGGCACTCAAACCACTTCAAGCAATCATGCCAATCGGGCAATTCGATGGTTACGATTATGATTTTCAATCAACAAAGGGCGGAGAAGTTTGTTCAATAATTTCCGTTCCAACAACTGAACAACCAGGTGTTTCACAACCTGGATTTGACAAGGCATCATTCGATTCATTCGATGGCTATGTTGAACCCGGTACCGTGAAGCGACCAGTAGTCACTCACACAAACATGACCGCCACTATGCGACCACTAATGCTAACGGACGATGGTATCGTTGGCTACGGCACACTATTTGGTGCAGTCGTCGGCGGGACAGTAGGGCAACAGGTAAATGGACCAAATCTATATACTGGAGCTATTCTAGGCCCACATACTGCAACTGGTAGCGGCAAGATCACTTGCTGGATGGAACCAGGTCTTTATGCAGTTACATTGGACGCAGTTGATACTGCTCCAACAACCGGTCTACAACCAACAAACAGCACATTGGACGTTGGCGCAGCTCTAACCTATTCAGCATCAGGTCTATTGACCCCAGTGGCTGGTGGTTCTGGCGTAGCTGGCGCACCAGTGGTGGCACGTCTCGTTGAGTTCGCTACAAACGGCTCTCTCGTTACTACCACACATACAATGGTTACTGCATATAATAGTCCATTGCCACACACCGCTCCAGGCCCACGACAATTCTCACAAGTCGTCATTTTCTTCAACGCCCCCGTAGCGTAATCTAGTTAGTTTAAAATAAGGCCAAAATAATAAGGGGCCCATTCTTAATTGGATGGGTCCTTTTCTTTTTGCAATTATTTTAATCATTCGCAACTTTTTTATTAAAAACTATGACTAACAACATATTTAGATAACGCACTAATTTGGTGCGGCTGATGAAAGTCGGCAAACAATTCTAAATAATGGAGCTCTCATGAATCAAATGTTTTCTAATTCTGGCCAATTAAATGCCAGCTCTCTTAAAGAGGCTATGACGCAAATCGTCAAACTAGCGAGTATTCTCGAAGAGAATCTCCCATCAAATCAGGGGCTTGCGGGACGAGTTGCCCTTTCTGATGAGAAGATGGATGATTTAATGGTCCGTGCAGTGCAGACGCATGGTGGTAAAGTAGCCCTTGCTCAGGCAATGGCAAACCCAATCCGAAAGAACCTAGACTACCACGGAATGGCTCGTCGAGCACTAGTGGTTGATCCGCTTCCACAGGGAGCCATGCCGACATACGATCTAGATATAGATGTTGCTGCGGTTGTTATTTCAAGCAACGGCACTGGTCCAGAATCACGTGTTTTCGGTAACCGTATTACGGTTCCTGAATTCGAAGTTTTCGCAAATCCAACCGTACGTATCGCAGAAGTGAAGCGACGGAGGTTTAACGTAATTGACAGAGCTGTTCAGAAGGCTCGCCAGGAGATCATGGCCCAGGAAGATGCAAACATCTTCGCAGCCCTCGATGCCGCATCTTCGGTTGAAAATACAATTACCGATATTTCAGATCAGGGCCTTCTAAGGCGAGATCTGGTAGAGATCAAGCAACAGATCGATCACTGGGACTTGGTTACTACCAAGTATTTCATGAATATCAATGAATTCAGCGATATTCTAAAGTGGGGATCAGGCGGTGGCCAGGGTGTCGGCGGCGGCGATTTCGATCCAGTTACCATGCGAGAGGTTCTACAGACTGGGCTATATGCTCACATTTGGGGAACTGACATTATGGTTAGTAAGATTGTTCCAGCTGGGACAATCTACGGTGCGGCAGACCCAGATTTCGTCGGCGTCATGCCAATACGTCAAGACATCGAAGTGCTTCCTGCAGATGAACCCCGTCAGCTAAAACTAGGCTGGGTCGTCAGCGAAATAATCGGTCTCGCAATCTGCAACCCACGTGGCGTTGCATGTGGTCGAAAGAGCGACGTAGTTAGATAATAATTTCAGCTACTTATAATAATAAAATTGATAACGGGAGTTGGGTAATTCTGGCTCCCGTTTTCTTTTGAAAAGTGTTTGTGCAATTATTTTAATGTCAAAATGGCTCATCGGCAGCATTTTTTATTTTGGCTCATGTGCATGTTCTTGCATCGTGGTTATAGTATATGCATGCACAATAACCTAATGGACAATATATCAATTACCACGGGCACAAGGCCCGTGGTATTCTTGACAAGAGATCATGAAAAAGCTAACTGACGAGCAAATTAAGGAGATAACTGAACTATATCAAAACGGAAAAACGCCTACTGAAATTTCTATGCAATTTGGTATTTACAATAATAGCGTTACTCGTTTGTTACGAAAACATGGCATCGCTCGCAATCAACAAATTAGGGTATCGCAAGATAAAATTAATCAAATTATTTCAGAATATAAGTCCGGAGTTTCCTCAGAAATAATTGCTATTAAATTTGGAATTAATGGTACGACAGTATGTAGAATATTAAAGAGAAATGGAGTTGTTATTAGGTCAGACACTCAAAATAAGAGGAAATATAAAATAAATGAAGCTTTTTTTGAGAGTATAGATTCCGAAGAAAAGGCTTATTTTTTAGGACTTTTATATGCCGATGGTAGCGTTTCCAAAACTGGCAGCGGAATAAAAATTACATTAAAACGAGAGGACCGGCATATTTTAGAAACTTTCTCTAACATCATTTATGGATTCGTAAAATTAGATGAGAGTTCACATATATTGGAAGATGGTTCGGTATCAATATATGATACTTTAAGTTTTTATAGTCAAAAAATGTCTGGAGATCTGAAAAAAGTGGGATGTACGCCGGCAAAATCATTTACCGTTATTTTCCCCAATGACCTTAGACAAGATATGTATAGACATTTTATTAGGGGGTTTTTTGATGGTGATGGGTGCATTAGTATAGAGTCGTGCGGCAAGATTGTCATTGATTTCACTTCGTCTCAACCGTTTTTAGAAGGCATGTCTGATTTTCTTAGAGCAACATTAAATATAGATACTGGTAAATACTATCAGCGACACAAAGATCGTGATACAAATACTAGGAATATACAGATTGGCAAAAGGGAGAGCGTTGTAAAATTAATGGAATTTATTTATGACGGTGCAACAATATACCTTAATCGTAAATATAAAAAATATCAGCAATCTATAATTGAATATCTAGAAAGGGATAATAAGAAAAATATTCATCATATAGATATTTCTAAATATGGGACCACCTATATTCCAGAATACAACGGGAAAATACTTAACTCCGACAATCTAAAAAAAATATCTATTGATGAAAAATATCAGTTAGTCAACTTTCTTTTCGATTTTTACCGATCTAATGGATTTCCATATGTGCTACTTGATGACAACGAATTATTTAAGGACTTTACTTCTCTAAAAAATGCAGATCAACTATCAATTGAGAGTAACAATGTACTTACAACATATCATATGTCTGGAATACCTATATTCAAACATTTTGCCCCTCATTTTTATGAAGTAAATTCTGGTACAAGGAAAAATAAATTATCCATGCTAGATACATTCAATGACGACGTTTTATTGAAAAAAGTAATAAAAAATAGGCTTGATGGCAATTTCAATATGACCGGCAACATGTTAAAACAGGGTCTATCCAATTCTAAAGTGGCATACAGGGCAAGTATATTTAATCCAATGGTTGCTAAGTTCATATATACGAAGTTTGTCAAAGAAGATGATATAATATACGACTATTCTATGGGTTTTGGACAAAGATTGACCGCCGCATTGTCATTGCCGTATCCCGTTACATATATTGGTGTCGACCCTATGCAAAAGATGGTTAATGGCAATATGGAAATATTTTCGTTCCTTAAAAACAGTGTTCCGATGCTAAACAAACAAGTTGAACTAGTATGCGATGGCTCCGAAAATTATTGCGATCCAAAATATCATGGAAAAATTGCATTGGCATTTAGTTGCCCGCCATATTTCAACGTTGAGAAATATGATAGTAGCACGTCGCAGGCTTATTACAATGATAATTACATTGATTTCATAAATAAATGGTGGCGATCTACCGCTCAAAATGTATCTAAATTATTAAAAGAAGGCGGCGTTTTTGCCATAAATATAAAAGAAAGAATTGGCGGCTTTAATTTGTCGGAAGATATGTGCAATGTGGTTAGAGAATGCGGATTTAAACTAATTGATACATATCAAGTTCAATTGACTAGGAATACTGTTTTTGGTAACGCAAAAGGCGAATACAAATATGAACCAATATATTGTTTCAGAAAATAATATATTTGGACGATGTATGTGCGTTTTCCGAAAATAATTATCGTTAATGCCAATAAACTTCCATATTCATAAGACAATATGAATGAGGAGCGCCTATGCCCGATACACAGACATTTTTCGCCAAACTAACGAATATCAATTTCACCGTAAAAAATCTATATAGAGGGAAGCGGCTTACGATATTTAATTTCCCAATTGAACCGGGTCAAACAAGAGATCTATTAGCTATTCCAGAAATATCTGAAGCGGACATTAGGCATTCTCTAATTAAAGGACAGCTGGCCAATCTAATTCGTATGCGAGCAATTTACGTAGTATCAAGCAGTATAGATTTACTACAATTCGATTCAAGTCAAGCTGCATTTTTAGCTGCCGCTGGCGTTCCACCATCTACATTATCAGCATCATCTTCACCATCTTCACCATCTTCACCTTCTGGCACAGCAGGGGGCGATTTGACGGGAACCTATCCTAACCCAACTTTAATTTCAATCGGTACGGCTGGGACATATGGCGATCCGTCTCATTATCCGGTAATTACGATCGATGGTAAAGGTAGGATAACATCCGTATATGCCCAAACAGTTCCACTAACAAGCCCACTTTCTTTTACGGCAGGCGGGGATCTTACAGGCACTACCACAAGCCAACAAGTGGCTAAAATAACAGCGGCTACTGGCAATTTTGATTGGGCGGCGACCACAATCAATCCGTCAATCATTCATCTACCAAAAACTACTGATGTAAGTCCAACGAACATATTAATAAATGCTCAAAATGCATGGACATCAGCTGTAACTAATATCTATGGAGGTAGCTTAACGGTAAGTGCTGGAGCCGCTAGCGACGGAGCTCATGGAGCGTCTATAACTCTTGACGGAGCTTCGCCCAGGTCAGTGGCAAATGCCTCGGATATAGCGATGAGTGCCGATCAAGTGGTATTCTCGGCAGCGACAACGGCATCAGCTAATACACTAATACTCGATCCAATCAATGCAGCAATCTACTTTAATAGTGCCTCGCCAACGCCATCAATAGGTACTACGTCAAGATATTTCTCGAATGTATATACGAATAATATCTATGTAAATCAGATTACCAATGGAACTGCGCCAACTGCAAATCAGACGTTAGTGCAAAATGCGGCAGCCAACGGTTTTGAATGGTCGGGCCCAGTGCTTGGAGAACTAATATGTACTTCTGGCCCATCTGGAGGTACAATTTTGCCTGTTTATGAAAATCAATGGTCGCAAATAAATCTTTGGTCATCCAATGTTTCTAATGGAATAACAGCCAATAGTTCAGATGGTTACATGACGGTTTTGCAATCAGGGTGGTATCAATATACTATTGACGTTAGTTTCATTGCACCGGCAACATCTATATTGCAACTTGCAATGATCTCTAATGGCAGTATCGTCGATGTATCATCAAGTATATCTAATGCTAGCGAGCAAGTATATATTGCACATATGTCTCAGCAAAATGTAGGTGATGTAGTTGGAATATCGGTACAGCTTCTAAATAATCCTCTTAGCAGCGGTTCTATTCCGTTCCAACTTACATACGGTAGATTTGGTGCCCATCTAATACGCTAGGCATGCGATCCGTACTTTTCATACATATCAACATCGCCATTCTTTTCAATTTGTTTATCTTCATATGGTGCAGCAATTCGTCGATAGAACTCGTCCGCTACATTTTTGAATACGCCGGTAATTGTAGCAATCGTTCCATATCTAATTTCACCAAATCGAAGATCAATAATTTTCATCGCCAATCTAGTACAGGTATAATTAAGTAATCCGGCGTAAGCAGTTTCAGTAGACCCATCTCTAATAGATATTGCCGTTATTGTTTCAGACAATTCATCGATTGATTTGTCTAGCAGCTCTCTAAGATCTTTCTTTATATATGGCATATCATTTCTCCATTGCTAATTGTAATAGGTATTCCCTGTTATTGTTTTCCGGTTCTTCCAATATTTTCATATAGCATTTATCCAAAAGTTTCTTCATATCAGGTCCGGGTAATATTCCATTTTCCATTAAATCATTTCCATTAATTGCTAACTCTTTTCTTGATGGAACATAATCGTCATCATAGAATGATAGCTTATCAATTGGTAGATCCAGGGCCCTTCCAAGTTCCAAAAACTGATCATATGTATATTCATAGGTATCTGGCGTTTCATTTTTAATCCATGCCACGAATGTCCTATAAGCAAATGGCGAACTATATTCCTTGAAAGTATAGAATTTTGACAATGTTTTTATCAAGAAAACAGTTCGCCTAATCTCTTTTGTTGAAAGTTTTAGGTCAATCAGATCTTTCTCTATTTCATTTATTGTATGATTGTGATACATGAATGCTAATCTAGTTTCTAAATCGCCTTGACATTTATCTTGGTAAATTATCGACGCAGATGAATTAAGTGAAGGGCATGCTATCCCGAGGGCACCACAGTCTTCTAGATATAGCAATCCGAATGCGGCATCTTTTGTCATAATAATTTTGCGCAGCTCGTCGCTTACCCTTTCTTTGGAGACCATTTTTAATGTTTCTATGTTTTGCGACATTGCTCCGTGCGTTTCATTTTCTATCTTGTAGTTTAGTTTAGCCGCAAATCTAGCGGCACGCATAATTCGCAGGCCATCTTCCCGAAATCGTTTATTGGGATCTCCAACGCATCTAATTGTTTCGTATTTTAGATCGTATATTCCGGCGAACGGATCTACAAGATTATTTGAAATTGGATCAAAGGCAATGGCGTTGATAGTGAAATCTCTTCTAGCCAAATCCTCGTTTATGTTTTTTACGAACCTAACTTCTTCTGGCCTTCTACCATCAATATAATCTCCATCTACTCTAAATGTAGTTACCTCAAAATGATTTTCATTGCCATCTCCCATGCACACCGTAATTGTTCCGTGTTTTATGCCGGTGGGAATTGTTTTTGGAAACATTTTTGCAATATCTTCTGGCGAGGCATCGGTACAGATGTCCCAATCTTTTGGAGAAACTCCGATAAGCAAATCTCTTATACATCCTCCAACAATAAATGATTGGTACCCATGTTTTTGTAACTGGGAACAAAGATCTATGGCTAGCGGATGGATATCTTTTTTGTCTATGGCATGGTGCATATCTTACATTTTAAGTATTAAAAAGAGAATGTCAATAGTAATTAGTATGTAATAACGTGGCATACTAATGTAGTATCTTTTAAAGACGCAGAGGAATATGGAAAAACTTGACTTTTACGAGCTATATAACCTAATATCTAGGGGAGCCGAGAACGACCCTTCTATGGACGAATCTCGTGCCCTACGTAAAATAGCGTTAGAACAAGCTACTTCTAACAGTGGATTAAAGAAAGTTGCATTCGACACTAGAAGGATTGATCAGGAAACCGAATACAATCCTCGTCGTGGTTTGCAATATTATAATCGCAGCGAACCGTTTGTTAGCGAAGGTATGGGAAACAAGATCGCTAATTTTACCAAACTTCGTAATATATTGGTAGATCTAAAAGAGGCGTATGGTGCGGTACCCGAGTGGCAAGATAGTAATGCTAGGGTTTTATTAGCTACAATAGACAGGGGTTTACGGGCAAATATCAACGATGGTGATTTTACGGAGAACCAACCCGGCATAGCTAGTCTGGGATATATTGATCAGTTAATGTATGTTAGGTATCGAATTTCATCAGAAGACCTAAATAGTATGTCGGATGCCGATTTGAGAAAATCTATTCTATCAAAGGATGAAGAACTAACTAATAAGTACGGTATTATCAATACGAATGAAGATAAAAAAGTTACAGGTAATTCTACTTATATTGCCCCTACTAAAAAAGCCGATGCAGTTATAGTTCCAAAAAATGTAGTCAGAAAAGTGGTCGAGGCGCCACGTGAAATAACCAAGACCGATGTTGCTAATCAAAGTTATGACAGCCTGGTAGATAAGCTTTTCGGAAATGTAAAGGCTAGTGAAGATGCGCCAGAAGTACTGAGAACAATAACCATTTCGATCAAAGACTCGATTGTAAAATGAGGGCGGGTAAGTAATGGATGTTTTTGCACCAGGTCGTAAAGACTGCACAGCGTTTGTAGTGAGAAATATTTCTCCTCAAAATAAGACCATTAATATATTCAATTATCCAATCCCCATGTATAAAACTAGGGATTTACTTGCGATTAGGGGTGTTGCCGAAGATGATATACGCGCCTCTATTTTGAAAGGCGAAATAAGGCATAAGTTTAAGTGCGAAGATATTGAACTAGTTTATAGTGACATTGATTTGTTGCAATTCAGCGAATGCGAAAAAGAGTGGTTAATTAGCCTTGGATTTACAACTGGTATTGATATAGGTTGGAATCAGTTAGATGGATATGTTCAGGGGCTAATTGAACTTGGTGCCGAAGGTGGCGGAGGCGGCGCTGCCGATGGATACATAACATATTTGTGGCGAGAAAAGATTCAACTCATTGGTTTGAGAAATGGTTCAAATCGCACATTCTATACGCCAGACAAGTTCATAAATGGGATATGGTATAACAATCACTTCGTAATCACCATAGAGCATAATGGCAAGCAACTCTATGAAAACGTTGATTTTACGATAGCGGAATCGGGAGGTCCTGGCACAGGATATGACACCATAAATATATTCTCCTTCACTCCAAATACTCACAGCATTTTATACGCGACTTATGTAATTCGCGCATGACAATAAAACAACATAGTAATAGTAAGTAGATCTCTAACTTATAGGAAAATAAAATGGCATCAATTAGATTAAACGCATTAGATCAGGCTCTAGATATAGCCGGATCGTTGTTACAAAACCAAACCATGACAGAGGCAAACGAGCCCCTTGGTCTTGGCGGGGTTATATCAAATGGAACTGGAGTAACGGTTACCGCAGCAGTAACTGGCGGAGTAACGTTATCTGGATTAACTGGTATGACGGCGTCTAGTGTAGGCCAATTCCTCACACTATCTAGTGCAGTCAATTCAGGAAATAACGGGTCTTTCCTAATTATGGCCTATCATAGTCCAACTTCGGTAGACGTTTCCAATGCATCTGGAGTTTCACCAGATGCAGGGCCAATTACATGGTTGCATAATTATCCATATAATCTTCAGGACGACATCAATTACATTCGTACTGACCGCAAGCTAATCAAGGGTACAACCGAATGGTACGCCCCAATTCCAACATATCAACAGCCAACAGCTATCGGAACTAACCTTCCGGCTGACCTAACCCACATCGCCACAAAGACAACTGATGCAGTTGCTTACAACGTTAACCGAACATATTTCGGTGCGGCTGTTTCTTCTGGCGCAACAATGGTTACGGTAACTTCGGCTGGAAATCTAAAGCATGCCGATCCAGTTAATACTACTGGTATCCCATGTTTTGATGCAGCTCCATTTACTGGTGACTATAACTCATGCTACGTCCATGTTGTAGATGGATATTCAGATGGTTATGCAGGATCTGAATTGGTTGTATTGAGTGGCCCGAATGCTGGTCAGAGAATCTTCGGCGTTACATATGCCGGCGCTTCAACATCCCCAAATTCGGTAGAAGTTCATTTCTACTCAGCTCCATTCAACGTCAATTATGCCGTTGCGCCAAATCCATATACTTGGGAAGCTCAGCAATCACCAGTCGTCAACCTTCTATATGGGTACAGCGAACGACTTGATCAATTAGATGTCAATGCATTTAGGACAGTTCCAGCACTTGGCATTCTAACCGATGCGGCATTACAAGGTGAAGTAAATGTTCTAGCTGGCGATGTAACAAACATCCTAGACACATTAGGAACAACTGGTGGAACCCAGAATCTAAATGGTCTGTTAACCAACATCACCCAGTACTTCCCATTCTTCAATCTACCCAATGCAACACCAACCGTAGTAGATGCATTGAATACGCTCAATAGCAATATTGGAAATGAGACATACACTGGGTCAGTATTGACAAGTGGACAGACAATTACAGCATCATTGCAGGCGTTATCAAATGCTATTATGAGCAGCCAGATATCAAGGACAATCGAGAGACTAGTTTCCGATATCCCACCAAATACGGTTCACACGGTACCTGGAATGGCATACGTGCTTGATCCAACAAACAATGGACAGGGATTATGGATCTTTACAAGAGGAGTTCTGAGGCATCCCGGTCCAGTCTCGGGTGGCAATGACTACGCAGAAACATCGACAACCAGCGTTACCTTCTATAATCGACAAAAAGCAACCGATTTGATTGATTACATCGTCAAGTACTAACAGCTGATATATAAGGATGCGATGCTTGATGCTGACCTAACACAAAGAGAAGTGGAAGCCCCGTGTAGTCATTGGTGCGCCAGTGGTCATGAGGCTCCACTCCTTTTTAAGGAGCAACCCATGAAGTTCTTCCATGTCATTGGGCATGGAATTGATGGAGTGTATTGCGAGTGTTGCTTAATAGTCGCGCATCATGCAGCGGAACAACAACGAAAGATGAAGAGGTAAGTAAATGAGTTATGCAGAAGATCTTTTACGATTAAGGAAACGCGTTTCAGATGCAGTTAGCCAAGGAGTAGTAGGTCAAGATGGAAAAGATTTTTTCGAGGCAACATTGATCCAGATTATGAATGATGCCGAGAAGAACCGACAGAATTGCGTTACTAGTGCCGAAAATCTAAGACGGCAAGCAGCTACAATGGACGGGCAGGCTAATGGGTTTGCAAGCGTTTCGAGTATCATATATAATGTCATCAATGGGTTTGTTACAGTTGCAGAAAAGGATGAAGCTGAGAGGAGGCGACTGGAAGAGGATGCCACTAAGGAGGTTGTAGAGGATGTAGTTGTATCTGAAGAACAACCAGTGGTCGCAAAGCGAAGGCCAAAGAGTAATGCTAGGCAATAGGGTGTAATAGGTAAAAGGATGTAAATGCCGTTAAGAGAGTCAGATGTTTATAGAAGTCGGATTATAACCGCTCCAGAACTTGCCGCAGACGGGTATAGTGCAAAGAGCGTGTATCTTACGTGTCTATTGATATCGACTATTTCTAGCGGCATTGTTACAGTTCAGCTACCCAGTTCTGACGCCAGTTTGTTAGAGGTATGCGATTATCAGGTTGATCCGTTAGACATCGCAAAAATATATGGATCGAGTGGTGCGGATGGGTATTACACCGTAAATCAGGTATTGGGCGATACGACATTTTCGGTGAATGAGCCGATTGCCGATTCTACTGGCGGGAATGTAGATTTCGTATATCAATCGGGAAGTACTCTTGTCGGTTTAGACCCGATTGGCATGAGGGATGTTACAGGAAATACTGTTCAACAGGGTATACAGCAGTTAGATGCAATTAAGATTTCAGCCGCTGAACACGAAATACTTGACCAATTAATCCATTTCATCGATTTAGGTGGGCCTGGGCATGGGTTTTCGCCCGCCGCATATAAAGAGACAACTCCATTTGGAAGCATATTCCCTACGAGCGTGATCTGGTACTATGATGCTACGAAGGCTAAGAAGATATTTGAGGAGCTAATTACGTGGAGTGGTGTTGTGCCATCGACAGTCACCTACAATATGTTCGGATCTGACGGGTCAACTATTGTGCAGAGTGCGACCGATACGTTTACTTATGTGAATAACATATTTGAGGCGACATGTACCAGGACATTCACCATACCGTAAAAGTATGGAAAGATTGATTCGTCCATTGGGTTGAAAAAAATAAGCGACATAATGCATAATGAGGTATATAAATAAGGCATATAAGTCGCCCCCACCATATTAGGAGGTTTTAATGAGTTCATTGAGTCCAGGATCAGTTTTGTTCGACACGTCGGGAGTTGCGTTAGCGGTAGAGCTAAATGCGGCAATTCCCGCAAATACATCAGCTCTCATCACAATAAATGATGGGTATGTAACCACAGCAGCACCATCATATACTACTGGAACCTACGGATCTCTAAGTCTTGATACGCTTGGAAATCTACGGACACTTGCTAGTCAGGGGACTTCCCCATGGACAGTCATTGGAACGGTTACAGCCAATGCTGGTACGGGCAATTTTACAGTTGTTCAGCCAACAGCAGCATCACTCAATGCAACGGTTGTCGGTACAACGGCAGCTGGTTCTGGCGCAGCAACGGGACTAATTACCATTCAAGGTAACGCAGGTGGCACACCAGTTCCTGTGAGTGGTACCGTTACACTATCAGGTCCATCAGCAGTAACTCAATCTGGAACATGGGTTGTCAATTCAGATGGATACGCTACGACCGCAGCACCAGCATACAGTAATAACACCTTTGATCCATTGAGCCTTGATCTTTTGGGCAATCTACGTGTATTAGCTAGCCAAAATGGAACATGGACCGTGCAACAGGGTGGAGCCCCATGGTCACAAAATATCACACAATTTGGAGGCTCAGCAGTTGTCACAGGCACTGGCGCTAGCGGATCAGGCATCCCACGCGTTACAGTATCTAATGACTCCAACATTCTTGCAACTCAAAGCGGCGCATGGACAGTTCAGAATGATGGATATGTAACTACAGCTGCACCAGTATACACTACGGGAACTCAGGCATTTTTGAGCCTAACCACAGCTGGCGCACTACGTGTTGATGGATCGGCAGTAAATCAACCGGTTGTTGGTGTTGGTGCTGCGGGTACCCCATCAGGCGGAGTGGTATCAGTTCAGGGTGTAACCGGTGGCACACCAATGCCAGTATCAGGTTCATTGACTATCGATAAGTCATCAACTGGCACATTAACCAACGTAGCAACATCGGCTAGCAGCGTAACGCTATTAGCCGCCAACGCAAACCGAATCAGCGCTACATTCTATAACGATACAGTAAGCAACACCCTATATCTAGGTCTAACTTCAAGTGCGGTTAGTACAACATCATTCACGGTCAAAATCATAGCCGGCAACTATTGGGAATTACCCGTAGATTATACTGGACAGGTAAACGGTATATGGGCATCAGCCGCCGTAGGAGCATGTCGCGTCACAGAACTGACGTAATTTTAGTTAGCTAAATCAGTTAATGAAAAGCCGACTACAAAATGTCGGCTTTTCTTTTGTAGGTCAATAATACGGCATATCATGAGACAGCAATTTTAATGACAGCAAGGACTACACATGAGTGGAATGAGCCCAGATTCAGTTTTGATGGACGGATATTATGGTCAGCCATTAGACGTACAAAATGCAACCCCAATACCGGCTAATACTGCCGCTCTACTCGCGGCAGGCTCCGATGGCACAAATGCCCGCTATATAACGGTCAAGGCTCCATCCACCCCAGCAGTGGCAGCTGATCCTGCGCTAGTCGTAACGATGTCTCTAAACAATGCTGTTAACATCACAGATGTTGATACGACGGCAACAGGTACATTAGGCGCACTAAATGCCTATGTTACTATAGTAATGGCTGGCGAAATGGGGTCTGGTATGCAGATGGTCGCAGGATCATTGATCGGAACGATAGTTGCAGAGGTATCCACAGATGGCGGAACTACTTGGACCCCCACGTTTTTCGATGATCCAGCTACATCCAACATAGTTTCCAGCATTACGTTTTCTGTCGCCAATACAGCCATAACAATGTCAATTGTTGGTGCTGGCGGAGCATCTAGCGTTCGTGTAAGGGTATCGGCATATACTTCTGGTACAGCCACATGTAACCTTAGGGCAAGTTTCACGCATGATCCTTCCGTATTATTTGCGGGTCAGCCAGGCGGAACGGTTCGACCTCCAACGGCAAGTCAAATGGCTGGATGGGATGGAACAAACCTGCGAGTACCAGCTGTCAAGGCCCCTTCTACGGCAGCGGTAGCATCAGATCAGGCTTTAGTTGTTACTACGAGTCCATACAGCTCTGACAATGGTTATGTAACGACAGCATCTCCAACCTATACTAATAACACGATCGCTAATTTGTCATTGGATACATTTGGAGCATTGCGTACTACCCCCAATGACAGGACTGCTTCGGGCAACCTCACGGCTGTAAATCAAACGGTAGCCATTAGTACAGTAGGGTGCGGTGATGTTGGGGTACAGATCGCTGGAACATTCACCGGCACCGTTGTTTTTGAGGGTACTGTCGATGGCTCAACATGGTCAGGTCTAACGTTATTTGGAGCTGGTCCTCTACCAATTCCAAATTCCTCACTTAGTGTTCCACAGCTTGGACGGTTGGTTGCCGCAGGTTTAAATCAGGTTCGCGTTCGCTGTTCCGCTTATACTAATGGCACCATTGCTGTTATTATAGAAGCATCGCCAGCATCATCTATTGCTAAATCGGCTATTATGCAGGAGGTTGGGACTAGTATTGTAAACTCTTCTACTACACCTCTTGCAGCAAACGGAGTATTTACCGGCACAGCAGAAAGTACACTTGGAGTGGCGGGTATTCAGGTCAATGTTTTCTCCAACGTCGCTAGTGCGGCAGGCGGGTTATCTATTCAGCAATCAATGGACGGCACTAACTGGGATATCGTTGATACGTTCCTAATTCTTGCTGGAGTGGGTTTTAGCACAACTGTTCAAGCTACCGCTTCATTTTATCGTGTCGTCTATACTAATGGAACAACAATACAGGCTGCATTTAGGCTGCAAACCTTATTATGCCCAATAGTTGAGGCTGTTCCACGTTCCCTTGGACAAAAGACCTCTAATAACTCGTTGTCAGTTGTAATGGCATCAGATCAGCCGGCTGTTAATGATGATATATATCCTGCGACACAAAATATCACAGCACAGGATAGTGCATCGTCATCCACTGTTATTGGAGCTGCACCCCCAGGAGCACAATATCAGTCGTATATTACTGGCACACCTACTGCCGGTTCAGCCGCTACATTCTCTATATTTGGCGTTGAGACAGTACGTATAGAAACTACAGGAACTTGGACTGGCACCCTTGCGGTTGAGCGAAGTATAGATGGTGGAGTTACTTGGGTAGCAACCGATATCAATATTATGGGCAACTCTTGGGAGGCAAACAATTTCATAAGCAATTTTATAGGAGCTACAAACGCGGCTGGAGTTACCAACATTAGAGTAAGGTCAATAGCGGCTTGGACGGGTACAGCCACAATCAAAATAGTGGAGTCATCTAATACGAATAACGTATATGTTGGCAATGCATTAAGATTAGCCGACGGTACAAACCAATCAATTTCTGGAACAATTAAACCAGCCTCTACCGCTCCATTAGCCACCGATACATCGTTGGTAGTTACACTATCCCCCAATAGTTCAGGACATATCAAGGGCACAATTCAGCCATTGTACGGCACGTCTGGACAGGCAATGACAATTACATTGGCCAGCCTAGGATCAGCGGCAGCTCGCGCTAGCACTGTCGTAAATAATACGGTAACTTTATATGAGGATGCATTGTTGTATGTTAAATTTGGATTAGGTAGCACCATATCTACATCACCCCCACCGTATGTCAACATTTATGGCTATGGATCGGTCGATGGCGGAACCAATTACCCAGAGGGAATTACTGGGACTGATGCAACAGTTACTCTAACATCACCACCTAACCTAGTTATATTGGCTCAAATAAATGGCGGATCTACTGCAAGCGCAGTCAAAACATATGGTCCATTTAGTTTTTGTCGAACATATGGGTTGGATAGATTGCCAGCATATTGGGGTATCGTATTTGTTAATCAGACTGGCGGCACATTAAGTGCTACAACTGGAAACTTTTTGGTAGAATATCAGGGAATAAATGGACAGCTTACTTAAATGTCTCTCTT
>Ga0182030_10009446_pt1 | contig 19961 bp, 16 predicted proteins | sample 812S3MmetaG_FD_121299 | JGI IMG/M metagenome (GOLD analysis project Ga0182030, IMG submission 121299) | Permafrost microbial communities from Stordalen Mire, Sweden - 812S3M metaG (Illumina Assembly) | ecosystem: Environmental > Terrestrial > Soil > Wetlands > Permafrost | place: Sweden... | reverse complement strand
TTCCAGACCAACCGCACCATCTCGGTGATCGCCAACAACGGCCATTTCATCATCAACTCACTTCGTCAATTCCGCACGAATGTCCTGAGGTTCGGGGCGGGCAGGTATCGCGCCAGCGACGTTTATCTGGCCTCGACGCCGGTCAGTTCGTATTTGAGCGGCAGCGGCACGCTTTATTTCACCGGTCTCACGAACGGCCAGCCGACCTGGAGCAGCGTTGAAACGAATGCCGTGCCGGTGGTGCAGGACAATCCCACTAACGGGCCGCCGTGGCCCAACAACTCGCCCTCGGTCGGAAACATGTCGGTCATTTATTCCACCAACCTTTCCCTCTGGATGATGACCTGTGACGGCGGGCGAAATTCGGTTCAGCCCACCAACACCACCGGCATCTACTTTTCCTTCGCGGCGCAACCGTGGGGGCCGTGGAGCAATCCGCAGATGATTTTCAACGCGACGCGGGATCATGGCTTTGGTAATTACATTCACAAAAACGACCACATTCCCACCGGCCCAGACGGCCCCACCATCGATCCTGATAAGAACGATCCGACCAACACCGATGGCGCGACCTACGCGCCTTACCTGATCGAGTCTTTTACGAGCATCTCCAACAGCACGGTGTCCATCTATTACACCATGGCCGCTTGGAACCCTTACACCGTGTTAAAAATGCGTTCCGCTTTCGCCATTGTCCCGCAGATCAACCCAAGCACGCTTGTCAAAACCAAAACAAACTTCAGCTTTGCCTGGAGCGCGCCAACGAATATTGTTTATCAGGTGGGTTGCTCGACCAACCTGCTGAAAAGCTGGATAACCTTGACCAACCTCATCACCTTGACCAACGGCACGTTTAACTTCACCGACCCCGGCACGAACAGCGGTGGTTTTGACAAAGTCAAATTTTACCGGCTGCAAAGTTCGCCTTGATGCCAGAATTTCAGGACCAGACGAACTATTATTGCGGCTTACTGGCGCAGGAAGAAGAAGGAAGCAATTGAACATCCTGACAACTCCTGTTTGAGGAAATGAGCCAGACAAGCCAATCGTAGCGTGCGTGATACCACAGATTCTAACGCTGGCAAGGGCTTGGCTCCCGGCCTCCACCGATCAGTCTCCCAGGATGGATTATTCATTTTGCAGCGGGCGGGGTTGGGGCGCCGAATTGTTTTACCGCAAAGATCTCAAAGAGCGCAAAGAGGAGCGGGGGGAAAGGGCACTCAATTTGGTTCCGAGTTTCGGGGTTCGAGTTAAGTCGAGGGACGGCCTACAGGGGGGAGGGTTTCGGGTTTCAAGTTTCGAGTTTCGAGGCCCGGACGCGAGGGTCCGGTGGTTGGGCCTCGGACGACGGCGTGTATCCCGCGGTCGCGGGACGGCCTGCCTGCGGTTTGGTTCACCCAAACGGCTGAAGTCAGGAGGGGGCACCCAAAAACGACAACCAATAATCACCCTTATCAACGAGATGACGTGTCCTCTCCGTTGAAAAGCCGTGACATGTCACCGCACTCCAAATGGATTCCTAACCAACCACTTCGTGGCTGGCTAATGGCCGGGGTTGCTCCGCGACAAGGGGGTTTGAAAGCGCACTGCTTTGGGTCTCGGGTTTCGGGTCTCGTGTCTCGATTTTCAGCCGAGGGACGGAATGGGGGGGATTTTGAATTATGAAGTGTGAATTATGAATTATGAAAATCCGGGTGACAATCGCGCTTTCCTTTGGGCGGAATTCTTCTTAAGTATGTGGTGTGCATGATTTGATCGCCAAAGCCAATACGCTGCTCGAAGCGCTGCCGTACCTGCAAAAATTTCGCGGCGCCACGTTCGTGGTGAAATACGGCGGCAGTTTCATGGATTCTCACGACCCCGCCGTGCGCAATGGCGTGGCCCGGGACGTTGTCTTTTTGGAGGCCGCCGGCATCAACCCGGTGGTGGTTCACGGCGGCGGCAAGGCCATCACCCGGGCCATGGAGAAGTCCGGCCTGCAGGCCCGGTTCATCCAGGGCCAGCGTGTCACGGATGAGGCCATCGTCACGATCGTGGATGATGTCCTCTCCCGGCAGATCAATCCTGAGGTGGTGGCCACGATCACCGGTTTGGGCGGCAGGGTGCAGGGCTTTGCCGGCACGGACATTTTCACCTGCCGGAAGCTCTGGGTGGAGGACAAGTCGGCGCCCGGCCGCAAATTGGACATCGGTTATGTGGGCGAGGTCACCGGGGTTAACACCGCGCCGCTGCTGGAGTGTATCGCCCGGGGGGTCACGCCGGTCATCAGCCCCACGGCCCGGGACGCGGAAGGCAAGATCTATAATTGCAACGCCGACGTGGCGGCCGCCGAGGCCGCCATCGCCCTCCGGGCGCGGCGCCTGGTGTTCATGAGCGATGTGCCCGGCCTCATGCTCGACCCGAAAAAGCCGGACACGGTCATCGCCCACTTGCACATCCGCGAGGTGGACGGGCTGAAAAAATCCGGGGTGATTGACAAGGGGATGATCCCCAAGGCCGACAGCGCCGTGGCGGCCATCCGGGCCGGCGTGGAGAAGGTCTCCTTTGTGGACGGCCGGGTGCCGCACGCCGTGCTGCTGGAAATTTTCACGGACAAAGGCGTCGGCACGGAAATTGTCTTGTAATTAGGTTGAAGATATTCTTGCCATTCCCGCCGCATTCGCTAAAACCGCTTCCGTGCATTGCATTTTGACAAACCGAGTCCATGATTAAATGAAGGAAATTGCGCCCACCCCGCCCGCCCTGGTGCAGAACCAATACGAAACCGTCCGGGAACTGTTTCGCCAGAACGTGGTACCTAGCTACGGCCGCTTTGACCTGGTGTTCAGCCACGGCCGGGGCAGTTATCTGTTCGATGTCAACAACAAGCCCTACCTGGACCTTGGCGGCGGCATCGCCGTCTGCTGTCTGGGCCACGCGCACCCGGCCATTACGGAGGCGCTGGTCGAGCAGTCGCAGAAGCTCATCCACGTCTCCAATTTGTATTTCACCGAGCCGCAGGGGCGGTTGGCGGCGGAGATCGTCAGGCGGCTCGGCCCGGGCAAATGTTTTTTTGCCAACAGCGGGGCGGAGGCCAATGAGGGCTTGTACAAGCTGGCCCGCAAGTTCGGGCATGACGAGGGCCGGTATGAAATTCTCACGGCGGAGCATTCGTTTCACGGGCGGACGCTGGCGGGCATTGCGGCCACCGGCCAGGACAAGGTCAAAAAGGGGTTCGAACCGATCATGCCCGGTTTCCGCCATATCCCTTACAATGACCTGGCGGCGGCGCGGGCGGCCATTTCGCCAGCCACGGCCGCGATCCTGATCGAAGGTGTGCAGGGCGAAGGCGGCGTGACGCCGGCCACCCCGGAATATCTCCTGGGCCTGCGCGCCCTGTGCGATGAGAAAAAACTTCTGCTGCTGATGGACGGCGTGCAATGCGGTTATTTCCGCACCGGGAAATTCCAGAGCTTTCAACGGATTCTCGAAGGTCTGCCCGGCGGGGAAAACTTTCTGCCGGACGGCTTGTCCATGGCCAAGTCCCTTGGCGGCGGGTTTCCCATCGGCGCCTTCTGGGTGCGCGGCCCCTATGCCGATTTGCTGGGGCCGGGCACTCATGCCTCGACCTTCGGGGGCACGCCGCTGGCATGCGCCGTGGCGCTCAAGATTCTGGAGGTGGTGGAACGCGAACAACTGGCGGAGAACGCCCGCCAGCTCGGGGCCTGGCTGGCGGCGGAACTGGAACGGTTGGTGGCAAAGCATCCGACCGTGCTCAAACGGGTCCGGGGCCTCGGGTTCATGCTGGGCTTGGAACTGGCGGAGCACGTACCGGGATTTGCCGGCAGCGACAAACCGGCGGCGCTGCAAATGGTCAACCGGCTGCACGCGGCGGGCGTGCTCACCATTCCCGCCGGCACGCACATCGTCCGCCTGCTGCCCCCGCTGAACCTCAAGCCGCAGGAGGCCGGCGAGGGCGTCAGCCTGATCGAGCAGGTCGTCCAGACGCTCGTTTGACCCGTGATGAACGCCGCCGCCCTGAAACATCTCGCCAAAGCCGACCCCGTCATGCGGCGGCTGATCCGGGATCACGGCGCGTGTGGCTTGAAACCGGAGTCCCGGCGGTCGCCGTTTCAATCCCTCGTGCTGGCGGTGGCGCATCAGCAGCTTCACAGCACCGCGGCGGGCAACATCCTGGCCCGGTTCAAGAAACTCTTTCCCGGTCGCCGCTTTCCGCGCCCGGCCGACCTGGCCTCGGTGACCGACGAGCAGTTGCGCGCCTGCGGTTTTTCCTTCGCCAAAATCAAGGCCCTCCGGGACATCGCGCAAAAGACCCTCTCCGGCGTGGTGCCGTCGGCGCGGGCGATTGTCAAATTGCCGGATGAAGAAATCATCGCGCGGCTTACGGAAGTGTGCGGGGTGGGCCGGTGGACGGCGGAGATGCTGCTGATTTTCCAACTGGGGCGCCCGGACGTGCTGCCGGCGGATGATTTTGGGGTCCGCAGCGGCTTCAGCGCGGCGTACGGTCAGGCGGAACTGCCCAAGCCGAAGGCGCTGCTGGCCCATGGCGAACGGTGGAAGCCGCACCGCACCACGGCGGCCTGGTATCTCTGGCGCGCGGCGGACGCGAAGAAAAAGAAGTGACGCCCCCCCGCCTTTCGTTTATAAAACTATTTTGGGCGGTATCCCCCAAAAATTTGCGACATGAAACATTTATTGTCCCTGGAGAAATTGCCGGCGGCGGATTTTCGAAACATACTGCGGGCGGCGGTCGCATGCAAACAAGGTCGGGGGCGGCCCCAGGCCGGCGTGCTGGCGGGCCAGACGTGGGCTTTGATTTTCGCCAAGTCCTCGACCCGCACCCGGGTGTCGTTCGAGGTGGGCATCCGCGAACTGGGCGGCCAGGTCATGTTTCTCAATGCGAATGACATTCAACTGGGGCGGGGCGAACCGATCAAGGACACGGCCCGCGTGCTTGGCCGCATGATTCACGGGGCGGTGATCCGCACGTTCGCGCAGCAGGACGTGGAGGAGTTCGCGGCCTATGCCAAAATCCCGACCCTCAACGCCCTGACCGATGCGGAGCATCCGTGCCAGGTGTTGACGGACATTTTCACCTACGAAGAAGCGCGCGGGCCGATCGCGGGCAAGGTGGTCACATTCATCGGCGACGGCGCCTGCAACATGCCGGCCTCCTGGATCTTTGCGGCGGCCAAGCTGGGCTTTGAACTGCGGATCGCCGCGCCCGTGGCTTATCAACCGGCCGCGGACCTCCTCAAGCGGGCCGGGGGCAAAGTTATTTGCACCACGGATTTGCCGGCGGCGGCGGCCGGGGCGGATTTGCTGTACACGGACGTGTGGGTTTCCATGGGCAAGGAGGCCGAGGCGGCCGCCCGGCTGGAGGCGCTCAAGGGGTATCAAATCAACGCCCGGCTGGTGCAACGCGCCGCCCCCGGGGCGCTGGTGATGCACTGCCTGCCGGCCTACCGCGGCAAGGAGATTGACGAGGAAACGTTCGAAGCCCACGCGGAAACCATTTTCACCCAGGCCGAAAACCGGCTGCATGTGCAGAAGGCCATTTTGGAATGGGCCGTGAGTTGAAAACTAAGGCTGCAGGTTGCCGCCGGAGCGCGCCCGTCCCCGGGCGCCGCAACGCCCGGAAGGGTGGAACGGCAGGAACTCTCCAACCATCACCCGGCAGCGGACGTTTCTGGGCCCGAGACGGGCACACTCCGGGGGCCCGTTCCGCCCGTCCGAAAACCCGTCCCTGTACATGCGGCTTGGTTTCCCTGCCGCCAACGACTAGCCTGCCGCCGTGGTAACCGACATCAAAACGCTGACACGCGAGGCTCTGGAAGCGCAGTTCACCGTCTGGCAGCAACCGGTTTATCGCGTCGGCCAGTTGCTCGAGTGGCTGTACGCCCGTCGCGCCACGGAGTGGGACGCCATGACCAACCTGCCCAAGGCGCTCCGGGAATTGCTGCGCCAGCATTATTCGCTGCACACCCTGGAACTCCTGCGCAAGCAGGGTGCGGAAGACTCCACCCAGAAATTTCTGTGGAAGCTGGCGGACGGTTCGCTGGTGGAAAGCGTCCTCATCCCCGCCAACCCCGCGCTTTACGGCGAGGCGAGCGACCGCCACACCCTGTGCGTCTCCACGCAGGTGGGTTGCGCCTACGGATGCAAATTCTGCGCCAGCGGGCTGGACGGTTGGAAGCGCAACCTGAACGCCAGCGAGATCATCGAACAGGTCTTTTCCGTGGAACGCTGGCATGAACAGCAGCTAAAAGCCGCCGGCCAGCCCAAACCCGCGACGCGTCTGGTGGACAACCTGGTCATCATGGGCATGGGCGAGCCGCTGGCCAATTACGACAATTTGATCGGCGCCCTGCGCATCCTGAACGCCCCGTGGGGCGGCGGCATTGGCGCGCGCAAAATCACCATCTCCACCAGCGGCCTGGTGCCGCAAATTCGCCGGCTGGCCGCCGAGCCGCTGCAGTTCCGGCTGGCCATCTCCCTGCACGGCGCCACCGACGCCGTGCGCGACCGTCTGATGCCGGTCAACCAAAAATACCCGCTGCGTGAACTGATCGCCGCCTGCGAGGATTATCAAAAGGTGAAGGGCCGGATGATCACGTTCGAGTACATCCTGATCGCCGGGGTGAATGACGGTCTGGATCAGGTCCGGCCGCTGGCGGCACTGACCAAAAAGCTGTTCGCCAAGGTGAATTTGATTCCCTACAACCGGGTGGAGGGCCTCCCCTGGGAACGGCCCGACGAGGCGGCCCAGGAAAAATTTCTGGCGGCGTTGGAGCAGGAAAAAGCCGTCGCCACCCTGCGCCGCGAAAAGGGCCACGACATTGATGCCGCCTGCGGGCAGTTGCGGCTGAAGACGGAACGCGAACTGGAGCGGAAGGAGGGAGAGGAAATCGAGAAAGCGGCAACGGGGAATTGAATTTTGTTTTTAAATCCCCAGGTTGGACAGGGTGTTGCTGATGCTGTTGACGATCTGGACAAGCTTGGGGTGGGATTGTTCAAAGCCGGCCACGGAGGAGCGCAGGCCGCGCACGGAGAGCTCGCGCAACTGCGGGTTGGGATCCGTCCGCGTGGCTTCGTGGGCGGAAACGCTGGCAAAGCCTGTAATGCTGTCGGCCTGGTCCGCGTTGGTGCGGGCCAGATCATCGACCTCGGCCTTGAGCGTGGCGAGCAACTGGAGCAGTTCGCGTTTTTGTTCCGGGCCCACCGCGCCCGCCTGGTGGATGCGGGCCTCAATCTCGCCGATGGTGTTCTCAATCATGGGGTAACTGTATTCCTTGCGGCAAATTCGGCAAGTCTGGGATTACTCCAACTTGACTCCGGGCCGGATTCGGCCAAGCATGGCGGAAAACCCAACCCCAACAAAACTATGGCCATCTTCGGCGATCTTGCCACCGTCCGCTCCCAATCCGCCGCCCAGGCCTGGCTCCGGCCGGCGTTCGCATATCTCGATGACCTGTTCCGGACCGGCTCCGTGGCCTGGCAGAATTTGAAATCACTGGCCGTCGGCGAAAACTTCCGGCGCGAGCTGCCGGACGGCAATTTTGCGCTGGAGCAGGTTTATCTCACCAAACCGCGGTCCCACGGTGTCTATGAAACGCACCGCAAATATGTGGACGTGCAGGTGATCTTTGAAGGCGAGGAGTTGATGGAGGTCGCTCCGCATGACAGTTTGACCGTGCGGGATCCGTACGATCCGGACCGGGATGCCGTTTTCTATCAAGATGCCGCGCACGGCTCGGTGCTCCGGCTGCGGGCGGGCGGGGCGGCTATTTATCTGCCCGCAGACGCCCACATGGGCGGCCTGCAGGCGGCCGGTCCGCAACAGGTGCGCAAGGCCGTCGTCAAGGTGCCGGTGCCCGAAATTTGACCGGCCGGAGCGTGCCCGTCTCAGGCACAGGAACTTCCGCCAGCGGGAGATCGTTGGCAAGTTCCAACCATTTTTCCTGGCCGGGCATTGCTGCGCCCGGGGACGGGCGCACTCCGGGGCGACGGGCGGTTGCGCCCCCGCACACTGCAATCACAGTTGCAATTGACGCGGTTGCTGTCAGGCCGTATTTTAATCACACTATCTTATGAATGAATTGTTGCTGTCCCTGGTGGAATTGATACGGCGGACCTCGGCGGAAATACCCGAGGACGTCAATCAAGCCTTGATCCAATCGCTGGAAAATGAGAAAAAGGGCACCATCGCGGAGTCGGCGCTCAAAATCATCGAACAAAACATCGCGCTGGCCAAAAAGAAATCGCAGCCGATCTGCCAGGACACGGGCAGCATCCTGCTTTATGTCGATTGCCCGGTAGGGTACGACCAGATTGCGTTTGGCGAGACGGCCCGGCAGGCGGTCACGCTGGCCACGCAGAAAGGGTATTTGCGCCAGAACTCGGTGGATTCCCTCACCGGCAAAAACGACGGCACCAACGTGGGGCCGGGCGCCCCGGCGCTGCATTTTCACCAGCACCGTTCCCCGGAGGTCCGGGTGCGGCTGGCGCTCAAGGGCGGCGGCTGCGAAAACGTGGGCGCGCAATACTCCCTGCCCATCGAGAAGCTGCAGGCCAACCGGGATCTGGACGGCTGCCGCCGGGTGATTCTGGACGCGGTGTTGCAGGCGCAGGGCAAGGGCTGCGGCCCGGGCATCCTGGGCGTGTGCATCGGCGGCGACCGGGCGACCGGCTACGAATTGTCCAAAACCCAGTTTCTGCGGCTGCTGCCGGACCGCAACCCTGTGCCCGAACTGGACGCGCTGGAACAGGATATCTTGAAAACCGCGAACGAGCTGGGCATCGGGCCGATGGGCTTTGGCGGCAAGACGACGCTGCTGGGGGTGAAAATTTGCGCGGCCAACCGGGTGCCGGCCTCGTTTTTTGTAAGCGTCAGCTACATGTGCTGGGCGTTCCGCCGCCAGGGCGTGACGCTGGATGCGGTGGGGAAGATTGAGAAGTGGCTGTATTGAATAATTATGACCAAACTAACGTTTCCCTTCACTGAAGACAAAGTCCGCGCGCTCAAGGTGGGCGAGGAGGTTTTGCTCACCGGCATTGTGTTCACCGGGCGCGACGCCGTTCACAAGTATTTGCATGATGGCGGCAAGCTGCCGCCGGGGGTGAGCCTCCGCGACGGCATCATCTATCATTGCGGCCCGGTGATGCTCAAGCAGCCCGACGGCACTTGGAAATGCAACGCCGCCGGCCCGACAACGTCCATCCGCGAGGAGCCGTACCAGGGCCAGATCATCCATGATTTCGGGGTGCGCGGGGTGATCGGCAAGGGCGGCATGGGGGACCGGACGGTGGAGGCCTGCCGGCAAAACGGCTGCGTCTATCTGCATGCCGTGGGCGGCGCGGCCCAGGTGCTGGCTGAATGCGTGAAGCGGGTGCGCAATGTTTATTTCCTGGCGGAGTTTGGCTCGCCCGAGGCGATTTGGGAGCTGGAGATCGTGGATTTCCCGGCGGTGGTGACGATTGACGCCCATGGGCACTCCCTGCACAAGGAGATTTTCGCGGCCAGTTCCGCCGAATTGGCGAAGCGGCTGTGAGGCGGCGCTCGGAAGACGGACCATGGGCACTTGACAGGTTCGTTGTCTGGTGTTATAAAGAAACTGTTGGCCGGAGTGGGTTCGGTTTTTCCCAGGACCGGCGACAGTTGCGGGGTGACGGGCGGTCGCCGGCGCGTTCTCGCGCCTGGTGGTGGCCCGGTCCACCGGCGGATGGATTCATGCCTCCGAAGGTTCATTGACATATTGCGGTAAAGCGGAAATCGGAAACCTTGGAAAGCCGAGGCGGCAGGCCTTGGACAAAAGAGTGCAAAGCCCGCTGAATCTGACCAAATCCAAGCTAATCCAATTTTTGAGATGTGCAGTTAGGGGACGAAAGGAACGGAGAAATGACAGGCTGGGAGCCCGTCCCACCTTGCTGTTGCCGGTCCAGATGAGGCAGGCTGGGTCCAAGCTAATCCAACGCCAGACCGGCCGAATTGAGGTAAATTAAGGTAAATCCAAGCAAAACCAGACGGAGTGAAGGTGCCGCTCCTGACGGAGCTTGGGAATATATTTGGATGTGGGTTCTACAAATATATCGCTCCGCTGGAGCTGGGAATGCGTCGGCGATCGGGTTTAGTGCCGGCGGTGAAGCAGGTTGGACGGTCAAACCGAGTCCGGCTGAGTCCGGCTGAGTCCAACCTGGTCAAACCTTTGAGCTTAGAATTTGCCGTTCCAGGCGGGGGTGGAGTATTTGTCCCGGGCCAGGGCGGCGATGCGTTCCCACGGCGGGTGGGGGAGCGGTTCTTGGGCGTCCCAGACCTGACGCAGGGCCGCCTTGACGCTTTCCGCGGAGACGTGCAGGTTCATGACAAAGTCCACATGCGGCCTGTGGGCCCGGTAAGCGGGTTCCAGCGACGGCATGGGGAGCAATTCGCTGATTAAGTTAAGGTCGGCATGGAGGAGGATGGTGCCGTGAAAGAGCAGAAAGCGCCGGTGGCGGCGCTGGGAATGGCCGGCAAATTTTTGGTCGCCCACCGTCAGGTCGGTGTGGCCGCGCACGACCACCGGTTGGCCGGTGGCGGCGGCGAGCGCCTGGCGGTTGCGCTCCATGATGTACTTGTTGGCGCGGGTGATGTTCCCGGTGGGACCGTCCGGGGTGATTTTCAACACGAGCGAGTAATTGAGGCCGCCGGGCATTTGCACCACGGTGCCGCCGCCGGAACAACGCCGGAAGATGGGAATCCCCTGCCGCCGGCAGACGTCGGCTTTGACCTCGCGGGCGATTTTGTTGGCGTAACCCACCACTACAAAGGTCTCGCGTGGTTCCCAGAAGGAGAGCGTTTCGACGCCTTCCCCGGCCTCGCACCACTCCAACAGGGCCTCGTCAGCCGCCAGATATTCGGCGGGGGAGGGGAGGGTGAATTCCAAGAAATTCATGCCGGGCGGGTTGCCGCGAGGCTTTGCCCCGGAGCGTGCCCGTCCCGGGCACTGCAACGTCCGCCGCCGGGTGGTGATTGGAGAGCGCCTGCCGTCCCACCTTGCCTGCATTGCTGCGCCCGGGGACGGGCGCGCTCCGGGAGCGGTGCCGGGATGCGCCCCTCCGGGCGGCTGGCTGAGAATTTGGCTGGCATTTTGGGCGCGGTTTGAGTTTAATCTGACTGGCGTTGTTTTTGCATCAGCAAAAAAGAGTTTAAACAAGTGAAAGCATCAAACAAAGAAATTAACAATTCCGGTGAACCGGGCGTGGCCCCGGTCGGCCTGGCCGCCGGTGACAAATGGTCCGGGTCGCTGCAATCCCTCTTTGAGCTGGCCCTCCAGAGCCAGGGGCCGGAGCGGACGGCCCGGCTGTTGGAACAGCTCGGGGAGCAGCTCCGCAGCGCGCCGCGCCCGAATCCCGGGCTGACCACGGCCTACATCAACACCATCGCCCCGGCCAGCCAGGCGCCGTTTCCCGGCGACCGGGATATTGAGCGCCGGATCAAGAGCATTATCCGATGGAACGCGATGGCCATGGTCGTGAAGGCCAACTCGACCACCAATGTGGGCGGGCACATTTCCTCGTTCGCCTCGTCAGCCACCTTGTACGAGGTGGCCTTCAACCATTTTTTCCGGGGGCGCACCGAGGATTTCCCGGGCGACCAGGTGTTCTTCCAGGGCCACGCCGCGCCGGGCATGTACGCGCGGGCCTTCTTGGAAGGCCGGCTGAGCGAGCGGCAACTCCAAAATTTCCGGCAGGAACTGGCGGAGGGCGGCGGGTTGTCCTCGTACCCGCATCCTTATTTGATGCCGGATTTCTGGCAGTTCCCCACGGTTTCCATGGGGCTCGGTCCGATTCTGTCCTTGTACCAGGCGCGTTTCAACCGTTACCTGCAGGCGCGCGGGCTGACCGGCTGGAAGGCGGAGCCCAAGGTCTGGGCCTTTCTCGGCGACGGCGAATCGGACGAACCGGAATCCCTGGGGGCCATCACGCTTGCCGCGCGGGAGAATCTGGACAACGTCATCTGGGTGGTGAACTGCAACCTGCAGCGCTTGGACGGCCCGGTGCGCGGCAATGGCAAGATCATCCAGGAGCTGGAAGGGCTCTTCCGGGGCGCGGGCTGGAACGTCATCAAGGTGATCTGGGGCACGCAATGGGATGAACTGCTGCAGCGCGACCACTCCGGCCGGCTGGTCCAGCGCATGAATGAATGCGTGGATGGTGATTACCAGAAGTATACTGTTGAACCCGGCAGCTACACCCGCAAACATTTCTTCGGCAAATATCCGGAGGTCCTGGAGCTGGTCAACCATCTGACCGACGAACAGATCAGCAAGCTGCTGCGCGGCGGCCACGACGCCCGGAAGATGTACGCCGCCTACAAAGCGGCCACCGAACACGAGGGGCAGCCCACGGTCATCCTGGCCAAGACCATCAAGGGCTACGGCCTGGGCGAGGCCGGGGAGGGCAAGAACATCTCCCATCAGCAGAAGAAGATGAACGAGAAGGAGCTGCGGGAATTCCGCCAGCGTTTCAACATCCCCATCAGCGACGATGTCATCGCCGAGACGCCGTTTTACCGGCCGCCGGCGGACAGCCCGGAAATCCAATATCTGTTTAAGCAGCGGGAAAAACTCGGCGGCTTTCTGCCGGCGCGGATTTTCAAACCGGTCACGCTGGACGTGCCCCGGCCGGACCATTTCGCGGAGTTTTACCGGGGGTCCGCGCGGGAGGTTTCCACGACCATGGCCTTTGGGCGGCTGTTGAGCATTTTGCTGCAACACCCGGGCGTGGCAAAGCACATCGTGCCCATCATCCCCGACGAGGCCCGGACCTTCGGGCTGGACACGCTGTTCCGCGAGATCGGCATTTACTCACCCAAAGGCCAGTTGTACGAGCCGGTGGACCGCAACACGCTGTCGTATTATCACGAGGCCAAGGACGGGCAGATTCTGGAGGAGGGCATTTCCGAGGCCGGCTCGATGTCCTCGTTCATCGCCGCCGGGACGAGCTACGCCACCCACGGGGTGCCGATGATTCCGTTCTACATTTATTATTCGATGTTCGGTCTGCAGCGGGTGGGGGACCTCTTCTGGCTGGCCGGGGACATCCGGGCCCGGGGGTTTGTGCTGGGCGCGACCGCGGGCCGGACCACGCTCAACGGCGAGGGGTTGCAGCACCAGGACGGCCACAGCCTCCTGCACGCCGGCACCATCCCCACCTGCCTGCCGTATGATCCCGCGTTCGGCTACGAGCTGGCCGTGATCGTGGCCGAGGGGCTGCGCCGCATGTATGTGGACCACGAGGACCTTTACTATTACTTGGCGCTCTACAATGAAAATTACCCGATGCCGCCGATGCCGGAGGGCGTGCGGGAAGGCGTGCTGAAGGGCCTGTATAAATTCAAGTCCGGTCCGGCGGACAAGCAGATCAAGGCCCATATTTTCGGCAGCGGTTCTATCATGCAATCCGCCTTGAAGGCCCAGGCGGTTTTGGCGGAGCGCTACGGGGTGTCCGCCGATGTCTGGAGCGCCACCAGCTACAAGCTGCTGCGCAACGACGCGGTGCGCTGCCAGACCTGGAACATGCTGCATCCCACCCAGCCGGTCCGAAAATCCTATGTGGAGGAATTGCTGCAGAGAGAGCAGGGGGCTTTTATCGCCGTTTCCGACAACGTCCGCACCGTGCCCGACCAGATCGCGCCCTGGGTGCCCGGCGGGCTGATGACCCTTGGCACGGACGGCTTTGGGCGCAGCGACACGCGGGCGCGGCTCCGGCGGCATTTCGGGGTGGACACGGAATCCACGGTGATCGCCACGCTGTACGCCCTGGCGGAAAAGGGATTGCTCGAACGTTCCGTGGTGGCGCAGGCCATCGCCGACCTGGGGGTGAATCCGGACAAGGCGCAGCCGCATCTGGTTTGATGTGGGACGCCGAACCTGCTATTTAAATCCGGGTGAGCAACCATTTTCGATTGGGCGTGATCGGTTCCGGCCAGGGGTCAAACTTTGCGGCCCTCGCGGACGCCATCACCGCCGGCCAAATTCCCGCGACGGTCGCCGTGGTCTTGAGCGATGTGGAAGCGGCCGGCATTTTGACGCACGCCCGCAACCGCAACCTGCCGGCGGAGTTCATCCCGCCGGGGAAATTTCGCACCAAACTGGACGAGGAAGCCGAACAGACGTTGGTGGCCCGGCTCCAAACCGCCCGGGTGGACCTGGTGGTGCTGGCCGGTTTCATGCGGGTGCTGAAGGGGGAATTTCTGCGGGCGTTCGAGGGCCGGATCGTGAACATTCATCCGTCGCTGTTGCCGTGTTTTCCCGGGCTGCAGGCCTGGCGTCAGGCTTTGGAATACGGGGTGAAGGTCACCGGCTGCACGGTCCATTTTGTGGACGCCGGCATTGATTCCGGAGTGATCATCGGCCAGCAAACGGTGCCGGTGCTGGAGGATGACACGTCGGAAACCCTTCACCAGCGCATTCACCAGGCCGAACATGAGTTGTATCCCCGCTGTGTGGCGGCGCTGGCGCGCGGGGAAATTTCCGTGCGGGGCCGGCGGGCCGTTTGGAAGACCAATGACTGAACCATGAATGACCGACCGGCGGGAAGCCTGTCCCACCTTGCGCCGCCCCAATAATCGGTTCGCAAAAGCCAAAATAAACGCTGGCTTTGCCCCGGCAAAACGGGAAAATAAGCTGGTACGTCCGGCCCCCTGCCTGGTAATGGGAATGCGGGTCCGGACCGGGATCATCATTAATTATGGCCAATAAAAATGTGTTAAGGTTTGGGCTGCCCAAGGGCAGCTTGCAGGACGCCACCATCGAGAAGATGGCCAAGGCGGGATACAATATTTCCGTGAGCAGCCGTTCCTACATCCCATACGTGGATGATGAGGAACTGGAAATCCGGCTCATCCGCGCCCAAGAAATCAGCCGTTACGTGGAGCACGGCTATCTGGATTGCGGCATCACGGGCCACGACTGGATCATCGAAAATGGATCCAAGGTCCATGAAGTCGGCGAATTTCTGTTCAGCAAGGTGTCCCGCCGGCCCGCCCGCTGGGTGTTGTGCGTGCCGGAAAATTCCCCCATCAAATCCGTCAAGGATCTGGAGGGCAAACGCATCGCCACCGAGGTGGTCAACCTGACGAAAAAGTATTTGAAGAAGAACGGGGTGAAGGCCGAGGTGGAATTTTCCTGGGGCGCCACCGAGGTGAAGGCCCACGAGTTGGTGGATGCGATTGTGGAGGTCACCGAGACCGGCTCCTCGCTGCGCGCCAACAAGCTGCGCATCGTGGACGAGCTGCTGAGCTCCACCCCGCGCCTGGTGGCCAACCATCTGGCCTGGAAGGACGACTGGAAGCGCGCCAAAATTGAGACCATGGCCCTGTTGCTCAAGGGGGCCTTGGAGGCCGAGACCAAGGTGGGCTTGAAGATGAACATCGCCGAAAAAAATCTGGCGGGGTTGCTGAAGAGCCTGCCCGCCCTGCGGAACCCCACCATCTCCGCCCTCAGCCTCTCGGGCTGGGTGGCGGTGGAGACGATCATTGACGAGCATGTGGTCCGGGAACTGATCCCGAAGCTCAAATCCGCCGGGGCGGAGGGGATCATTGAATATCCCCTGAACAAAGTCGTCTATTAAGCAGATCAAGGGGTGCTGACGCCGTAGAACTCACACGGATTGTTCGCGCCCGTTGTGTCCTCGAACTGATACCGGCCGGGCGACAGCTCCGTGACCGGGCCGAGCTCGTTCCACTCGTTCAAGGGCAAAGCCAGGTTGGTGGTGCCCAGCGCGGTGAAGCTCTTGTACGGGAAATTGGTGAAGGAAAATTGAAAGTCGCCGTTGCCCAGCAGGGTTCCGCCGGTCAGGATAATCGGCGAAGGGGGCGGACCCGGGGTGACCGTGAAAGTGGAGCCATCATCAGCGTAGAGCGTGGAAGTGGACACCCAGCCAGAAATCGGCTGGGAGAGCCCGTTGAGCGGCGTGGTGGCCAGGATGGTGGTGTCAGCATTGGTGGTGTACCACATCAAAAAATTGTAAGTGCCGCCGTCGGTCAGGGGCACCGGACACAGCCAGTTGGTTTGGGTGAATGGCAGATCGGTGCTCTGCACGAAGCCGTTGTCCGCCGAGACTTGCACAAACAGAACGTCCGGGTTGGTGGCACCCGTCCAGGTGAAGGTGGGTTGGTTGGGAATGTTGGTTGCCCCCTGGACCGGATACGTGATGCCGACCAAAGGCAGGGTGTTGCTGGCAAAATACGTGCCGTAAAACGTGTAAAGATTGGTGGCGTAGAGGTTCGTGACGGTCAGCGTCCAAGTGTTGGTGAACTCGGCGATCAGGGTGTCATAATCAGGAAAGCCGTTCCCGTTGAAGGAGCTGGTGCCATCGGCATTAACCTGGGCCGTGCAGGCGGAGGTGTAGGACGAGACGACATACCCGACGCCCGGGGTGCCTTCGGTATTGGCATTGATGCTCAATTCCGGAAACAATAAATAATACGGGTCGCCCCCATTGTTGTAATTATGATCGAGTTCAAAATGAATGGTCAGCCCCGCCGGCGTGATATTGGTGGGAAGGGCGGCGTCGTAGAGGGCGTTGATCTGGGCGGGGGTGAGTTCCTCAGGGTAGATGCCGACATTGGCCATCATCCCGTTTAACGACCCGTTCATGGTGTTTTCCCCGCCGGTGTCCGCGCCGGTCCCGCCGACCACATAACTGTTGATGTCGTAGGTGTACAGGGTGTACGGGCCCGGGTTGATGGAACCAAACCCGGCATCCACGCCGTTGATGTAAAAGTGAACTGTCCCGGAACCGTCGTAGGTCATGGCCACGAGATTCCATTGGCCGGGCGTGACGGTGGCGGTGCTGTAGTAAGCCGGCGTCCCCCAATCATCCACAAACAGTTGATATTGCTGGACCACACTGTTCTCGCCTCCGTTGCCCGCGATGCCGAAGAGGTCCGCGGCGCCGGTGGAGCCGCCCACGACCACGGGCTGGCCCAAGGGTTGGTTGTTCGCGGCCGGATTCACCCAGGCCACGATGCTCCTCGCCCCGGACAGGGAGTAGCTCGGGCCGGCCACCGTAACGTATTGGCCGTTGCCGTCGAAGCCGCCCACCTGCCCGAAGATGGGGTCGGCCACCGTATTGGCTCCGCCCACGGCCGTGCCGTTGTAGCCATTGCCGGTGGCGTCCACCACCTGCGGGGCGGGCCCGGACCAATTGGGCTCGTTCATGGGATATTCCACAAGCGCCTGGCTGGGGAGAACGGGGGCCGGCATGACGGTAAACCAGGCGTCGTTGTAGGTGTACATGGTGCAGGTGGACACCCAGCCCGGAAACGGTTGCGCCAACGCATTTGACGGCGTGCTGGCGGTGATGGTGGCATCGGCATTGCTGCCGTAATCGAAATTGAAGTCGTAATAGCCCCCATAGTTCAGGCCCACGGGGCACAACCAGTTGGTCTGGCCGGCGGGGAGGTAGGCCTGCTCATAAAAGCCGTTGCCATCCGTCACTTGCACATATGGGCCGCCCAGATTGGTGCCGCCCGTCCAGGTGAAGGTGGGTTGGTTGGTGATGTCCGTCGCGCCCGCCGCCGGGAAAGTCACCGCAACGAACGGCAGGGTGTTGCTGTCGAAGTAGGTGCCGTAGAACGTGTAATAATTGGTGGCGGTGGTGTTGGTGACTTCCAGGGTCCAGGCGTTGGTGAATTCCGCGATCAAGGTGTCATAATCAGGAAAGCCGTTCCCGTTAAAGGAGGAGGTGCCGTCGGGATTTACCCGGGCATTGATGGAGGATGAATAGGACCAGGCGAAATAACCGGTGTTCGGCGGATTCACCGAGGCGGAATTCGTGTTCAGTTCCATGAAACAGGCGTAATACGGGTTATTCGTGCCACCTCCGTTGTGATCGAGTTCAAAGTAAAGCGTCAAACCCGCCTTCGCGGGCAGGGCGATCAGCCAGCCCAGGCACAGGGTGGCGGCCAGCCAGCCCAGGCGCGACCGGCCTTGGGCGGCGAACATTCCGGAGGGTTTCAGTAGATGCATGGCTTTTGGATGGTGGTGAATGAACGGTCAATCCCGCTGTGATCAGGCGCTTTAATTCCTATATAAACCATATTGATTTTCCCCCGTTTGCAGTCTTTTGCAAGCTTTTTTCCCGTCCCGCCGCCGAATTCGAATTTGCCCCTTGTTCCCGCTTTGGCAATACGCTTATCTTTTGGCTTATGACCCACAGATTGAAGGTCGGTAATTCCATTTCCCGGCGGAAATTTCTCGCGATGTCGGGGGTGGTGCCCGCTGTCATGGCCGCCCAGGCGGTCAATCCCGCCGCTTTAATTGCCGCCGAGGAGGCCGCGCCGGTCGCTCCGGCCGTGCCGGCCGCGAAGGACAAATACCCCATCGGTCTGGAGCTGTATTCCGTCAGGGGCGAGCTCCAGCGCAACCTGCCCGAGACGCTCCGGATGGTCGCCCAGATCGGCTACCCCATTGTGGAGTTCTACGCGCCGTATTTGGATTGGAAAATCCCCTACGCCAAGACCGTCCGGACCCTGATGGACGATCTTGGGCTGCGATGTTATTCGACGCACAACAATATTGGATCCTTCACGCCGGGGGACAGCATGGCCCACGCCATCGAGATCAACCAGATTCTGGGCAGCCGTTTGGTGGTCCTCGCCTCGGCCCCCGGTGGCACCCAAGGCGTGGAAGGCTGGAAGAAACTGTGCGACCAGCTTTCTGCGGCGGTGGGGCTGTTCAATCCGCACGGACTGGCCGCCGGTTATCACAACCACAATGCGGAATGGGTGCCGCTGGACGGCAATCTGCGGATCATGGATCTTCTTGCGGCCAACACCCCCAAGGAATTTGTGCTGCAGTTGGACGTGGGCACCTGCGTCAACGCGGGCGCGGACCCGGTCGCCTGGATCAAGGCCAACCCCGGCCGTATCAAGGTGATACACCTCAAGGACTGGGCGCCCGGCACCAACGCCGATGAAAAGGGTTACCGGGTGTTATTTGGCGAAGGCGTTTCGCCCTGGCAGGAAATCTGTGCCGCCGCGGAATCGGTGGGCGGGGTGGAATATTACCTGATGGAGCAAGAGGGGAGCCGGTACCCGGAGTTGGAAACGGTGCATCGCTGCCTCGATTCGTGGAAGAAAGTGCGGGGCGAGGCCAAACCGTCCGGCGGTTAAAAGCGGCGGCTGATAAATTTTGTTTGGCAAACGCCGCGTTCTCAGCTATCACATGGGGACATGGGTTCATTGAAAAAACGCCGCAAGGCAAAGATTAATAAACACAAACGGCGTAAGAAGCTGCGCTTGAATCGTCACAAGAAGCGCACCTGGCAGAAATAGTTCTGCCCCGTTGAGCACGATCATCCGTTCGCGTGCGGCTGCATGTAATAACATGCCGGCGCGAGCGGTCTTTTTACCCGGCGCGGTGGGCTTGGCGCCGGGGAGGATCGGTTTCCGGCCGGGGACTGGCAGGATGAAGCACCAATTCGAAAAACATTACACCCGCGAGGAAGCGTCCGCGCTGTTGCCGCAAATCCGCCAGTGGCTGCAGCGGCTCAATGGTTTGAGTGAAGACCTCGAGCGGCTGGATCAGCGCCTGCGCACCCTGGCCGGGCCGGGCCATGACACCGGGGGCGAATCGGTCAACAACTGGATCCGCACCCTGTCGGAAATGCAGGAACTCCTGGCGGAATTTCAACGCCGGCAAATCATCATCAAGGATTTGACCCGCGGCCTGATTGATTTTCCGGCCATCATCGGCGGCCGGGAGGTGTTTCTATGCTGGGAATCCGATGAGGAAAACGTGGAATTCTGGCACGATCTGGAAGCCGGCTACGGCGGCCGGGAGCGGCTGTAACCGCCGGGCTCAAGCCCGGACCGGCCACACCATTCCCGCCGGTAATTGCCCCAACGCGACCTCCGGAGCGCCGGACCCGCAAGGCAGGGTGGGCGCTGGGGTCCAGGGCGGATTTCGGTCCTA
>Ga0182030_10009445_pt1 | contig 19962 bp, 16 predicted proteins | sample 812S3MmetaG_FD_121299 | JGI IMG/M metagenome (GOLD analysis project Ga0182030, IMG submission 121299) | Permafrost microbial communities from Stordalen Mire, Sweden - 812S3M metaG (Illumina Assembly) | ecosystem: Environmental > Terrestrial > Soil > Wetlands > Permafrost | place: Sweden... | reverse complement strand
TCTAAAGGGCATCCTTTCCGGTCTTGCCGCAGCTCACGATCGGGGAATCCTTCACGGGGATCTCAAACCGAGCAACGTGTTTCTCATGCGTGGCACGGACGCTGCGTTCGTGGTCAAACTGCGGGACTTCGGAATCGCGAAAAACCTGGACACTGCAGGGGGAACAGCCCCCGTGACGCGCAGCCATTCGTTTTGGGGCGAGGGGGACTACATAAGTCCCGAACAGGCTCAGCGGTCAGACGAGGTTGACCTTCGCACAGACCTGTGGAGCGCTGGAGTCATCTTTTATGAGATGGTCACCGGTAAGCTGCCGTTTCGCGGCGGGGCGGAAGTCACGAGGCTTACCGCGCTGCTGCGCGACGACCCGACGCCCATCGAGAGTGTCGATCCAAGTCTCGCTCCACTTTCGGCTTTCGTCAGCCGTGCCCTTCGCAAGAGTCAGGACGAGCGGTTTGAATCTGCGCACGCCATGGCGGTTGCGCTCGATGCGGCCATGAGTCGATTCGGCTGCGTGGACGTCGATGCGATGTCGTCTGCGGGGACCGAGGCCATTCGGTTGCGTCCTCCAACGGGTCCGCTCTCTCGGGATGCGATTGTGGTGAGAGGCGAGCCACCTTCTGGGGTCGGGGCGAACCCCGATTCGGAAGTCGACGACGAGCCCGTACGGAGAAAATCCGTTTCGACCCTCGCGAGCGCCGTCGAACCTGCGCGCTCGAGGACGAAGTCGGCTCCCCAAGTGGTTGTCGTCGGGACGACGTTTCCTACGTCTACGCTGAATAGCCCGCGGAGAGTACACACGGACGTCTCTCGACGGATTGTCGCGACTCTGGTCGCCCTCGCTCTTGCCGTGGGATTCGCGCTCGGATGGGTGCTAAAGAGGTGAATTCGGAGGAATCTGGTGAATGCGACGCAGTTCGACCGTGTTCCCATGCGCGTCTATTGGGAGGTCACGCGCGCGTGTGGACTCGCCTGCAGGCACTGTCGTGCGGAAGCATCCCTGGAATCCGATCCCGATGAGCTTTCTACGGGGGACGGTCGAGCTGTGCTCGAACGAATTGCAGCGTTCGGTGAGCCCAAGCCCCACGTCATCCTTACCGGTGGCGATCCGTTGGAGCGAAAGGATTTGTTCGAGCTCATCGCGTACGCAAGGACAATAGAGCTGCGGGTGTCGGTGTCTCCCAGCGCGACTCCAAGACTCACGCCCGACGTCGTAGGACGCCTAGCTGCTGCCGGTGTCGATGCCATCTCTCTTAGCATTGATGGCTCCTCGGCCGAGCGTCACGATGCGTTTCGGGGTGTGAATGGGTGCTTCGCCCGAACCCTCGAGGCTGCCCGCGCGACGTCCTCCACGTCGCTTCAGGTCCAAGTAAACTCTTTGGTTTGCGCGGAGACTCTCGACGATCTCCCGGCGATCTACGACCTGGTGCGCGATCTCGGATTGGCGCGATGGAGCCTATTCTTTCTTGTCACTGTGGGGCGCGGCTCGGTCCTGCAACCGGTCGACGCGGCTAGCGCGGAGAATCTGCTGCGTTGGCTCGCATCGCTTCCACGTGGCGCCGGGGTGCCAGTTACGACGACGACGGAGGCTCCCCATTTTCGTCGCATACTCCTTGAACAGAGCCAGCGAGATCATCGGTCGAAGGCGCCATCGACACCTACTGGGCACGCGGCGGGCTCAAGTCGCGCGGGACACGGAGTGCGTGACGGAAATGGCGTCATGTTCATTTCTAATACCGGCGATGTATCGCCCTCGGGTTTTCTCCCAATCGCGGTAGGCAATGTGAGGCGGGACGATCTCGTCGAAATATATCGTACCGCACCGCTTTTCGTGGCCCTTCGTCAGACGAGCGGATTCGGCGGAAGATGCGGGCGGTGCGAGTACCGAGAGCTCTGCGGTGGCTCCCGTGCCCGGGCCTGGGCTGCCTCAGGCAGTGCCCTTGCGGAGGACCCACTGTGCGCTTACGAGCCGGGAAGCCCAGAGGTCTCTCTCTAGCAGCCCATAGCGCCTCGCAACGCTTCGAACCTCGCGGGGATCCGAGCGTTGATGGTCATCCAATACTGTCCAGGGAGTGGCGTTGAGACTGGGCGTCGTTCAGACTCCCGTCACGATGCCACGCCTTCACCTGCCTCGGGCGGCTGCACGCAGTCGTGAGGTCCGCGACGCCGCCGAGTTCCTTCCGACGACGCGCCAAGAGATGGAGGCTCGCCAGTGGGATGCACTCGATGTGCTCATCGTGACCGGCGACGCGTATGTCGACCATCCAGCGTTCGGGCCGGTGCTCGTGGCGAGGTTTCTGGCAGGGCGAGGGCTTCGCGTAGGAATCGTAGCGCAGCCACGCTGGACGGATCCCGCGGACATTGCCCGGATGGGGAGGCCGAGATTGTTCGTCGGCGTCAGCGCCGGAAATCTCGACTCGATGTTGAACAAGCTTACTGCCCAGAAGATGGTTCGGTCCGAAGATAGCTACTCGCCCGGTGGTCGCACCAACATGCGGCCCAATCGTGCGACGATCGTGTATTCGAACTTGTGCCGACAGGCGTTTCCTGGACTGCCTATCATTCTAGGGGGTATCGAGGCTTCACTCAGGCGTATTGCCCACTACGACTACTGGAGCGACTCGGTCCGGCGATCGATCCTGCTCGATAGCAAGGCGGACTTGCTGGTATTCGGGATGGGGGAGCGTGCCGCCTGGGAAATCGCGCGGCGCCTCGATTCCGGTGAACGCGTCGATCAACTCACCGACGTGCGTGGAACCGCACACGTGAAGAAGAATCGCCGCGCTTGGGAGAGTATCGCTGCCGATTCGACCCGATATGTTGCTGACGGCAAAACGGTCGTGTTGCCGTCCTACGAAGAGGTATCCCAGGACAAAACCGCGTTTGCGACGATGTCGCGGATGTTCCAGTACGAGACCAACGCGCACAACGCTCGCCCCCTGCTCCAGCCGCACGGGCAGGAAGCGGTCTTCTTCAATCCCCCGGCGCTCCCTCTCGCCGAGGCCGAGATGGACTCGCTCTATGATCTTCCGTTCGCTCGCCGGCCACACCCGAGCTATGGCCAAGAGCGCGTGCCCGCTTTCGAGACCGTGAGGAATTCGCTGGTTACGATGCGCGGGTGTTTTGGTGGCTGTACGTTCTGCAGCATCACCGAACATGAAGGTCGTATCATCCAGAGTCGAAGCGCCGATAGTGTATTGCGCGAAGTCCGTGCGCTATCACGATTGGACGGGTTCGGCGGGACGATCACTGATGTCGGGGGGCCTACTGCCAATATGTATCAGATGCGCTGCAAGGACGAGGGCACCGAGCACGCGTGTCGGCGGCTATCTTGCGTGCACCCGAAGATCTGCGAGAACCTGAAGACGGACCATGGCCCGCTCATCTCGCTGTTGCGTCGGGTAAGGAGCGAACCCGGGGTCAAACACGCGTACGTGGCCAGTGGCGTCCGCTACGACCTGGCCTCGCGCAGCCCGGAGTTCGTTCGCGAGCTCGCGCGCCATCATACCGGTGGACAGGTCAGCGTCGCGCCGGAGCACTCGAGCCCAGAGGTTCTCGACAAGATGAAGAAGCCCTCGATAGACCACTACGAGCGCTTCGCGAGGGCATTCTGCGAGGAGAGTGAGCGAGCGGGCAAAGACCAATACCTCGTTCCCTATTTCATCACAGGCCATCCAGGGTCGTCGATGAAGGACACCATCGATCTTGCTATCTGGCTCAAGGATCGTGACCTCAAGCCGCGTCAGGTCCAGGACTTCATTCCGACACCGATGGCTATCGCGACGGCGATGTTCTTCACCGGGATCGATCCGCTGACGATGGAGCCGGTGGCGGTGGTCCGCGATCTGCGAGAAAAGAAGCTGATGAAATCGCTTCTCTACTGGTGGGACGAGGCGCAGCATCCGCTCGCGAGAGAGGCGCTCCGCGAGGCCGGGAGGTCCGATCTCATCGGAAGTGGGCCGAAATGCCTCGTGCCTGCGGGCAGCGCGCGCACGCCCACGGCCCAACCGCGTGCCAACTGGGGCGCGTCGCGTCGAGGGCGATAGCGCTGGCCGTGCTCGGCCTCTCGCATACGCTCCCATGACCATGTCCCTCGTACGAGTCGAAGGAATCACTCTGGACGTCGCAGGCTGCGCAATTTTTCGTGATACGAGCTTCAGCATCCGTCAGGGTGAAAACTGGGCGATCGTGGGTCCAACGGGCTCGGGCAAATCCCTCCTTGCGATGGCGCTCGCAGGGCAGGTTCCGCTCGCGTGTGGTTCGATACGGTACGATTTCGTGGACGCGGCGGATGTCGATAGTGCGCGATTCGGATGGTTTCCTCGGGGCTCGGTCCTCCGTGTGAGCCCGGACGACCATCGGAGACTCGCCGAAGGGGATGGTACGTATTACCAAGCTCGGTGGCACGCGAGCGGGTCTGCTGGGCAAGACTCCGTCTCGGATCGGCTTACGCGACAGAGCATCTTTGCCATCAATCCATTCGAAGTCCTCGCTCGATTGGACGAATCCGAAAGTTTCGACCGACGGCGCGCCGAGGCGATTGAAACCTTCGGACTTGGAGCACTGCTCGGCAGGGCCGTCCACCACCTCTCTCACGGCGAGACCAAGAAGCTCGTTCTGGCTCGCGCGTGGATACGCCACCCGCGCTTGCTCATTCTGGACGATCCATTGGCGGGGCTCGATGTCACATCCAGAGACACCTTACGTGCGGCGCTCGACCGGTTGGCGGCGAGCGGAGTCACTCTGGTCATTGTGACGCCTCGTCCCCGGGAGCTTCCTTCATGCGTGAATCGAGCGCTTATCGTAGAACATCGTCGTGTGACCGCCGCTTGCTCGCGGGAGGATCTCGACGGCCGATCCACTGACGCCGGATCGGATCTTGCGCCTGCCATCGGAAGCGCGATGGGTTCCGCTTTGGACCCATCGGGCTCGCGCGTTCCCGGCAACGGTCATCCCCCCGAGGTGCTCGTTCGGTTGCGCGACGTGTCCGTCCGATATGGCAGCGTGCCCGTGCTTTCGAATGTCAGCTTCTCCCTCCTTCGCGGCGAGTGCTGGGCGCTTCTCGGCCCGAACGGCTCCGGCAAGACGACGCTGCTCAGCCTGATTCTCGCCGACAACCCGCAAGCCTACTCGAACGATGTGGAAGTATTTGGGATGCGCCGTGGCACGGGCGAGAGCATCTGGGAGATCAAGTCACGAATTGGGACCGCTTCGCCAGAGATCCACGCGCACACGCCAAAGGGGCTCGACGCGCTCGACGTCGTGTTGTCCGGCCTCACCGGGGCGATTCATGGTAGCCGTGAGCCTTCGCCCGAGGATTCGAATCGGGCGATCGCACGATTGCGCGAATTCGTACCCCAGGCGATAGGGCGCAGCTTCGGCGAACTGTCCTTTGCCGAGCAGCGGCTCGTTCTCGTCGCCCGCGCCATGGTCGGGTCTCCCGAGCTTCTCCTACTCGACGAACCGTGCCAGGGCCTCGATGCGATGAGCAGAGCCCTCGTGGCTGAGAGCGTTCATTCCGCTGCCGTAACGTATGGCGTGAGCGTCATCTACGTGACCCATGAAATCGACGAGCTCCCGCCTTGCATTACGCACCTGCTCGAGCTTCGTAGCGGTCGTACGGTGCGCAGTGGCCCAATTCGCTCCTGATCGAGCGTCGCGGACTCACAAAGCAAGAAACTCGCCTACTCGAAGTCGAGCACGCTATACTGTCTCTTGCTCCAAAGCGCGCCCATCGAGCTCCACGATGTTCCATCGCCATCTCACGACTGCCGTTGTAGCCATCGCCGCGGTAGTCGGTGTCGGGGTGGGAAGCGCTGCTCGTGCGTTAGGCGAGCATCCTGTCCCCGATGCGGCAAGCTCGCCAGCTGAGTCTTCAGCTGATCTACAGGCGGTGGTGTCGCTAGGCGCGACAGGGCGCACCGATGAGGAACACGTTGAACCTCGCTCGGGTGCGGCACTTCCCAATCCCTTCGACGAACTCTTGCCGAGCCGCCCTGCCGTGCCTCGGCGCACCGTTCCCCTGCGGAATGGAATGTTGAGGATCCCAGGTGGAAGCTTCGTGATGGGGTCATCCAGCTCGAAGGCCCCCGCCAATGAGCGTCCGCAACAGCCGGCCAGCGTGGGGTCATATTGGCTCGATCGTACGGAGGTGACCGTAGGCGCCTACGCCGGTTGTGTAAGCGCTGGAGCGTGTAGGCATCCGGCGCGAAGTAGCGCCACTTGCACGTTCGATCTCGGGGACCCGGAGCTGCCGGTGTCATGCGTCCATTGGGCCGATGCGGATGCCTTCTGCCGCTTCGCTGGCAAAAGGCTTCCCACCGAACGCGAGTGGGAATACGCCGCAAGAGGGCCATCCCAGGTTGCGTATCCATGGGGCACCGGTCACTCCTGTGCAGAGGCGCTCACTCTCATCAGCGAAATGTCAGGCAAGAGCTGCTTGCCGCGGATCGCGCGGGTCGGCGCCCATCCGCTGGGTGGCAGCATTTTTGGGGTTCAAGACCTCAGCGGCAATGTCGAAGAATGGACGGCCGACTGGTACGCCGAGACCCTCGGAGCATCTCCTAGGGCCGGGTCTGCGCACGTTCTCCGCGGGGGCGGCTGGATGTCTCCGCCATCGATGAGCCGGACCACATCACGAAGCTGGGGGTCGGCGCTCGAGGCGGGACCTAACGTGGGCTTCAGGTGCGCCAAAGACGACTAGGAGTGCGGTGCTTTTCGTCGATACCTTCGCGATCCCGGCGTCGATCGTCCTCGCCTACGGGAAGTAGGCTCCGGGCGCTCGCCGCCGGCCTCGCTTGGTCTCGACGAAAATCACCACACTCCTGGACTGAATCATTGGAGAGACGGTGTGATCCGAGAGACGGAAATGATTGGACGCGCCTCCGCCTCACAAGTCGGACCAGTCGAAGGTCGGCGTATTTCGGTCGAAACCGAGCGAGGCCAGCGTCGAGCACCCGGAGCCTACTTCCCGTAGGCGAGGACGATCGACGCTGGCCTCGCGAAGGGATCGGCCGAAAGACGCCGGCCTTCGAGCTGCCGGTTGACGATTCCGTGCCGGACGACTATCCCAGGCCGGCCGCGTCGCGTTCGGGGTCATCGGACGCGTTTAGTCTGGAGTGTTCCCCGTGTCTGCGCCATCCGAAACTCTCTTTGCGCAAAACGTACAGCCGAAGGCACCTGGTCCAGGTGTCGTGATCGACTCGTCTCCCGGGACGAGCTCGAACGGCGGTAGCGCTGGCGCATCCGGCATTGCTGGATTTCTCCCAATTCTGCTGATGCTGGTCGTCATCGGACCTTTTTTCTGGATGACCAGCCGCAAGCAAAAGAAGGAGGCGGCGGCTCGCTCTGCGCTCAAGCGCGGTGACCGGGTCAATCTGGCTTCGGGGCTCATCGGAGAGCTTGTGGAGATGGATGACCGCGTTGCCAAGGTCAAGATAGCGTCGGGCGTAGTCGTTCAGGCGCTCGCATCGACGGTGTCTCCTTTGCTCGAGCCACAGTCGGCATCCGCCGCAAAAGATGTCAAGGAAGTCAAGGAAGCGAAGGCGGCTTCCGAGAAGAAGTGATCGCTGCCGTCGGAACGTGAAATGCCAAGCAAGAACGTCCTCGCGATCCTGAGTGCTGTCGCCGCAGCCATCCTCGCAGCGCTTGCGGTGTGGACCCATGGCAATCCTCTCGCAACCAGCGGAGCGGCCATCGCCGCTGTCGCGGTGGTCAGTTGGGCGTTGCCGTCGTCCTCCCGCAAGACCGCGCTCGTGTTCATTACGGTTGCGGCTGGGGCTGGGATTCTTTTCGTCCACTACGACAATTTCTGGGGACTGTTCGTCTGTGGCCTGACCATCATCTGGGCCGCCTTCAGTCTCCTGTCGTTGATGGACGGCGTCTGGCGACTGAAGGTTGGTTTCGTCGCAGCCGTCTTCTTTGGTGCTGCCCTCGCGCTCTGGCCTTCAGCGCATACGATGAGCAACGGGAAGATTCCGCTCCCGGACTACATTCGGGACCGAATCACGTTTGCGATCGCGCCTGGCCTCGACCTGCGAGGCGGAATGCGCCTCTCCTATACGGTCGAGGTGGATGAGGCGATCCGCGACAAGCGAGACCATTTCGCCGACGAGATGCGCCAAAATCTCTCGACGGCCTTTGGGATTCACTCGGGGGAGGGGAGGGTGACGCGTGAAGAGCTCTCGAAGCTCGATGACAGCGTTCACGTATCGCAGCCCGAAACCGCGCTTCTCCGACTGAGGTTCAAAGATAAGCGGGATACGTCGAAGGTCGATGACCGTTTCGTCAAGCGTTTCCTCGGGGAGCTCTCTCAGGCGAATGGTCCTGGGGAGAACGAAATCACGTTCAAGATTCGGCCCGAAGTCGAATCCCAAATCCGAGAGCGTGCGGTGGCTCAAGCCAAGGAAACCATTTCCCGCCGCGTGGACGAGCTCGGGCTCCGCGAAGCATCGGTAACCACTCGCGACGAAGACATCATCGTCGAGGTCCCGGGTACTGACGAACGCAGCTTCCGGGAGATCAAGGACATCATTCGCCGCACGGCCCGCCTTGAATTCAAGATGGTGGATGACGTCGGAAGTGACCGCGCGTTCGGTCCGCCAGCTCTCAAGGTCGACGACATTCCAGAGGGCGAGGGCATTGCCCAATACTCCGAGGTGGCGCCGGACGGATTGGATGCGAGCGGCCATAAGAAATCGTCCAAAGCCTATTACGCGCGGATGTCATGTCAGCCGCCCAAGTATCCGAATGAGTCGCTCACCGAATGCCTCGCGCGGTTCAAGGGCTGGGCCAAGACACTCAACACTCCCGACGACCATGTGATCGGATTCGAGGGAGTGACCGAACCCGTCGAGGGAACCGAGCCTCTGCAGTTCAAGCAGGTCGGCTGGCGATCTCTCTATCTCTTCGCCCGTGCCGAGGTGACCGGCGACTACATCACCGATGCATCTATCGGACAGGACCAGCAGAACTTCGGGCAGTACTACGTGCGCCTGTCGTTCTCGCCCGCGGGTGCGGACCGGTTCGAAGAAGTGACCGGCGTGAACGTCAACCGTCGCTTCGCGATCATCCTCGATGACAACGTCGACTCGGCGCCGGTCATCAAGCAGAAGATCGGGGGCGGCGTCGCGACTATCACGATGGGTGCGGGGGATCCCGAGAGGCAGCTTCACGATGCCCGGCAGCTCGAGCTGGTGCTCCGTTCAGGCGCGCTGCCAGCACCCATTACGCCGAGCAACGAGTCTCTCATCGGCCCGTCGCTTGGCCACGATGCGATTCAGGAAGCGGTCAAAGGTGCTGCATTCGGCTCCATGGCCGTGTTCGCCTTCATGTTGTTCTATTACCGGAAGTCGGGAATCGTGGCCGACATCGCGGTGCTGTTCAATCTGTTCCTTCAGCTCGCATTGCTCGCTACGTTCGGAGCGACCATGACTCTGCCCGGCATCGCTGGGCTGGCGCTTACGATCGGTATGAGCATCGATGCAAACGTCCTTATCAACGAGCGCATTCGCGAAGAGCTGCGGGCCGGCAAGAGCATCCGAGCGGCCGTCGATGCGGGCTATACCCGGTCGTGGCCGTCGATTATCGACGGGCACGCGACGGTGTTCATTTCAGGGCTCATTCTGATGCAGTACGGCAGCGGCCCGGTCAAGGGCTTTGCCGTCACTCTTGTCATCGGAATCATCTGCAGCTTGTTTACAGGAGTTTTCTGCACTCGGTTGGTGTTCGATTGGTGGGTCCGATCCGCCAAGATCAAACGGCTGAGCGTCGGGGCGGAGTTCTAGGCAACGCTCTCTGTGAGCGTCGAAGGTGACCAGCGATGGAGTTCTTCAAGCCCGGACGAGTATTCGATTTCATGCGTCAGCGGTGGTTCTGGATTCCGCTGAGCCTCCTTCTCGTCCTCATATCGACGGTTCTCGTGTTCGTTCCAGGACCGAACTACGGAACGGATTTTCGTGGGGGTACCGAAGTCGAGATCGGATTCCTGAAGTTTGTCGATGCTGCGAGCGTTCGAGCCGCGGTGGAAAAAGCGGGATTTCAAACTCCCGACGTCGTGCAAGTCGTCGACGGGAACAATCCGTATCACTTTCTCATTCGCGTCCAAGACGTGAGTGCGATTACCGACGAGGAGAAGGCTTCGCTTCGACGTGCACTTTGCTACGTCGACGATCCGTCGGTCCTCGCGGGGGACTCTGTCGCCTGTCCGGAGAATGCGCGAGCGACCGAGGTCAAGTTCAGCGCGGGCGGTGACAAGGTCAGCACTCGCTATGACGTCGATCCGAACATCGAGACCATCAAGCGTCAAGTGACCAGCGTGAACGGTGTTTCTCTTCGGGCTAGCGCCACCAATCCACAAGTATTGAATCCGCGCGACCATCGCGTCGAGATTCAGCTGCTCAGCAAGGGGGACCAGCTGATGGACAGGCTGCGGAGCGAGCTCGGAGCCGATACCGTTCCGGAGCGTGCATTGCGCGTCGAATGGGTCGGACCCAAAGCCGGCAAACAGCTGCGCGAGAGCGCTCGCAATGCCGTCGCCATCGCAATCGTATTCATCATGCTCTATTTGGCGTTCCGCTTCGACCTGCGTTTTGCGCCGGGAGTTATCGTCGCGTGCGTCCACGATGCAATGGTCGTCATCGGTGTCTTCATTGTGCTGCACAAGGAAATCACTCTGTCGACGATCGCCGCGGTGCTCACGGTGGTCGGATATTCGATGAATGACACGGTCGTCGTCTATGACCGTATTCGCGAGAACCTAGGCAAGCACCGTGGCAAGTCGTTCTGGCACATCATCAACTTGAGCGTAAGCGAGACGCTATCGCGCACCATTCTCACGTCGGGAGCGACGATGCTCAGCATCCTCGCGTTTTTCTTCTACGGCACGGGAGTGATTAAGGATTTCATGCTTGCGCTCGTCGTGGGTATTATCGCGGGCACGTATTCGAGCATCTATGTTGCCGCGCCGCTCACGGAGTGGATCGACAAGAAGATGTCCTCCCGCAAAGGTGCCAAGCCGAGCGGTCGCGAAAATGCGCCAGTGACAGCCTAGAGCACGGATGCTGAAAGTCCCGAGCCACGACCGCAGCGAGGTCGAGTCGCTCGCCAATTCCCTCGGTGTGACACGGACGGCAGCTTGCGTTCTTTTGTCACGGGGGCTCGGGCAGCACGAGAGCGCTGCAAATTACCTAACCCCGCGCCTTGCAAGCTTGACCCCGCCAGGGGCCATGGCAGGCCGAGAGGCGGCTGTCTCACGTCTCGCCCGTGCCGCGCGACAACACGAGCGGACCGTGATCTTTGGTGACTACGACGCGGACGGAATCACCGCGACGGCTCTCCTCACCGAGGTGATGCGCATCGTGGGTGCGGACGTCACACCCATCGTAGCGAACCGATTCGAGGGCGGATACGGCCTCTCGGCTGGTGCCCTTTCCCGCGTGCGAGATGCGCGTCCGACGCTTCTCGTCACGTGCGATTGTGGGTCGAGCGACCACGATCGATTGGAGGACGCGCGCCGGGCGGGGATCGAAGCGGTCGTTATCGACCACCACAGAGTTCCAGAAGCTCAGTTGCCGGCCGTTGCTTTCCTCAATCCCCATCGCGAAGACTGCGGCTTTGCCTACAAGGGCCTAGCGTCCGTGGGGCTCGCATTCTCAGTTGCTGCGGGTGTCCGAGCCGAGCTCGGTGTCGATCTCGATGTGCGTCCCTGGCTGGATCTCGTGGCGCTTGGAACGGTGGCCGACGTCGCGCCGCTCGATGGTGACAACCGGGCACTCGTTCGAGCGGGACTGGGCGTGATAGCGAAGGGAGGGCGGGAAGGCACTCGGGCGCTTGTCGAGGTCGCTGGTTGCGCACGCTCGACGCCGACCGGCGAGGATATTTCGTTTCGCCTGGCACCGCGAATCAACGCTCCAGGGCGTATCGACCGAGCAGAGCTGGCGTTGGATCTCCTGCTCGCTACCAATGCCGTCGACGCGCAAAGGCTGGCCGAGCGCGTAGACGCGTGTTCCACGAGACGCAAGGAGATCGAGCGGGGCGTTGTGTCCGATGCGCTGGCCGAGATCGGGGATCCACCGTTCAGCGACCTTCCGGCGATCGTGGTGGCCAGACAGGGTTGGCATCAGGGAGTCGTAGGAATCGTCGCGGGACGGCTGGCCTCGATGACGGGCAAGCCCGCCATTGTCGTGGGTCTCGAGGGCGGCGTGGGCCGAGGATCTGCGCGCGGCCCAGCAGGATTCTCGGTGTACGATGCGCTCGTGGCCTGCCGCGATGTCCTCGTGGCGTTCGGCGGGCATCACGCGGCCGCAGGTCTTGAAGTGAAGGCTGATCAGGTCGAAGCGCTCCGAGACCAATTCTGCGCTGCGTGTGCCACGCAGAAGCCTGCGACGCTGCCGGTGCCATACGACGCCGAGGCCCACTGGGTCGAAGGGGAAGCTCCCGACCGCGTCCTCCGCGACTTCGAGCGATTCGAGCCATGCGGGCGTGCGAACCCCGCGCCTCGGGTGGGAATCGAACGTGCCCGGGTCGCCGAAGCGCGGGCGGTGCGCGGCGGTCACATGCGGCTCGTGCTGAATTTGGCCGGAGTCCGCATGGCGTGCTTTGGCCCTGACATGGGGAACCGGGTGGACGCGCTACGCGGCGCTGGCGAGGTAGACGTTGTGGGAGCGTTCGTTCGCAATGCGTGGAATGGAGTGGAATCGGCGGAGATGCGGCTCGTCGCTGCCAATCCGTCGTAGCTGAGCAGCTCCTAGGGGAACGCCGCACGCGCTATGCTTCGGCACGTGAGTTCGACCGCGCCGATTCCGATCCATGATGGTCCGCTCATCACGTTTCGCCACGTCTACAAGGCGTTCGGACCGAAGGTGGTCTATTCAGACCTGTCGCTCGACATTGTGCGTGGCGAAACTCTCACCGTCATGGGGGCGTCGGGCAGCGGCAAGAGCGTACTGCTCAAGATGCTGATAGGCCTTATGAGCGTCGACCGGGGAGAAATCATCTTCGACGGGAGGGACGTCACGACCATGGGCGAGCGAGAGCTCACCGATGTTCGCAGACGGATCGCATACCTGTTTCAAGGTGCGGCGCTCTTCGACTCGCTCAGCGTGGGGGAAAACGTCTCCTATGGCCTGCGTGAGCAGTTCTGGAATCGCATGACACGGAGCGAAATTGACGCACGCGTCGAGCGATCCCTAGAGCTCGTCGGACTTCCCGGAACAGCCGCGCTACGTCCGAGTGACCTGTCGGGTGGCATGAAAAAGCGGGTGGGACTTGCCCGCACGCTCGCCCTGGAGCCCGAGGTGATCCTGTACGACGAGCCGACGACCGGACTTGATCCGATCAACACAGCCCGCATCAATCACCTCATTCGGGGCATCCAGAGAAGTCTCAAGCTTACGAGCGTCGTCGTTACCCACGACATGGGGACAGCATTCAGCGTTTCGGACCGCCTTGCGATGATAGGAAAGGGGCGGATGCTGCTCGTCGGAAGCAAGGAGGACTTTCGAGGGACAAGCAACGCGGAGGTCCGCGATTTCATAGAGGGAAACGCTCCCGAGTCCGAGGACTTGGTGTCGCTTCTTTCGACGTCGTGAGCGCCTGTGCCATGTCGAGTCGCTGGACGGCTCGCGCTTTGGGAGACAATGTCTTTTCGGTTCGAGATTCTCCTCCGGGTGTCAAAGTTCAATCATCTTGGTTCGTGAGACGCTGAGAAACGCCATGTCATCACAGATGCGAGTCGGACTGTTCGTCGTTGCGGGCCTTGCGCTCACGATGATGGCCGTGTTTCTGATAGGAAGCACTCGAGCGCTCTGGGAATCCAAAGTCGACTATGTCGCGGCGTTCGACAATGTGGGGGGGTTGAAGCCGGGTGCGCCCGTGAGGATGGGCGGAATCGATGTCGGTACGGTCGTGGCGGTCGACCACGCCAAGAAGCTCGAGGATACGAGGATATTTGTCGACCTGTCCGTGTCGCGCAATGAAGCCGCGCGCATTCGTCTAAACACGGTGGCTCGCGTAGTGAATAAAGGCCTCCTAGGCGACAAGATGATCGAGCTTTCGGTCGGCTCTCCAGGAGCTGCGCAGCTCCCGCCAGACAGGCTGATCACCACGGAGGAGCCGGCGGATATCATGACGACCGCGAGCGATCTGGCATCGGCCACTCGCGATGCGATCGACCATCTCCGACCCCTCGCTACGACGCTCGGGGATCCCGTGTTCGGCAATGATATTCGGGGAGCCGCATCAGACATCCATTCGCTGCTCGACGCGGCAGCGCACGGAGATGGGTTGGTCCATCGACTTTTTTTCGACGCCGACGCGGCGCGTAGGGTCGATCAAGTCATCGCGAGCCTCGAGCAATCATCGACTCACCTCGAGCGAACTCTCGCGGATGTCGAGGAAGTTGCCAATCAGGTTCGAAGCGGATCCGGAACTATGCACTCCTTGATTTACGATGACAAACTCGCGGTCGACACCTCGGGGACCATCGCCGAGCTTCACAATTCGCTCCGTGCAGTTCGTGAGCAAACGGGATTAGCGCATTCGCTCGTCTACGGAGATGCACCGTCTCAACATGCGATTGCGAATCTGGCTGCCATGAGTGACGACCTTCGCGAGATTGTCTCCGGTGTTCGACAAGGAAAAGGAACGCTTGGAGCCTTACTGGTCGACCCCACGGTCTACGAAGATCTGAAAAGTGCCATTGGTAACGTCGAACGCAATGCTGTTCTTCGTTCTCTCGTGCGCTATTCAATCCGCGCGGACGAGAAAAAGATCGGGCCGAAATAGGTCCTCGGGTCGAGAAGAATGGATCATGAACGAACCGAATGATGGACAGACCGATGCGGCGCGCTGGGACGCGGTCGAGGACGCGACTGAGCTTCTCCACGAAGAGCGCTTCCGAGATGCTCTTCGAGAGCTCGGCCAGGTCCTTCGAAGCGATCCGTACAACCCGTATGCGTACTACTTTTTAGGAATCGGTCTGTTCGAAGTGGGGGAGATTCAGGCTGCGCGCGACGCGTACACCGCGTGCATCAAGGTGGCTCCCGGTCATATGGGTGCTCGCGTCGGGCTGTGCCATGTTCTGCGCATCCTTGGGGACGTACGTGGCGCTATTCGAGAGGGCATGGCAGCGCTGAGCCGAATGCCCGGAGACCCGGATGCGCTGCACGCGGTCGGTCTCGCATATAGCGCTCGCGGTGACGACGTGGCGGCGCGGAAATATCTCGAAGCCTACCTCGCGACGCACCCCGAACTCGAGATCGCTTTGGAAACCGAAGCTCTACTGGCGTCGATCGGAGGGGGTTCACACACTGCCGGCGATGACGACGAGGAAGGGTGAAGGGTTGTTCCTACACTCCTACAGACGGTAAGATCGACAGCGACTCGGGCCTAAAGAATGGATATTTCGATCCACGTTCTTCGTCAGATCGACGTGGCCGATTCGATCGACCTCGGACTTCTGTCGGATGCTCTTCGGGAGCTCGAGCCAACCCGCGGAGCTGCGGTCGTGCGTGGACCGGAGCGGCCGGCCAGCTCTGGAGTCGTACTGCGCAATGAGCCGCTCGATCTTCGGATGGGGCAGCATACGATTGCTGGGTTCTCGGCGAGCGTTCGCCTCCGGGTATTCGACTTCGGGGTTGTGGGTGTGCGGTTTACATTTACGGCTGCAGCCCCTACGGCGTCGGCGCTCATCGAACTTGCTGCTCTTGTAGGAGCGCAATCAGGGGCTTTCGATCGCGAAGCGAGAACGCTCTGGAAGGACCTGGCGGCTCATGCGCGCGCGGCGATCTCCCCATGGGAGGAGGCTCCAACATCACCTCTCATCGAGGACTTCACAGTCTTTGTGCTTCCGAGGCTCCCCCAGGCCGAAGATGCCGATGACGCCCTCGCGCATGTGCTCTTTGGCGAGCCGGCGGGACGTCGCCTCTCTCGTTCACTCGTCAAAGAGGTTGGACGGCGGGCCATCCGCTACTACGAAGATGATCTCGTCATTGTAGACTACGATACTGCCATCTTGGTCGACGAGACCGGGGGCCCTGAACTCGTCGATATCTTCGAGATCGCATCGTCCCAGCTTCTCGAGCTGCGCTATTACGATGCACTGGTCGGACGGGCGCTGCGAGCATTGGCGGGCGAAATGCGACAGGCGCGTACTGCCATATCCCTCATTCGAAGTCCGTACGCCAGGGTGTCGCGCCGCGCAGCCAGCCTCGCTCTCGAGGTGAGTGAACTTCACGATCGCCTGGAGAGGGCCATTACGCTCGTCGGCGACACATATTTGGTTCAAGTCTATCGGGAGGCGAGCCTGCGCTTTCGCCTGGCCGAGGCCGGAAACGCCGTGCGAGAAAAGATCGGCATGATCGGGCGCGTCGCCGATGTCGTCGGGCGAGAGGTGCAAACTCGGCGTGACACCGCGCTCGAGCTCCTCGTGGTCTTTCTTATCCTTTTCGAGATTATCATCGCGATCAAGTGGCCTGCGCACTAATCGTTCTCACAGAACACTCAACTAAGAGTCCGTCCCGAAAGTCATCGATAACGCACTTGCCCTCGAGATTTGCCCTCACCCCCGCTGAACTGCGATGCTGTCTGCCCTCTCCCTTGGGAGAGGGCAACCGTGAAATGACGTGAACTGTGGGGTGAGGGCGCATTTCCGTACAAGGTGCTCAACAGCTTTCGGGACGGGCTCTAAATAGAGTCCAGCTCCACGCCGGTTGCATCGAGATCGAGTTGCGTCGCCTGGCTGGCCTCGCAGTCATCGTGGCCCGCGCCGCGTTTGGGAACCAGAGTCGCCTGTACGCGAGCGAGCCGCCCCGCGGCAGACTTGGGCACGAAAAACGAATGTCCGTGCATCCGCACATGGGCGTGAGCCTGATCGTCCGTTAGGTCCATCCAACATCCCGCTTCTTGGCAAACCGCGGTCACCTTTCCTGTCGTCGAGAACGTACGACCTTCGAACTGGCGCGGATCCTTGGCAATAGCTGACAAGGAAACCCTATCCGCAGACGTTACCGGTTGGCCAAGTACGACGGCGGGATGCGCCGCTTGTGCGTCTGCAGCCGCGGTCGCGGACCCGCCTTCCCCCACCAATCTGCGATCGCAAGCGGCGCTGAAGCTGAGGAGGGCGACCAAAACGAAAAAGGCTCGCATGGGATTGAGTCCATTGGATAAGCCCTGCCGAACTGGTAGACAACTGTTTCTGCCAACCCCGGTCCCTCGACGATTGCCGCAGAGTTCGCGCTGTTCCGCTACGTGAGGCTGAGAAGCTGGTTCATCGAAGCCTGATCCGCCGGTGTGAATGGGACGTGATCGAACTCGTCACTGCAGACCCAGCGAAACGCATGAACATTCTTCGCTTGGAGCGGGCCCCGAGTGAGCTCACACGAGTAGAGATATAAGTCGACCATGTAGTGATCGTACGGGTGGCTGATGAACGATATGAGCGAGCCCACGGAGATCTCGACGTTTAGCCGATGAAACAGCTCTCGGCGCAATGCCTCGGCGTCCTCTTCGTGATCCTCTACCCGCCCCCCCGGAAACTCCCAAAGTAGCGGGAGCACTGCCGACTCTCGACGCTGCGTAATGAGGTAACAGCCGTCTTTCTCGAGCACAGCGGCCACAACGCGGATAGCGCGTTTCTCGCCCCGGAGGTCCATCTCAAACTGCGACACGAAACAACTGCTGACCCATGAGCAAGATGTCACCGGAACGAAACTCGCCCTCACTGATGCGCACGAATGTCCCGTTCGAGCTTCCGAGATCGATCAACGAGAGGGCAGTCCCGTCCCATGAAAGGCGACAGTGCAGGCCGGAGACGTAGCCGTCTTCCGGAAATAGTACGTCCCCTCGTTCCCGACCGAGCTGTATGCCACTCTCAGGGATGGGAAAAGCGTTGCCGACTTCCTCGCGGCCGATGACGAGCGCGATTCGACCGATATATCCCTTACTCGGGGCACCCAAACGCGCCACGCCATCCGGAGACGGAGGCTGCGTTGCCAGCGATTCGAATCGGATGATCTCCTGTCCGATTCGGAAAATATCGCCCGTCTTCAGCACGGTCGGGGTATCTCGCGGAAGCTTCCGATAGACTCCGTTGAGCGATTTCTCGTCCTTGACGGAAACGCGCGATGGTCCGCTCGGTCGAATCGTGGCGTGACACGGGGATAGATAGCTGTCGCCAGCGAAGATTCCCCCGGTCTCGCGTCCGATCGATCCGCCTCCGACCGGCAGAGTGTACGTTCCCGATTCGGATCCGTCGGCTCTCAACGCGGTAAGAGAGACGAGCCCCACCGGCGGTTGAACGGGGGCCGCTGGGACCGCTACAGGGGCTCGTTCGGGAGCGACGGCAAGTCGAAACCCGCACGATCCGCAGAACATGTTCGACGTTGAGTTTACGTGTCCGCACTGCGGGCACGTGACACTCCCGGCAGCCGCCGGACCCCCAGGCGCTGGCGCCGTGGGCGAATTCGCCGCGGGCATGGTTACCTGAGGAGACGCGGCTCCAGGCGAAGGCGTAACGTCTCGCGGGGGCGCTCCCCTGCTGGCGATCGGACCAGCGCCGCCTATCGCCGCTGCCGGAGATGCCGGTCGCAAGCCGCCCTGGGCGGCTCCTTGTCCGCCTTGCGCAGCTGGCGCCGTGGCCACCGGGGCTGCAGCGCCCGGCTGGACGGCTCGCAATCCGTGAGGCGGTGTCCTCGGAGAAAATGGCCGAGGGGCCGCGTCGTGCGGAAGCTCGGCGCCGCAGCCGAGACAGAATTTATAATGGTCTTGGTTGTCCTTTGAGCACTTCGGACAGGTGATCACAATCGCCTCCGCTCTCGCAGGCCCATCGGGCGAGTATCTACGACCTAACCCGAGGGTCAAGATGTACGCGCTGGAAATATCGTCCCCTAACGCGGTGAGAACCGCGTAGGCTTGCCTGCATCCATGGGCGCCCACAATAACTTGCAGAGGGCCGCCCGTTCTCCGGGCTCGTTACAGGGGATGGGATCTCCCCCCGAGTCTCCAACCTCCAACCCCGGTCATTTAATATGAGCGCGTCCGTCACAGCATCATTCCCCGAGGTCCAGGCCACTGGCACAGGACAGTTATATGCACGTCTCGTGACTTCTATGGGAAACATTCTCATTCGCCTCGAGGAAGAGCTCGCGCCCAACACCGTGAAGAACTTCGTCGGCTTGGCCACCGGAACCCAGGATTGGAAGCACCCGCGCTCGGGTGACGTTCAGAAGGGCGTACCCCTCTACGACGGGACGATTTTTCACCGCGTGATCAGGGATTTCATGATCCAAGGCGGGGATCCTCTCGGCCAGGGGACGGGCGGTCCAGGCTACCGGTTCGCGGACGAGTTTCACCCGAAGCTTCGGCATTCCAGCCCCGGCGTCCTGTCGATGGCCAACGCAGGGCCGGGAACCAACGGATCGCAGTTTTTCATCACCGAGGTCGCGACGCCCCACCTCGACAACCGGCACTCGGTCTTCGGGCAGGTCGTCGTAGGGATGGATGTAGTGAACTCGATCGCCCGCGTGGCGAAGGGGGCAAGCGATAAGCCCACCAAGAACGTCACGATCGAGCGAGTCGAGATTTTCCGAAGCGCAGAGGCGCCAACGTCCTGAAGGCGGGCGTCTTTCGGTCGATCCCTTCGCGATGCCGACGTCGATCGTGCTCGCGTACGGACGTCTAAGGATTGGTCACTTGTTGCGCCGAGTCGCGCATCAACCGGCGGCGCTTGCCGCCGGTTCAGTACCGCGACCGTCAGGGAGCGGTCAGGTGTTGATCGTCCTATGGCGTAGGGCGCCACGGCCTCGGACACGCAGTCCGAAACGACGACCAAGTGGACGTGATTGGTTCGCTCATGGGCCGCGATCGGTTGCCAGTCGCGATAGTCGCAAACGTCGCCCGCGACGCGCTCGACGAGGGTCCTCGACCGCGCGTCAAGGAGCTGGTCGTCCTCCGCGACACCCCCCGGTT